>Ga0137307_101517_pt1 | contig 20022 bp, 15 predicted proteins | sample NAcewD2O_March_2_FD_97180 | JGI IMG/M metagenome (GOLD analysis project Ga0137307, IMG submission 97180) | Mouse cecal microbial communities from Vienna, Austria - N-Acetylglucosamine amended D2O_March | ecosystem: Host-associated > Mammals > Digestive system > Large intestine > Cecum | place... | reverse complement strand
ACTGCCGTCGCTAAGGGTGTATATACCGAAAAGCAACGGGAAGATGAGGCCGCTGGGGATTGCCTCTTACGAGGACAAGATTGTGCAGCTTGCGGTAAAGAAAATACTGGAAGCGATTTATGAACCGAGATTCCTTAACTGTATGTATGGGTTCAGACCAAACAGAGGATGCCATGATGCGATAAAGGAAGTCCACCGTCAATTACAGAACGAATGGATTAACTATGTGGTGGACGCAGACATCAGGGGATTCTTTGACCACATGAGCCATGAATGGCTTATGAAGTTTCTGGGGCTGTATATTAAGGACAGAAATCTTCTGTGGCTGATAAACAAATATCTGAAAGCCGGAGTGGTAGCAGAAGGTGTCTATGAAGCAGGCGAGGAAGGTTCAACGCAGGGAAATATCATCAGCCCGATTCTGGCAAATATCTATATGCACAATGTATTAACGCTGTGGTACAAATTTGTAGTACTGAAAGAGACAGAAGGGAAGTGCTTTCTGGCGGTGTATGCAGATGATTTTATTGCGGGATTCCAGCACAAGTCAGACGCAGAGAGATATTATACCGCACTGAAGGAAAGGCTGGGGAAATTCAATCTTGAGCTGGAGGAGAGTAAGAGCCGACTGATAGAGTTTGGAAGGTACGCGGAGAGCAACAGCAGACGCAGATATGGAAAGAAGCCGGAGACATTTGATTTTCTGGGTTTTACTTTCTACTGTGGGAAAGGCAGGAAGAGGGGAAATTTCTGTGTGAAGCTGAAAACAAGCAGAAAGAAATATGCACAGAAACTAAAAGGCATGAAGGAATGGCTGTATGCCAATAACGACCTGCCTGTGAAGGAACTGATAGAAAAGCTGAATAAGAAGCTGGTAGGGCACTATAGGTATTATGGTGTCTCCTATAATGGCAAGAAGCTGGGCTCTTTTCTGCATTTCACCCAAAGATATCTGTGTAAAGCACTGAACAGACGAAGCCAGAAGAAAAGCTATACATGGGATGGGTTTGCTGATATGCTAAAAGTTTATCCCTTAGCAAAACCAAAGATTTATGTGAGGTTATTCTAAAAGTGAATGTTACTATGAGGAGCCGTGTGCGTGAAAGGCGCACGCACGGATCTGCGAGGGGCTTGCGGCGTGAGCCGCTTGTCTACTCGACTAAAGAGTTGTCGGGTAAATGTAACTTCGTGATCATATGTGAAAATATACATTGTACTTCAAATTTTAAGCAGTGAGTACACTTTTCCGAAAAAATAGTAAAAAATAATAAAGAAAACCTTGCTGATTTTCAGAAACGGAAACTGAAGCTCGGCAAGGTTTTTTCTTAATTTAGCTGAATTTTTTTAAAGGAGAATACGTTTCATGCACTACATTTATTTTGAAGCAATATTGAAAAATACAGGAGATATGGTATATTAAAAGAAATAAGACCATTTAGGTGTCGTGGTGGATTGGATATGTGAGCGATTATTAGAACTTGGAGGGTAATAGAATGGTATTGCTAGTTGTTGATACTCAAAATTTAATCATGAATAATGACTTATATGAATTTCAAACTTTGGTGTATCGTATTAAAACACTAATCAAAGAGGCGCGCAATAATAATATAGAAGTTATTTATGTTAGACATGATGATGGTGTTGGACAGAAATTAACGAAAGGCGCAGCAGGCTATGAAATATACGAAGAATTTCAGCCAATGCCAAATGAGCGTGTTTTTGATAAAAATGTAAACAGTGCTTTTCGAGATACAGGGTTGTTGGAGTACTTGCATGAAAAAGACGAAGACACCATTATTATTGTAGGACTGCAAACAGATTACTGCATAGATGCAACAGTGAAATGTGGTTTTGAGCATGGGCTTAAAATGATTGTTCCAGCAAATACAAACAGTACGTTTGATAATGCGTATATGACAGCCGAAAAATCTTATCGATATTATAATGAGTTCATGTGGAATGGAAGATATGCTGAATGTATTTCATTTGAAAAAACGCTTGAATTGATGAACAGATAAATTCCAGTGTAAAGAATTGTTAGGTGCGTGTGGAAAACAGAGTGAAAAAGACGATATTAGTGTGGGAACCATATTTTTTTATGGCTTTTGGGTTATTTCATTTACATAGAGTTTGGGGATTAATAGATAGAAGCTCTTATGCTGAATTTTGGATTGGTGTATTGGAAAATAAGGGACTATTTTATTTTGGGCTGATGGGATTATTGGCTGCGCTTTGCATTTTGGGAATGATTACCTTTGTGCGAAATCTGCATAATAACTATTGGTGGAGATGGATATATTTACTTGGCGGTGTATATGTGCTATTTGATTTGTTTGCCATTGCTGCTGGATTAGAATTTTGGAACAGGCTTTTACGGTGGATGTTTGATGTGAAATCGAGTTACTGGAACATTGTGTGGATGTTTTTTGTATTGCTCGGCGGTTTTTCCTTTGTATGGGGTGTGAAATTGTTGATACAAAGAAATAGGGCAGTGGTGTAGTAGGCGTATTGTCTCACTGTAAAGCATTGATTCTACAAGTTTTTTCATAACTTTTGAAGATACTGTTGTGTCATCATTGAAAAATACAGGAGATATGGTATACTATAAGAAAGAGTAGCTTTTTATGGTCCAATGTACGGCACAAGGGTCAGCACTTTCGCTCAGCGATACAATCAGAATAAGGAGAGACAAAATGGAAGAGACAACTACGCAATGGCATCTAGGATTAAAACCCGCCGTTGATTTGGAACTTGCAGAGGAGAGGGAAAACCTGTCATATTACAGGGAATACAGCCTCAACCAGCAGGCATTGGAGATCGACCTGCTAATCATCAAAAAAGAGGGAAAACAGCCGATCAGGAATGAAATCGGCAGACTGTTTAGAAAGTACAATGTCATTGAGTACAAATCACCAAAAGATGAGTTGAACATTGATACATTTTACAAAGTGGTTGCATATACAAGCCTGTATAAGTCTTATGGAAAAACAGTGGACGAGCGCAAAGCAGATGAAATCACAATGACCCTCATTCGGAAAGCCAAGCCAGTAAAACTGTTCCAATATTTTGAGGAACATGGAATCCCGCTTGAAAATCCATATAAGGGGGTATATTATGTGATGGAAGGGTTCATGTTTCCGGCACAGATCGTGGTCACAAAAGAACTGAACCGTCAGGAACATATATGGCTGACCGCACTGACAGATGAAATGCAGAAACAACAGATGAAAGAGCTATTGGATAAAGTAGAGTCGTTTCATACAAAATTTGACAGAGAGCTTGCCGAGGCAGTGCTGGAGGTGGCAATCAAAGCAAACTGGCAGACCGCACAGGAATTGAGAGGAGATGGAAATATGTGTGAGGCATTAATGGAGCTTATGGAACCAGAGATTAATAAGATCAAAGAAACCGTTCGGGAGGAGACAAAGCAGCAAGGAATTAAGAATGCAATTATAGCCTTGCGTGTTTGTGGAAATGGAGACATTGAAATCAAGAATGCGATTATGAAGGCATATGGAATTTCCTCCAATGAGGCGGAAAAATATCTGTAACGATTAGGCGGTACAGTTCTATTATAAGGGCTGTATCGTCTCTGTTTTTGCACCTGTTGTTATATTCTGTGCGCCGCTATGGGAAAGCTTTAAAATTGTAAAGTCTTTGATGAGCAGAGAAAACTGTATGGAATGACAGAGCAGACGGTTAAAGAAACAATCTGAGAGGAGATGGAAATATGTGTGAGGCATTAATGGAACTCATGGAACCAGAGATTAATAAGATCAAAGAAACCGTTCGGGAGGAGACAAAACAGCAAGTAACGCAACAAGTAACACAACAAGTAACGCAACAAGGAATCAAGAATGCAGTCATCGCCTTAAAAGCATCTGGACATACAAACGATGCAATCAAAAATTTCCTTATCATGGCGTATGGGATCACACAGAATGATGCGGAAAAGTATGTATAACAAAAATCAAGACCAAAAGCATTTTTGAAAAAGCTAAAATAACACAAAAACATAAAGAATAGAGAGCATTCTGTTAGAAGCTGCCCTCTATTTTTTATGCACACGGGCAGCTAGAATAATGCTTTTGGCGCGAAATCTACCAAGAAATAAAAAATACCGAAACCCTTCAAAGAATCAAAGGATTTCGGCGCCCCTGCCAAGAGTCGTTGCGACAAGATTCGAACTTGCGACCTCTGCGTCCCGAACGCAGCGCTCTACCAAACTGAGCCACGCAACGAAATAATGTGTTTTAAACAGTTACGAATTTATTATACTCGTTTTATAGAAAAAATCAAGTACTTTTTTCACTTTTTTTGTAAAATATGATGTACTCCCCCGATATTGACGTAATCGGGGGGCATATGATATTATGATACAAATGTTGATGAATTTTGCGGTGAAGCGATATAAAATATGAAAAAGAGCTTTTGTGAGGAACGCTTTCATACTGAAATTTGCAGGTACAGGGATTCTGGTTGGAAGGCGGACAATATGGAGGGATGACGTATGAATAATACAAGAGAGCTTTTTGAACGGACCGGTAAAAGCGTTCCAGTCGGAGACCACGAAGAACACAGTGAGATGCAGAGTGTTCAGAATTTGGAGACAATCATTAATGAAGGGCTTCGCGTCGCGCTTCTTGAGGAAACGCCAGATCAGTCGCTGGGCGTACTACTTGAGCATCTGGGAAAGGCACTAAATGGAGAGCGGACCTATATTTTTGAGCAAAATGCGTCCGGCGGTGATGACAACACCTATGAGTGGGTAGCAGAAGGCGTTCAGCCGGAAAAAGAGAATCTTCAAGATGTTCCCCCTGAGGTGTGTGCAAGCTGGTATCAGAAGTTTCGCGTGTGCAGGCACATTGTGATTGAGCATCTGGAAGATATTCAGGAGACAGATCCTCTTCAGTATGAGAACCTAAAGAGACAGAATATTCATTCGCTTGTGGTAGTGCCGCTCTATGACGGCAATAAGATTATCGGATTTTACGGCGTGGACAATCCGCCGGTCAAGTCCATCGAATATGCTACCAATATGCTTCAGACGGCGGCATATTTTATTGTGTCCTCCCTGAAACGGCGCAATCTGTTCCGTGAGCTTCAAAAGCGGAGCCACAATGTTCTCCATGCCCTCAGCGTGGATTATCTGGGCATCTATCAGGTTAATTTTGACACAGGAGAATGTGAGAGTTACCGCGGTAATGAACGGATGGAAATGGACTGGGTCGGCTGCTTTAAAGAGGGATATCAGGCAGCAATGGAGGGGTTTATCTCTCAATATGTAGTTTCGCGTGATCAGGAACGGCTTCGCTCGATGACCAAAAAGGACTATGTGCTCGCACAGCTTCAGATGAAGAAAAAGTTTTCGATCCGGTATCAGGTGAAAGACAATTCTTTTGGATTAAAACATTTAGAGATGCATTTTTCTGCGACAGCGAAAGAAAACTGTGTGATCTTTGCCCAGCGCGATATCAATGCCGTCGTGGAGCAGGAGGAGCAGTACAAGCTGGAAGCAAGACGGAGTCTGGAGGATATTCTGGAGGGCGCCCGAACTGGAATCTGGACGATCGAGCTGGAGGAGGGCTGCCAGCCGAGGATGTACGCTGACCGGACTATGCGGATTCTGCTGGGCGTGTCAGATGAGATTGAGCCGGAGGAGTGCTACCAACATTGGTTTAAAAACATTGCCCCGGATTATGTGGAGATGGTGCAGGAGGCAGTGAAAGATATTTTGGAAACTGGGCGCTCTGAGGTGATTTACCCTTGGCATCATCCTAAACTTGGGAAAATCTATGTCCGCTGCGGCGGTGTGCCCGACAAGACTTTCAAGAAACCGGGCGTCTGCCTGAACGGATACCATCAGGACATCACAGAGACTACAATAGCGAGAAAAAAGCAGGATCAGGCAATTATGGAGCTGCTGGAGAAGGTGAGGCGGGCAAACTCGGCAAAAAGCGAATTTCTTTCTCATATGTCCCACGATTTGCGCACGCCTATCAACGGGATTCTCGGCATGTTGGAAATCATGGAAAAGCGTCAAAATGACGCCGGGCAGCAGGAGGCGTGCCGCAGGAAAATCCGCGTTTCAACAGGACATTTGCTGTCTCTTGTCAATGATGTGCTTCAGGTCAGCAAACTTGAGAGCGGCAGACCCACGGCGGTGGAGGAGCCTTTTGACCTCCATGATACCCTTGAGGAATGCATCACGATTCTTTCTCCGCAGGCGGAGGAGAAAGGTATCCGCATGAGCTTAGAGGAGAACAGTTTGCAGCATAACAAACTAATTGGAAATGCGCTGCACTTAAAGCAGATTTTGATGAATGTGATCGAGAACGCGCTCAAATATAACCGTCCCAAGGGGAAAGTATTTGTTCAGGTTCAAGAGACGGCATGTCAGGACAAAACGGCAAAGTACCGTTTTGTGATTGAAGATACTGGAATTGGCATCGGGGAGGAATTCAAAAAACACATTTTTGAACCCTTTACACAGGAACACCAAGGGGCAAGAACCCACTATAACGGTGCGGGGCTTGGCATGTCCATTGTGAAGAAACTGGTAGACCAGATGAAGGGAACCATTACACTGGACAGTCAGCTTGGCAAGGGGAGTACCGTACAGATAACGCTGCCTATCCAAATCGACGAGACGCGGAGTGCGGAGCCGATGGATACAGCGCTGGATTTGCAGAGCAATATTGCGGATATGCATGTTCTCTTGGTGGAGGACAATGAGATTAACTGTGAGATCGTAGAGTTCATGTTAAAGGAGGCGGGCGCGGAGGTCGTGACCGCAAACGATGGACAAGCCGCGGTGGATACCTTTGCGGCATCTGAGCCGGGAACCTTCGACTGCATACTCATGGATTTGATGATGCCGGTTATGAGCGGATACGAGGCGACGCGCGTGATTCGTGCGCTCAAGCGTGCAGACGCGGCCAGTGTGCCGATCATAGCACTGTCTGCAAACACCTTTGAGGAGGATATCGCGCTGGCAAAGGATGCTGGAATGAATGAGCACTTGGCAAAGCCGGTGGACATGAGAAATCTGTTTGAAACCATGAGCAGGCTGCGGCACTGACAGGACCTGCTCACGCCAAAAGCGTACATAGTATTTTGACTGCATCTGGAAACTTTTCGACAGGAACTTCACAGCAGGAGAGCGCGATATGGGCAGCACCATCATTTTTTTTTGAGCCTGTATGATACGGAAAGACCAGCAGCCCGTTTGCGGCTGCTTTGTCGCGCAGTTCATTGCTGGTCAGCGCACACTTTATTTTCAGGTGCACTAGGAAAACGGACTCGCCCATATACACTTCTGCCTGTGTGCCAAACGCTTCCTCCAACAGCATAGACAATGTTTTGGCTTTGCTGGCATACAGGCGCTTTAGCTTACGAATCTGGCTCTCTAAGTGTCCGTCCCGCAAAAACTGGCACAGGGCGAGCTGCTCTGATTTGGAGGCGGTCTGATTGTAGAGCGCCTTTTTTTGTTCGTACAGAGGCAGCAGGGAGTCGGGCAGGATCATGAAACTGAGGCGGATCGAGGGCAGCAGAAGCTTTGAAAAGGTGCTTAGATAGACCACATTCTCGCCGCCGGCAAGCCCTTGTAAACACGGAATCGGCTTGCTGAAATACCGAAATTCATTGTCGTAGTCGTCCTCGATGATCAGCCGGTTGTGTACGGCGCATTCTTTCAAGAGCGCAAGCCGTTTCTCGACACTCATCACATCGCCAAGCGAGGTCATATGGGACGGCGTCATGTAGAGCACGCTTGCGTTTTCCTTGTCTTTTTCGACAGCAAATCCATAATCTTCAAAGATGACCATACCCTGTGCAAAACGTGTGTCGTGGAAACATACGGTCTCGCGCGCCTTGATGAGCGGGCATAAAATATTGAGCAGCGCTTGGGAACCAGCGCCGATGATGATGTTTTCAGGGCGGCAAACAGCGTTTCTTTTGTTCACGACATAGCGGCAGATGACCTCGCGCAGCTCGTACTCGCCCTGCGGCTCACCGTAGGTCAGCATACGCCCGTCCTGCCGCAGCGTGCTCTTGATGTAGCGGCGCCATAGATTGAAGTCGAAGCTGTCCGCGTCCACATTGTTTGAGGTAAAATTATATAAGATACGCGGACTGTCTGCCGCGTCGGAGTTTTTGTTGTGAACAGGCTGGGTTGAGATCACCGTCGCGGTTCGGTCGGTGACATAGTATCCGCTCTGCGGTCTGGAAATGATATAACCGTCCGCGGCAAGACACAGATAGGCGGTCTCTATGGTTGTGCGGCTCAAACCTAGCTGCACTGCGCCGCGCCGGATAGATGGCATCTTCGTGCCCGGCATCAGGCGTCCCGTGACAATCAGGTCTTTATAGTAGTCATACACTTGTAGATAACGCGTGGAATGTGTCGAATTGAAATCAAGCTTCATAGGTTGTCCGCCTCCCTCGTTTGTGCTATGATATATAGTATATTTTACTTCGCTTAGATTTTTAGTGTAGCATGACAGCGCAGAGGACGCAAGCCAGAGCAAGGTGGAATATACAAATTTAATTTTTACAGGAGATAATAAAATGATAGAGATCAAATACGAAAACGGTATGTTTCTTGCCAAAGGAACCTTTTCGATCGGGATTGCAGGCGTATATGAAAATAAAGACTTTGGCGACGGAAACATCACGATTGATATAGAATTAGAAGATCTTCTGGAGGATTTGCAAGAGGAAGATTCTTATTTCTATGAGCCGCTGCGTCCATATTTAGAGGACAAAGGGGAGGAGGGCGCCGCAATGAATATATTCTGTATCGTCTTTTTGAGAATCTTGAGGCGTGCGCATATCCGTTTTGGGAGATTGAGGAGGCAGTGCTTCCGGGTTCGCTCGACGGCTATGATATGGATAACTTGGCACATGAAATCTATGATACACAGAAAAGTATCGGAAGCTGGGGATTTGAGGCGTTTGACAGACAGCCGAACAATGGGACAATCGAGAAGCCAGACTTGGAGGGGCGGCTTCGGGAACAGTATCCAATGTTTCATTTTGATGCTTTGTACGAAGCGATCGAACAAGACTGCCTTTATCTGAGTGGAAGATTTATGAGTTTCCAGTTCTCGGATTGCTGGGGAAGGAAATTATTAGACGCCGCGTATGACGAATTAGATGAAAACCTCACGCCGCTTGACTGGCATAATCACTAAATTTGAAATAAAATAGAACGAACCAAAGGGGGAAAACTTTTATGAAAAGCTTGTTAAAGTACATAAAAGATTACAAAAAGGAAAGCATTCTGGCACCATTGTTCAAGATGCTTGAAGCTTCCTTTGAGCTTATGGTGCCGCTTGTCATGGCGGCTATCATTGACAACGGCATTGCAGGCAGCGATACGCCGTATATTTTGAAGATGGGGGCAGTGCTGGTGCTGCTGGCAGCAGTGGGGCTTGCAAGCTCAGTGACAGCGCAGTATTTCAGCGCGAAGGCGGCGGTCGGCTTTGCGACAAAACTCAGAAGCGCGCTGTTTTCACATATCCAAGGACTGTCCTACACAGAGCTTGACACCATCGGAACCAGCACGCTCATCACACGCATGACCAGCGATGTCAACCAGATTCAAAACGGCGTCAACTTGACGCTGCGTCTGCTGCTGCGCTCTCCCTTCATCGTGTTTGGCGCAATGGTGATGGCGTTTACCGTGGACGTGCAGGCGGCGCTCATTTTTGTGGTGACGATTCCGCTCCTTGCGGTTGTCGTGTTCGGCATTATGCTCGTCAGTATGCCACTGTACAAAAAAGTGCAGGCAGCGCTCGACAAAATTCTTGGCAGAACGCGTGAAAATCTTGCAGGCGCCCGCGTAATCCGCGCATTTTGCAAGGAGGAGTCAGAGACAGCAGACTTTGAGCGGGAAAATGAGCTGCTGCTGAATACGCAGGTGTTTGTCGGCAAGATTTCCGCGGCGATGAATCCGGTGACGTACATCATTATCAATATTGCGCTTGTCGTACTCCTGTGGACAGGGGCAGTCCGTGTGGACAACGGTATGATCACGCAGGGCGAGGTGGTCGCGCTGGTAAACTATATGTCGCAGATTCTCGTGGAGCTTGTCAAGATGGCAAACCTGATCATACAGCTCACAAAGGCACTTGCCTGTGCAAAGCGCGTGGAGGGTATCTTTGAGATCACTTCGAGCATGAAGAGCGGTACATTTAATAAATATGACATAGAAATTCTTAACGAGGACAAAGAAGATGACGCAATGATTATCTTTCATCATGTAAGCCTTACCTACAGCGGCGGCGGGGACGAATCCCTGACAGACATTGATTTTGTTGTGAACAAAGGGGAGACCGTCGGCATCATAGGCGGTACAGGTTCCGGCAAAACCTCTGTGGTCAATCTGATTCCGCGCTTCTACGATGCGACAAAAGGGCATGTGATTGTAGACGGGATTAAGGTCATAGATTACGAGATTCCCGTACTGCGGGACAAGATCGGCGTCGTCCCGCAGAAGGCTGTTTTGTTCAAAGGAACAATCCGCGAAAATCTCCTGTGGGGAAATGAACATGCTTCTGAGCAGGACATTGAGGACGCACTGCGCATCTCGCAGGCGAAGGAGTTTGTGGATACCAAGGAGGGCGGACTTGACTTTATGATCGCGCAGGGCGGCAAGAATCTCTCAGGCGGCCAGAAACAGCGCCTTACAATTGCGCGCGCCATTGTGCGCAAGCCCGACATTCTGATTCTTGATGACAGCGCTTCGGCGCTTGATTTTGCCACGGATGCAAAGCTGCGCGCGGCGGTCAAGAATATGGGAAATGACATGACTGTCATTATTGTGTCGCAGCGCGCAGCGTCGATCATGTTTGCCGACAAGATTGTCGTGATGGACGACGGTGCGGTGGCAGGCATTGGCACGCACGAACAGCTTCTTGCGGACAATAGAATCTATCAGGAAATCTATTATTCGCAATTTCCCGACAAGAAAGCAAATGCTGCGAATGAATAGGCGCGGAGGTAATCAGAATGAAAGAGATGAATCAAGATATCTTAAAAAAGGTCTTAGACCACATCGGAAAATACAAAATTTTCCTGTTTTTTTCCATTGTGCTTGCGGCGATTTCGGTAATACTTACCTTATATATACCGATTCTCACCGGCCAGGCGGTGGATTGCATTCTTGGTCCCGGCGCGGTAGATTTTGGCGGGATTTTGGATATACTAAAGAAGATGGCAGTGATTATCGTGCTGACAGCGCTGGTGCAGTGGGTGATGAACGCCTGCAACAACAAGATTGCCTATCAGGTGGTGCGCGATGTGCGCGACGAGGCGTTTAAAAAATTGCAGATTCTGCCGCTCAAATACATTGACGGACATTCCCACGGTGACATTGTGAGCCGCGTCATCGCAGATGTAGACCAGTTCTCCGATGGTCTGCTGATGGGCTTTACCCAGCTTTTTACGGGCGTGGTGACGATTATCGGCACGCTGGTCTTTATGTTTTCCATCAATGTCTCCACGACGGTAGTTGTTGTGATACTGACACCACTGTCATTTTTTATCGCGGGATTTATCGCAAAAAGGACATTCAGCATGTCCAAACTCCAGTCCGAGACGCGCGGGGAGCAGACGGCGCTGATTGACGAGATGATTGGCAATGAGAAGGTGGTGAAGGCATTTGGGCATGAGCCGCAGGTGATGGAGAAATTTACCGAAATCAATGACCGGCTCCAAAAGGCAAGTGTCAAGGCAATCTTTTTCTCCTCGCTGACCAATCCCTGCACGCGCTTTGTCAACAGCCTTGTCTATGCGGGCGTGGGAATCCTCGGTGCATTTCTGGCGATCAAAGGCTATATCAGCGTGGGGCAGCTCACGAGCTTTCTAAGCTATGCCAACCAATACACAAAGCCGTTTAACGAGATCTCCGGCGTGGTGACAGAATTGCAGACGGCGCTTGCGTGTGCGGGCAGGGTGTTTGAGTTTATCGAGGAGGAGCCGCAGGTGGCGGAGCCGGACAACGCGGCAGTCCTACAGGCGCCAAAGGGAAGTATCTCAATGCAGAATGTCTGCTTTTCATACAATCCTGACCAGAAGCTCATTCAGAATTTTAATCTGGAGGTCAAGCCCGGTCAGCGCGTGGCGATCGTAGGCCCGACCGGCTGCGGAAAAACAACTGTCATAAATTTGCTCATGCGGTTCTATGATGTTAATAGTGGAAGTATTCGGATTGACGGCATTGATCTTAGGGACATGACGCGCAAAAGCCTGCGGGAGAGCTTTGGCATGGTCTTGCAGGAGACATGGCTTCACGCGGGGACAATCCGGGAGAACATTGTGATGGGAAAACCGGACGCCACAGACGACGAGGTGATCGCAGCGGCGAAGGCGGCGCACGCACACAGCTTTATCAAGCGTCTGCCAATGGGATATGACACGGTGATCACAGAGGATGGCGGCAGTCTCTCACAGGGACAGAAGCAGCTTCTGTGCATTACGCGCGTGATGCTCTGTCTGCCCCCGATGCTCATTCTCGACGAGGCGACCTCCTCCATCGACACGCGCACAGAGATCAAAATCTCACAGGCATTCAATACCATGATGAAGGGAAGAACGAGTTTTATCGTGGCGCACAGGCTTTCCACCATTCGCGAGGCGGATATCATTCTTGTCATGAAGGACGGCAACATTATCGAGCAGGGGAACCATGAAACACTTCTGAGGAAAGAGGGCGGCTTTTATGCAAAGCTGTATAACTCTCAGTTTGAAGCGGTGTCAGGCTGCGATGCGTAGTATGTGAAAACGAGCTTTAGGAGTGAAAATTTTGCCCGAATCGTTACTGTGAGCGGCTGTGCATAGTGACAAATCAGTGCAATCAATATAGGAGATAAAAACATGATAAATAATTTTCTGAACGTATCAGAGTATGCGGTTCTGGGATTCGTGGGCGTCGTCTTTGCGTATCTGCTGACCAGCTTCCTGCTCGCAATTGGCATGAATAAATTACCGAGAGACCATGGGCGCGAGTTTGCCCATGACGGCGGACTCTCCGCGGGCAAGCCGCGCGGTGCAGGGTTTGTCTTTATCCTTGTCTTTGTGCTTGCGGCGCTTGTGTTTGGCAATGTGGACCGGGAAATGACCATCTATCTGATTCTGACGGTTGCCGCGATGATGACAGGGTATCTCGACGACTGCGCCAAGGTTTCATGGGGAGAGCTTCGAAAGGGACTGCTCGATTTGATGATTGCCATCATGACCGCCGTGACCATGGTCAATTTCAATGGAAGTGATGTGTTGATCGCTGTGACGGGGCAGGTTATCGCACTGCCGCCGGTTCTCTACGGAGTCCTTGCTATTGTGCTGGTGTGGGGTTCCATCAATGTGACAAACTGCGCCGATGGCGTGGACGGCTTGTCTGGCACTTTGACAAGTATCACGTTATTCACAATCTATATGATTATGAACAGCACTGGGACAGCGCCGGAATTTTCGTACACAATTCTATTGTTTATCGCCTGTATCCTTGGCTATCTGTGGTTTAATGCGACGCCGAGCCGCCTTTTGATGGGCGATGCCGGCTCGCGTGCAATGGGACTTTTTATCGCGATTGCCATCATGAAATCGGGCTATCCGTTCTTGTACCTGCTGGCGGCATTTGTACTGATGGTGGACGGAGGCATCGGGCTAGTGAAGGTGTCGCTGCTGCGCTTCCTGCACATCAAGATACTCACCAAAGTGCGCACGCCGCTGCATGACCATGTGCGCAAGAACTTAGGCTGGTCCAACGCCCAAACAGTCTTTAAATTTGCAATTATTCAGATTATGATATCGGCGGCGGTGGTGTGGCTGGTAGGAATGCTATAAAAGAAAAGAGGTACAAATGAACAAACGATTTGAGACGATGCAGTCCAAACGCCTAACGATCACCGCGTTTGACATGAAATATCTGGACGACTATTACCATAACTTTGACAAGGAGATTACCCAATACCAGTATCCAGACCCGTTTGACAGTCTGGAGAGTGCGCGCAAGTGTCTACAGGAATTTATAGATGCGGCGGCGCGCGGCGAGATGCTTTTTCTCGCGCTTCTTGACAGCAATGCTACATTTATAGGCAGCTTGGAGGTGCATGGACTGATGGAGGAGACGCCGGAGCTTGGAATCTGGATTGCGAAGGAGGAACAGGGAAAAGGCTATGCGTATGAAGCGCTGGCGTGTGTGCTGGCAAACCTCAAACAGACCAAGCCGGATACATGGTATGTCTACGAGGCGGATCTGCGCAATGAACCAAGTATGAAGCTGGTGTCCAAATTCAAGTTCCAGAAGAAGGAAATAGACGAATTTACGACAGAATCCGGCAAAGAGTTGAAATTGCAGCAATATTTCGTGCAGCTTTAAGAATATGATGTAAGTTTTCGGAATATTTCAAATCTGCCTTCTTCGATTGACAAATATTTGACTAACCTTTATAATTAAAGGCATAATATATAACAGGGACGTTATGGAGGAGCTCATGGGGGAGTATAAGAATCGAGGAGGAAACTAATATGCGTATAGTAGAGAAGGTGCTGTACGGATTTGGTGGCTTATTGGCGCTTATACTTCTTTTTATTGCGTTTTGCCACTATAATCCGGAATTGGCAGTAAAAATCGGTGCAGATTTAAAGGCAAATGCCGGTGAAGCGAATGTGGAAAGCTATGACAATACTGTGCAGATGGTCAACACGACAGTGACACTCGGACAGCTTCCAGCAGCGCAGAATGTGCGTGCTGCGCAAAACGGCGGCGCACCGGAACAAACGAATCTGGTCAATACACCGCAGCAGACGAAGGAAACGCGTGCGGCAGATGATGATGAGGGAGAGACTTCCGACAGCAAGTTAAAAATTCCTGATAAGGTTGCGGGGCTGACAGGCTATATCCCAGTCAAGGCGACAGGAACAGAGATCACACAGGACAAGGCGGACGAGATCGCAAAGGAACTCAGCAAGGGAGAGACTGGCAGCAATCTCAAATTCGACGAGGAGATCTATCCGTATTACGGAATGATCAATGATGCACAGAAAGCAGTCTACAGACAGATTTACGCCAATGCAAACGACCAGAACAAGCATTTTGCACCGGTGCAGGACATCACGGCAAACGATCTGAAAAATGCCTTTACGTCAGTTGTCAATGATCATCCTGAGCTGTTTTGGGTTGACACAGCGTACAAGTATCAGCATACGCCCAAGGGAAGCGTGGCGGACATCACACTTGTATTTAATGTGACAGCGAACAATCTTGACGCGTCGAAGCTGGAGTTTCAGGCGGCGGCGAAGAAAATTACAGATGAAACTTATGGAAATTACACCGACTACGACAAAGAAAAAATCGTGCATGACACCCTGCTGGACAAGGTGAAATACGATGTGAATGCACCGATGAACCAGAGCGCCTACAGTGCGCTGGTGTACGGCAGAACCGTGTGCGCAGGCTATGCGCGGGCTTTCCAGTATGTCATGCAGGAGCTGGATATTCCCTGCTACTATGTGACTGGATTTGCCGGTGAAAACCATGCATGGAACATCGTAAAGCTCGATGACGGCTGCTACAATGTGGACAGCACTTGGGATGACACCAATCCGAATACCTATGATTATTTTAACTGTTCAGATGACGATTTTGCCTCTGATCATGTGAGAAAGGATTTGTCAATCTACCTTCCGCCATGTAAGGGCAACCGTTACAGCGGTCTCGAAGTCAATCCTTCGGTGACACCGCCGACAGACACGACGACCAAACCAAAACCACCTACAGGCACGACGACCAAGCCCTCAACAGGCGGCACAACGACGAAGCCGTCCACGGGGAACTCGACAACTGTCACCAAACCGTCTGGCAGCACGACAACCCAGACCACAGCGACCAACACAGACTCCATCACGGTAATGACCGTGCGCGGCGGCGGTGATGGAAATTATATCGACAGCGTTGGCGATTACTTCAATGAGTGCTTCGCAGCAATGGTTGACAGAGATGAGAGCGTGATTACATTCGATCTGATTGTCACAGACAAAGACCTTTGGGATGACATTTATGATGCTTATGATGACGGAAGCTGTCAGGAAGGCTATATTGACCGCTATCTTGTTGAGAAGCACAAGAACGCGTGCAGCATGTACGTGGAAGCAGTGCCGCGGACAGATGGAAGCTATCTGCTCAGGCATCGCGGGGTGATTAATTAAAAAAAGTAATTATCAAAAAAGAGACTGTTGGAAAAGGCAGTCTCTTAATTTTTTGCTTAGATACATTTTTGAATTGAATCAGAATCATTGAATATGATCTGTTGAAATTTTTACTGTCACCGTTTGCATTCTGTGAAACTGTTGTAACATTTCTGTTGTCATTTCTGGGCAGTCCTCCTCATAGATTATAGGCATATTTTCTGCACCTTCAAGTTCAGCTATCTCTTCTGGTGTCAACTCTGGCGGTAAACTATTCATAAAAATTTTCGCCATATTCATACCTCGCTTTCTCAGGTTCAGTTGAACATCTGGCAGAAATAATGTGAATTATTGCCTAAAATATTGTAGCGCTCTTCCCAAGGATGCTCTTCATCAAAGCGTATTAATTTATTTTCATCTGCAAATACCTTTGATGCAGTTTCAAATCGAATACCATGCTTCGTAAAGTTAGAAGCTGCTTTGGTATCGTCCCATTCAAAGATAAGATTCTCATAATTAAGTTCAAAATATTCGTACATTCAATAGGGGTGCCTTTCGCTTATTTTTTACAGGTTGATGGATTTATTGTAACATGAAAAACAGATTCATTCAATGAGGTTTCTGAATAGTTTCCGAAATACCTCTTGAACTTCAACCCATCACCATGATATAATAACCAAAAATAAACAAAACATACGTTTTACAACAGAAAGGTGATGCCCTATGAATATTCCAAACGCCCCCTATTATGCATGGTACATATACGCCTCATTCTCAGATCACGCCGAACTTCCGCCGGAGTTATGCGCGCAGTCGAATACTGTTGGAGAGAAAGTATTTACAGGCAGGGAGATTACACCGCAGATCATTGAACTGCTGGTTTCTCAGGTAAACATGGGAATGGTCGTGCAGTTGTATATCAGCCCCTTTATGCCTGTGGACCATTATGAGGCTGCTGAGCGCATAGAACTGATACATCAACTAGAAGATTTCGGGTTCACACACGGATGCAGTGCGGCGGTGATGAATCAAGAGCAATCGACTGCTGTTTTCCTCCAGCTGAATGAGTATATACTGAATCACCATATGCATATTCCATTAAGGGCAGATGACAGAAAAATCTTACAGACGCCTGTTTTATTTGAGTCTTACAGGGATATGGCAGAAGCGGTTCTTCACGTGATTTTGACAGGACGCTTAGACGGGTCAGGGACGCAGCCGCCAGCCGTTTCTGCTGTGCGGCGCGGTGTCGATCCCGGGCTGCTGTTCTGGATTGAAAACGTTTATGGCATGGTTCCTGAGAGTATGGAGGATTTGGTTGAAGTTGAATTGGCAGGATTGAGCGACGATTATTATGTGCGGAGATATCCCAAATTTCCTGACTGGCTGGCGCCTGAACCGGGAAACTGGTCACTTCTGGGCGAGCTGCCGAATCTGGAGGTACTCTGTATGCCCAAGGTGCGCTTAGAGAATTATGATTTTTTAAGAAGCTGTCGGAAGCTGGAAGTGCTCAACCTGTCCCGGACCAATCTGTCGGCTTCCTATGCGCTGGAAAATCTGTCACAAGTGACGATTCTTGACCTGCCGCCTGCGGATTTCGACGATTTTTCCTTCTTATTAAAATGCCGCAGTCTGGAAATCGTAGATTTGAGCCACACCAATTTCAGAGATTGTGCAATCTTAGCACAGATGCCGGAATTAAAAATGGTCTTTCTGCCGGCAGAGCGTCAGCTTCTGCACAGAGAGCTGCTGGACCCACTGCCAATTCAGGTAAAAACGAATCCCAGATGTATTCGCGGAGATGGATTTCCATCGTATGAACTGGTCAAGCCGCAGCCAGTAGAATCATGGGACTGGAAACCGCCCTACACTGTGCTGTATATTGCGTATTATGATATCAATGACGAGGAAAAAACATGGCAAGGGCGTGAGATCACGCAAAAGGTTGTAGAGAAACTGATGAAAAAGATTCGTAAAAAGAAGCTGGACGAGCTGTACCTCTCTTTACAGTATTGGGGAGAGGAGGAAGATATGACCCTCTGCATATCCGGCGAGGGCGTCTGCGTCAATTTTTTTGATAAAGAACAAAAAATCAATTACTCTTTGTTTGACCCAAACCATCCTGTTGACTGGGACAGACTGCCTCATCAGGTTAGTGATCAGGAAGACAGCGATTTTGGCGAATATGCAACGGATAATCTCGAGCTGGCTGCCGACTGTGTGGCGTATTTTATCAAGACCGGGAAATTATACCCGTGGACATATTGGGCAAAATATTATAATTGGGAAAAACAGGAGGATGATTAATCGCAAAAAGCTGCCACAATGAGGAAAATCTCTGTTGTGACAGCTTTCTTTTCAGTTGTTCTGCGTCAATAACTGCGTCATTTTCTCAACCATATCATTGATCGCGTTCGCCTGTGCGGCGACGTTGGTGGTGTCGTTTGCATTGCTCTCTGCCATCGCATTGATGGAATTGAACTGCTCGTTTTCACTGCGAATGCTCTCTGCGATATCCTCATTGATGGTGACAGTCTTTTTAATAACCTCCGCCTGATTGCTGTGTGCATCACCCATCGTTTGAATGGCGTTGGCAGAGATATTCAACAGTTCTTTCATATCCTTCATGCACTGTATGACATTGGCAACATATTCATTCTGTGTGCCGATTTTGGCAGCGTTTTCGCCAACCTGTGTCGTGATATCTGTCACGTTCTGCTGTACACGTTCGATGACGGATTGAACGACTTTCAGGGATTCCTGTGTACTTTTTGCCAAGTTGCCTACCTCGGACGCCACGACTGCGAAGCCCTTACCGGCTTCCCCGGCTCTTGCCGCTTCAATCGACGCATTGAGAGACAGTAAATTGATGGAATTTGAGATGTCGCTAATTAGTTTCAATGTGACACCGATTTCCTGTACGGCTTCTGAGAGTCTCTGTGTGATTTCGTTTGTGGTGTTCATGGACTCGGACACTTCGCCGTTAATTGTATGCAAATCTTGCAGAAGCTTCTCGTTTTCTTTGGACTTTTCGTATAAATCTTTAGAGGAGGCTTCCACCTTGCTGACATTGTCCGCGACGACGCTTTCCCACTCGCGCAGCTCACCGAGATTCTCCATACTCTCGTCTGTCTTGGAGCTGAGCACATTGTTGCGTTCCACCAACTGTTCACTGGTAGCCGCCAGCTCCTCAGCAGATGCGCTTTCATTTTCGGAGATGGACGACAGTGTCGTACCTGCACTGGATAAATCTTCGGACAATGCCTGCACTTCATCGAGTACATTTTTCAGATCTTCTTCCTTTTTCTCCACCATGCCAAACAGCAGGGTCGTGCGGTAGCAGATAAAGCAGCAGGCAGCGACTAGTACAGTATAGACAATTGTTGTGAAAATCCAGCCGATGACACTGTGGAGTTTTAAAAAGCCCGCTGGAAATAAAATCATCATGATCGTGTTGACAACTATGGTGATGATATAGCTGAATTTTAGTACTTCCTGTTTGTAGTAGGGCACTAATAAAAGGGTTGCGACGAAATAATAATGTGTGATGCACACATAACCGGGACTGTCATTGGTGCAGGACACTGCCACGGTGATGGCGCCAATGATGGGCGGGATACAGGCGTACACATATTTTGTGCGGTTTCCCAGACTTTTTTCTAATAATTTTGTCACGATCGCGGACAAGCCTGACAGCAGGAAAACACACTCGCGCACACCGCCGTTCAAGAAGATCATCACAAATGTCCAGCCAGATATGGCGACGCCCAGAATGTAAAGGAATAAAATGTTGTTGATCAGTTTTTCTTCGTTTTTCATTGACAATTGGTC
>Ga0137307_101516_pt1 | contig 20024 bp, 19 predicted proteins | sample NAcewD2O_March_2_FD_97180 | JGI IMG/M metagenome (GOLD analysis project Ga0137307, IMG submission 97180) | Mouse cecal microbial communities from Vienna, Austria - N-Acetylglucosamine amended D2O_March | ecosystem: Host-associated > Mammals > Digestive system > Large intestine > Cecum | place... | reverse complement strand
GCATCAGCCTGTTCTTTTATCTTGGGATTATCGCAGTGAGACAACTTCACAAGTTCCTGATATTTCTCTTCGTATGTCATGGGATTGTCATTCTATGTCCAATGGAAGTAAATTGTCGTCGTTGAAGCGGTCGAAGTCCGACTGAAAGAGTTTGTCTTGGATTATGCGGTATTTCTCAAACTCTGATTCTGCAAAGTTCTTGGCAAACTCTGCGGTGATTTTGCCGGCATCGGTCAGAACGGCATCGCCTGACGCTTCAAGAATTATGTCGATTCGTTTCGCCCAGTCCTCCATTGTCATGGGAATATGACGTTGAGCCATACGCTCTGCCATATCAAGCACGGCATTGACCAGTCGCCCCATGTCGGCAAGTTCCACCTCTTTGAGATAGTTCTTGGCAATACTTACGTCAGGCTTTACAATCTTCCCATGCGGCGCGTTTTCCCATGTTGTCAGTCCCATGTGTTCTTTCTCGGCGTTGGCGCGTTCCACGATAAGCTCGGCGGCTGTATGACCATGAACAGCGTAGTGCATCTTGTTCTGAACTTTCTTGAAGAAAAGTCGGGTGGTTGGCGCATCGCGGTTGTAGTCGATGGCCGTAGCATAAATGTCGGTCAGCTTCTGATAGAAACGCCGCTCACTGAGGCGAATCTCCCGTATCTCAGCCAACAGGTGTTCGAAATAATCCTCTCCTATAAACGACCCGTTTTCCATCCGTTTCTTGTCAATCACATATCCACGGATGGCAAACTGACGCAAAATAAATGTACACCACTGCCTAAACTGCGTGGCCCGGGTACTGTTCACCCGATAGCCAACTGATATAATGGCATCGAGATTGTAAAACTTTAGCTTTCGGTTCACTTGACGCTCTCCCTCATTTTGAACTACCGAGAAATTCTCGGTAGTTGCCTCCAGAGTCAACTCGCCGGTCTCATATATATTTTTCAGATGAAGTCCGATGTTGTCAGAAGAGCAGTCAAACAACTGTGCCATAGTCTTCTGCGTACACCACACAGATTCATCACGGTACACAACCTGCACGCCATCTTCCTTTCCCTCTATCTGAAAGATCAGGAACTCCGCCGTGCTATTTCGTATCTCAAACTTCTTCGCCATCGTAAGGATTGCAATAAATTAAAGTTTTATATTCCTTCTTCTTGAACAGCTATTAGATTAAAGAAATTCGTATCGGGGAACATCTGATATACCTTTATTTCAGAATTGATCTTCTTTGCAAGACAAATTATTCGGTCTCTATCGGTATTGCTAATGTTAACACCTAAATATATTGAATCAAAACATTCCGGCCCTATTTTTATAAAGGACCTGACTTCTTTCCAATTAAGCTCATTTTTATCTTGTTGAAAAGGTAATAAAGCCATAAACATTGGGGATGGTTTGAAAATATACAATCTCACTTCTTGTTCATGTTCCCAGGCTTTTGCTTTAGTAAATATTTGATAATTGAAAAAATCTTTATAGTCACGAAAGTAATCCGGCTTTTTTATGATATCTCTATAATTAACTTCCTGACCTTGCGTAGTTACCATCAGACCATATCCAACATGAATATATTTTTTTACATACTCCATATTAATACCTATGCAGACTCCCATATGTTTATTATAATAGCTCCACATTAACAGAGAATCGTATACTTTAGATAAACAGCAAATCCATAAATCGTTCCTATTATTTATGTATCTATTAGATTCTAAATCTTCAATTACTTTTGCATCCCATATTTTACATTTTTCAGATGGCACTTTAGAAAAGTCAATCAAGTTTGGATGACAATCAAACGGGTCATTAAATGTAGCCGCGTTAGCATACATCAAATTACTATGATGTAGCATCATTATAGCGCCGTTAATATCAAGATATTTATATAGCAGATTGCTCATCCGAAAATTCTACTAACTGTTTGTGATATTGTTAATGTCAATGACTACATTCGGGTTTATATAAACCATCTAGACGAAATAAGCCTACTTGTTTTTTTTCTCCCATATCTTTACTAACATGGAATTTAAATTTTTTGAACTGGTGAAATCCGATAAAACATCTTTGGAATAGCCTAAAGAAATAAGCGTTTCGACTACGCCCACTCTAAGCTTTTTGCAATTGTCCCAGTTTTGCCAAAATGGTAAGGACGCAAGATATGGAGATAATGCAGCCCACTCATTTTCGCTAATATTGTTCTTTGACAAAGAATTGTGAATCTTAACGAATGACAACTTTAACATTGCTAATGAAAGATTATCTTTCCAATTGCGGGCCAATGCAAACATGAAGATATAATTTCGGAGACCCTTAAAAACATTATACGATTTATAAAAAGCTTCCCATACACCACTCCCCATAGATTTAACTAGGAAACTATTAGCGTTAAAACTTGTAACTAAATAATCAGTAGTTCTATTAGACAATCTATTTTTTCCTATCAACCATGTTAATGTTTCTTTCGGATGGTTAGATACAAAAGTAATCCAATGTGAATTGTTTGTGATGGTTCCATTGTCAATGTTGTCCATTAACAAATTTACTAGATTGGAGTTTTTATTATGAAGAACTTTCATCTGTGCCATTGTGATAGCAGTATTATTGGAAATTATGGATACGGTTAGTTTTGACCAATCTAAATCAATATTTGACTCGTCAGTAAGCACAAGTGCCAATATTTCATTAATTCTTGCATCAACTAAATTCATCCAATAATCCCCTGATAAAATATCGTGATTAATTGTAGCCAATCGGATGAATACATTCCAATTATTAGTAAATAAACGCGTAATCCACTCTTTGGGCAAATGTCTGGAAGCATATTCTAAAAGCCAATTACCTTTACAATTAATCTTTACTTTTTCTGAAGATAATTGTTCACAGATTGCAGTATAATTTTCAAATGATGATAATAGATATGAGGAAGCATTTTGATTGAAATTAATCGATTCCCAATTAACAAAAATCTTATCTTTTAAAGTAGTCAATATCTCATAATAATCTAATTCTTCGCAAAAAAGTAAAGCTGTATTTTTTCCAAAAAACAACTTTTTTAAAGTTGAGCCTTCATAAGATGAGGGGAAACAACGAGTAATAGTTTCAACTATATCTGAATACGTAAGTTCTTTGGAAGCGTTGTTATACGCATTTTCCAAAGCGCTTACCAAAGCAATAACAGAATACAACTTATTAGGGTCTGACTCAATATCATCAGAGAAAAACCTAATAAGGTCGGGAAGAGTAGAACTACCCTGTGTAATGGAATCAGAAATATGGTGCAGTTGTTCGGAGTAAGCTACAGGTATTTCACATTCTTTAATTAAACCGAAAACTGAGTTTATACCGGAACAAAAAATTAAATTAAAAGAATATGAATCATTCTTCTTATGAGAAGACCACCCGCTACATGCAGTTACGTTTCTTAATATTCCCAATGGAAGGTGTTGAAGTATAGAAAGAAGTAATGTCCTATAATACCTCGATGGTTGTATGATAGGAATAATCACTTTACCAGACAAAAGTGATAGGGTATAATATACACTTTCTATAATGTCTTTCTCTCCAGACATCTGGATTGAGCTATCTTTTATTGGTTCCTCTTTCGTGAAGATTTCAAGAGGAAGGAAGTAATTGTATTCTGAACCATCAGGACGATGAAAATAACATTCAAGCGCTGCAAAATTAAATTCATCCCCAAGATCATCTATGGGAATAATTAATGAATGGGTCCAGACACTCCCCGGTCTTTCAGCCTCTTGCGCATACCAGGTTTTTGCCACCACGTAATGAGTGCTGTCTCCTAATGGATAACAAGTGAGATACGACATATCGCCGTCTACGCCACCATCATATTCCGACCAGTCACTGAAAAGCAACATTTTATTCTCGCTTTCTATTGGGAGGGAAAGTGAGGAGGCTAACTTGTGATGGCCATTCTTGTAACCATGAAGGGACTGATGTATAATCATATTTATCAAGATATCAAATCAAGTATTTTTGTAAGATCATACCCCCGTTCATTATTGATTACTGACCATGAACGTGTATTGTTCATGGTTCTTTCTGAAAGTTCTTGACGAAGGTTTTCAGCATATTCCGCACCTTGGGCACTTACGCCAATTACTTTAGTCTTCGGGAGATAGTGTCTGATGTAATTATATAGCACCGGTGCTTTTTCCTTTAAAAAAGTATCAGGCAGATAATTATCATCATATCTATCCCAAGCGGAGATTCCTATTACAACAGATTCCCATCGAACGCACTTAAGGAGTTCTTTAAGTAATAGTAAATTTTTTACTTGGGAAGTCGTTAATTCTAATGAAAAAGGATGAATGGGTAAATTTTCCCTATTTTCTACTTCAGTAACAAAGGCTTCTTCTAAGGCATCTAATTCAAAGTCTTTAATAAGAAAAATTAGAGCATTCTTTTCCCCTCCCCAATGATTTAATATGTCAGATTGCTTTGATATAAGTCTTTCAAAATCTTCACCGGCATAATCCGGAATAGATATAGTTATCTGAGATCCGACTTCCTTTTTAAGAGAAAACTCGAATGTCTCTGAATTTCCCAGGGCAGTCCTATTAACTGGAGTTAGGGATAACCACGGCTTGTATAACTTCGCTAGTGGAGTTAAGTCCTCTGGCCTATCTACAAACGAATAACTGCATTTCCCCATCTTTATAGCATAGGCAAGAGCCCCAATAAGGGTAGACTTGCCTGAGCCTATAAGACCTGCAATAAGAACGTTGACGTTAACCATTTTTTTTCTGTTTTATGATATTATTGACCCAATCAATCCCTTCGTAATCACGATCATTATGAGTAATTGCGGTCGTATCGAAGTTGACTATTTCAGAGAATAATTGTTTAAGTCCTTTACTATTCGCTATATTATTTGAAACAATTCTTTTGCTCACAATGTTATTGAGAGGAAATTTCTCTTTTATCAAAGCCTCAATTGTATCACTACTCTTTTGGAATTGAGTAGACAATTCAACGGCATCAATCTTATTAAACACAATTAAAATCTGTGCAGATTTTTGGATGGCTTGTGCCTGTTGAATATTGATTAATAAGTCAGAGAGAGTATCTGAAAATTCCATCATTTGAGCACAATCTACAAGAATTGTGCTATCCACAAATAGCAGAACATAGTCAGAATGCTTCAGCAATAGATGATCGTTAATCTTGTTTTTTTGATTTGCACAATCTATATAGTCCTCTCCCGATCTATCAGTGACAATGATAATTTTTTCTCCATCTTGTGGATGAGTGAATCGCAAGGTGAGGATATGTCCCTCTCCTCGTAAAGTCCTCTTGGTCTGAGGAGCACTGTTCTCATCCAATACCGAGCACCGTCTCATATAAATTCTACGCTCAAAGCCCACAAATGTATCAGAATCAACAAAACTAAATTCATCAAGCTTACCTTCGTTCAATAAGATCTGATAAATCGTTGCTATAAAGCAAGTTTTGCCATATGCAGGGAACCCTATGATAGAAACAACTGTAGGCTTTTTATCATAGTGTAGACTGTTAACGGAACTTTCATCCTTAATAGCGTCTCCGGAAAACGTTCCGTCAATTTGTCCATTTGTATTTGTTGTAGATTCCTTAGAAATAGAATCTCCTATATTGTCCTTTACAAAATTAGTTAAATCGCTCATATCTCAGTTTGCTCGATTAAACGTTCAACAAGAAGTTCGTAAAACAGGTAAATCCCAAATTCATACACGCTGAAATGCATCTCTAATAGTTGGAGCCCTTCTGGTACGACATCGTTGTTGAGAAGCCGCAAAATTATAGATGAATTTGAAAAGACCCCATCCTCAGAGTATTTGGGTAGGACTGTTATGATATTCTTAAGTTTTTTTCGTTTTGCAACTTTGCTACCAAGACCTTGCTTTAGATAATAAACAATGTCGCACGGTGAGAGTGGAGATTTGATAGTATCTACAATATACTTAACAATATTATAGGTAGTTAAGAATTCATCTTCCTCATTCCCATGTTGAATTTTTGAAATAAACTTTTCAACATAATACAAAGACGCTTCTTGCGCTAATTCGCGCAAACTAGATACATCGGAGGCTGTAAGTTCGCTGATATCAAAATCATCATTGAATATCCTTTCTGCCAAATCATCAGCAGATCCATTTGTAGACGCTTCTTTGGTATGTATGAGTGAGGATAAATGATGTTTATATATACTTTTTACCTCAACAGGATTAGGTATACTGTAGAAATCCTGTTTTTTTATGACAAGAAAGTTCATAAATACAGTAGTTGAGATTGCCTGAGTAAGCTCAGTGACATCATCTGTATCCATGATTATTTTCCAAACAATAAAGAATGCGATACGACGTAGCACATTTTCAGGAAGAATGATTGTAGGAGAACTTTCCGCTATCTTCAATGAAATGTGTTGTCTGTATGTGTGGGAAATTTTACCTCCCAAATAACATAGAGAGAGTTCTTCTACAATTTCATATACACGTGTGAGGTCGATATAAGAGACCGCCGCCTCTTCCAACATGCTTATTGTTGAATCGGAATATGGAAGCGCTGAGGCTCCCTCTAATATTTTTTTTAATATTATACTCATGCCATTATTTCACTAAAGACCACAATGTAGCATACTTATGCTTGTTGTCAACAGTTTCAAGAAAATGGAAACAATTCTCATGGAGGGAAATATTATCGTTATATGTATATATATTCATGTGTTTGATAACTGATTTCTGATCATGAAAATTAAGGAAGCGTAGACGTATTTGCCGTTTTGAAACATTAGGTGGAAGTCTCTCTGTCAATGATTTTTGTTTATTGTCATTGCTCCATCTGCTCGGAGTTCGATGTAATTGTGTCTTGAAGGAATGACCTTCGGAATCAAGAGTTTCAAACCCTTCAGATTCTGGTCTATATCTTTGAACGCTTAGATTAGCCTGCAAGAAGTCTTTTCCGTTTTCATCTGAAGTCACATTTAATTCCAATATATTGTATACCGAGAAATACTCGTCTCCTCCCTCTGAACGGGTTTGAGGCTGAAGAGCACCAGACTGAATGTGAAGACATTTATCTTCCCAGCATACAGGCTTATGCAGATGTCCAAAAATTTGGATTGGATAATGTTTATCCATAAATGTGGAAATTGACCTGGAATGAACAATTCTGTCCAATGGATGATGCATCATGGCTATGTTGATAGTCCCCGAGATATCAACAAGGGCGTGGTACCCAAGCATAGGCAAAAACAATTTGTGACCTACTCCATGATCATCTTCATCAAACCAATCACTATTGAGACAGGTATTGAATCCATAAAGCACAACTGGATACTCATTAAGAACCCCAATTTCTTGTTTATAGTAGGCCTTATCATTTTCCTCATCAAATACAGAATCTTCAGAACTTGTTAATTTGCACATTATAGAATCACAACAATCCATTTTGATAGCAAATTCTGCATATTCTCTAAATGGCGAGTATAATGCTTTGCAAGCTTCCTTATCACGGATTAACAAATTGAGGTATAGTTTTGAAGAATGCTCATGATCCGCTTTTTCAGAACTAAGTCCTTGGTTTATTAGATGTCTAAGTTCCGCTCTTACCGCGTTTAAGTTTTTGTCATGGTTGCCCGGAACCACATAAATTCTTTCATAAGCGCAACCAGATACATCACATAATTGATGAAAAAACGCTAATGCCTTATCGTATTCCGATTTCACTCCTTTGTATGCAATGTCGCCACTTACCAAAATGACGTCAAAATCACCGTTGACTACCTTGTATCCTTCAATATCTTGTAAAAATGCACGTCTAACCTGGGCATGAGAGTCGTGCTCAGCAGGCAGAGAAAGAAAATGTATATCCGATAGAAGTAATATTTTAAGTTTATTCTGCATTTTTGGTGTTTTTATTTACGTGATCAAATGATTCATCTATATAATCGTTCTCTGCTTGGTGGTATGCGTATTGTACTTCAGGCTCCTGCGCAATTAATTTCTCATCATTCTTCTCATAAAAATACGATTGTGATTTAGCTATGACATTCTGGAGCTGGGAGTAACTCCAAATTTGGTTTGCCATGCGAGGCACGATGCCCTCGGTGCAACGGCGTTCGAGCGGATGGTAAGAGCCTATCTTGATACGAAGTGTTGGATAATTCGGGATTGATTGCCCGTCCTTCATTACCTTTGTGCGTGTCCCGAACGAGATGCGCTCAATGTCATAATATCCGTCGGTTGTGTTGTCGATAAGAGGCAAAAGGTACTTGGCTTCGGAAATGTCACCTCCTGGCATATTAAGCATAACATAAGTAGCACCCTCTGCCTCATGATTGTAGAACAGTTGATAAAGTTTTGCGACATTTTTTCGACCGTCTTCTCCAGTTTCTTCCTTGCGCACAAGACAGGTAAGGAATTTACCCATACCATCAGGACTATTTACTATACCTTTATCTTTTCGCTCTTTTTCTAACTGAACGGTCGGGTCTTTACCGAGTTCGACAGGAACAACATAAAAGTTTTCGCCGAGCAATGCCCGAAGTCGTTTGTTGTCTTCAGGATATGATTTATCTAACGCAAGTGAGAAATGATTCTGATTCTCGTATGGTCGGAATGTCTTGCCGAGGGTATCTTGAAAGTGCGCTTTGAAGTAGTCCGAAGCATTGACATCAGGGTGTGCTGCCAATGCGTAAAACTCAAATTTTTCTTTGAGCATATCCTGCACGGCACGACGGAACTTGTCACGAACGCTGTGTCGCCATGTAGCTTTTGTCCCAGCATTATTTCGGGCGTAAAGTGCAAGTACAAATAGGAAGTTGACATCGTAATGCGAGAGCAGCAGCGTGTCGCGGTCATATAGTCGGTTTTTGAACTGACGGCTGACAGGCGGCTGATTGGGATGTGGCTCGGTATAGTCTTCATACGACAATGTTTTCTTGTCGATAGAAGCAGAAATGAAGAAATTGGGGATAACATTGTAGCCCTCGGTAACTTCATCGAATAGTTGTATGCGCTCGAATGGGTCGGCCATGTTCGGCTTGTGTGGCTTGCCATTGAGCCATATATCAAGATTCCATTGGATTACATTACGCGCATAGGTGCGCTGTTTGTAGATGGATTCCTTACCGAGCGAGTTGCCGATTTTATAATACTTCGAGTCGCCAATGTAGTATATATCATCGTCGGCTTTATCGTCAATGAGCAGACCGTCGTAGGTATAGAAGTGGTCGACGAGCTTACCATCGTCTTGTTCTTTCAGGCCATGCGGTATGTCAGTATCACCGATAAGTTCGTCAATCATCGCCTCGAATACGATGTGGAAGGATTTCACAAGCAGGTATTCGCTTTGCGAGGTATTGACGCGGATTTTGTATGTCTTATCAAAGAAGGCATAGCACAAATCCCACAGTTTGACGGCGGTGTCAGAGAAATATTTATACTTTATCTGACGCAGGCGTGTGCGCCCGAATCCGTCAAGGTATCGCTTGAACTTGGCACCGGTGATGAGCTTGAAACCGAAGTTTATGTTTGAGCGGAAGCCGTATGTGTCCGAGATGTATTGCAGAATTGAGAAGAAGATCACAATGAGCTCTTCATCGAAATTCACCTGACGCTTTTTGTTGACCGGGTTAAGGTAGGTCGGGCTGCTGTCCTGAACAATGGCGGTAGTCCGGGCAATGGTCTTGCCCCAGTTTATCTTGTTGAAGCCGGAGTGCAGGTTCTTCAGTATGAAAGTGAAAAACTGCTGATTTTCCTTGTTGAAACGGATGAGCGACAGGATTACGTCAAGGAGCGTGTTGCTCTTTTTCTTGTGCGAGCCTTTCCCCTCGTCTTGAATCTGGCGGTGGAGAACGATTTCGTTCTTCTCGTGCGAGTCGTTGTAGACTATTATTGCGCGGTGAATCCACACGGCAAATTCATAGAGGAACTTACGGTGCTTCTCGTCCATCTTCGCATTGTCAAGGTGGATAAGGTCTTTCGGCTCATATTCGCCAAAGACCAATCCCTGCTCGTCGATAAGCACTTTGGGGAGAATGAAAACTATGTCGCGAACTTTGGGGTGCGGATTGTAATAATACCCAACGTAGCTGACCGACACTTTCTGTTCAACGTCTTGCAGGGTAAAAAGCCCGTCAAGCACGTTTTCAACGTCGGCTACGTTATACTGGTATTCTTCAATCAGTAGTTTCATTATGAAATACGACTAATATGGATATCCCAATCATTAGCCTTAGAAATCAACTTATCCATGTGTTGTTTTCTAAGTTGAGCAGAAACATAGAATTTACGTCCATCAGCAGTGATGAATACTTTTGAGGCTCTATTCTTAGACATATCTGTCCTTTCAGCAAATACTTGTTCAGTTTCTAGAGCATGCTTAGGCAACCCAAAGCTATTCCACACTTGAATAGCTTCTTCCGTTGAGATATCAGGATACTTCTCAAAATATTTTTTTAATACGGTCAGAACTGTGTCAATCATCGAAGAAATTTTTTCTCCGTCTACCATGAAAGTAGGTTGAACCCATTCGCCTTTCTCGTTTTGAATTTCGCCGACATGTTCAAGATCCTCGACGACATCAAGATTGAAGTTGTCGATGAAATTCCCGAGGGCCTCAGGATCTTCGAAGAAATCGGTAAAGCAGAATGAACGGTTAGCTTTCTTATTCTTGAAAAGCTCGCTCGACACATCAAAATCCTTAAACACGTCTGTCCAAAGATAGAACAATACCTTGTTCAAGAATACTTCTTCTGAAATAATGCCGGTGGTATTATCAGCCTTGGCAAAGAAATATCCCATCTGCTTGTCCGACGATTCGGTAAGCGTATATATTTCTGGATTGATTTTGCTAAGGAACTGCCCCCATGAATAGATGTTGTCTCCAATTTGGAATTTCCAATCTATTGGTTGCTGCGTTTTCTTATCGATTGGGTGGTACTCAATGGGCATATACTTCCAATTCCAACGACGTTTGAAAGCGGAGTCGATGGGGAAAAGCGACTGGTCGCTGGTGTTCATTGTAGCCCAGATATAAAGATTGGGCGGCAGGAGTAGAAGTTTGCCGTTGAGAATGTCTTGACCGACAGCTTGTGTCTTGCCGTTATCTTTGTGCAAAACAAAAGCACGGATAGTATCTTTCTGGTCGTCAGAAAGAGAAGCAAAACCTTTATCATCGCCACTGAGGAACTGCGTTATGTCCTCGTCTGCATGAATGGCATATGACGAGCTACCCGCATTGCTACGGTCAAGCAGTTGGAAAAGGTCGCCGAAAATCTGAGCGCAGTTGCCACGATTTATTTCCTCGATTATGAGGAAATAAGGTGTGTCGAGATTGCTCCATGCTGCCACGTATGCTTTCAGGAAAGCCTGTGGCACATATTTATAGACAATCTTGCGCTCTGTACCGGGATGTTTTTCTGTCTTTGTGAGATATTCTCCGTAACTGCCCTCCTTTGTCTGATAAGTGGCTGAAATGGGTACGTCCTCCATCGTAGGTTTATAAGCGCCCACAAACGAAGCATAGTCGCTGTCAGGGTGGAATGTAGTGCGTACCGAGTTCCCATCGTCGGTCTTATCGTCGATGGTGAACGATTTGCCGGTTCCCGGCGCCCCATAGTATATTTGCTGGAGTGATTCTGCTATGGGCTTTAAGGTCTCGTTCTTTTCGTTGTTGAAATTATCGAAAAAACTTTGTTTATCAGATCTGTCCATTCGATATATTATTGGGGTTGGGTCTATGTCTGTTATATTTAGTTTGCCTTCTGAAGAAAACGTCAGAATGCGAGAATAGTTGTTGATATAATTGCGGATTATGTCATCATTATTCTTGGCTTCTTCTTTGAAACATGCGAGACAGGCATCATGATAATTGCAATTTGGATGTGCCTTCACATATTCATATAGCGTTTTCAAGAAGAAAGTGGGGCACTCAATATCGTTAAATCCTTTTTTACTGATATACGGATTCGGTATATAGTAGCGTGGAAGCCAATGGTACAGATATTCTTCAGCTTCTTCCGTTGTTATATTATGATCAAACCGTGGATGGAAATACCCATCATCGGATTCATAATACAACCCCAGTTGACACGCCAGTTGGTAGGGCGTCCTAAAAAAGTCGCCATCCCATTGTGTTGACATAATGTCCCTAAAACGATCTGAAGACATTACTTCATGTGGCATTGAGTTCACTAACTCCACCACAGTTTTAGGAGTGCCATTTCTCCATCGACAAATTATATCAGCCATAAGATTGTCGTTATTCGATTATACCATATTGTGTGATATCCATTTGCTTAAGAATGGCTATCAATACATCTACAACAATACTATTGCCAGCCTGTTGATAGGCGGATGTGTCAGACACGACTATCTTAAAAGAGTCTTTGAAACCCATCAAACGCAGACATTCACGAGGAGTTAATTTCCTTATGCGCCCTTTGTGAGTTACATAGTTATCAACGCCTGCTCTGTGCATTTTATGCATTGACTGAAGTAAAGGACGCGCTACATCCAAATCTGTCTCGGTTGAAGTCTTGAAGTTCTTAGTGCCTCCTGCCAATACGTATTTGGCAACTTTCTCGGAAAGATAATACTTCTCCTCAACATCTCTAACATCGAAAATGAACTCGTCGAAATCTGTATTATGTTCTGTTAATTCAGAATCTGGATGAAATACAAAATCACCATGCCAATTGAATTGTTGGTTTCTTTTTTGACATAACTGAATGTCTCCATTGATTTGAGTATAACTCTTCATCCGATTTTTGTGACTGGTGACGAATTTAACTCCCTTTTCTCTAAGAAAATACTTTGTATCAATGAAGTCTTCGAGGAAATCGTACATGCGATACTCCAAGTCTATAGGAGCTGGATATTCAAAATCTGTTTTCTTTTTGAATCCGAGGCAGTAAATTCTCTCCCTATGCTGAGGAATGCCGTAGTCACAACTGTTGAGGACTCTGAATTTTACATCATAGCCCAGTTCTTCAAAAATGTCATGTATAACATGCCATGTTCTGCCCTTATCGTGATTAAGCAGACCTCTTACATTTTCAAACAAGAAAACTTTAGGCTGGGTTTCTTTTACCACGCGGGCAAATTCATAAAACAGGGTACCTCTGGCATCTTCGAATCCTAAACGATGCCCCACCATAGAAAAAGCTTGGCAAGGAGCACCCCCAACAACGATGTCAACTTTCCCAGCATACTTCCTTGCATCAAAATCGCGAATATCAGTAAACCAATCATCCTCGCTGATTTCATAATTAGCGAAATAGCTCTGTTTGCATTTGGCATCAATATCCCCGGCAAACATTATCCTATGCTTTAGACCAAGCCGCTGGAAAGCATGTTCAAAAGCCCCAATACCTGAAAATACTGTTCCGATGCGGACTGTATTTTCTGGATGAGAGAACGGCAACTCCTTCCATGAAGTACCTTTTGACAGAGGAGTAGGCTGAATGTCTTTTTTTTCAAGGTTTTCCGTACGTTTCTTAATTATACGTTTTACCTTAGTGATTTTTTCAGACTCTTCCTGTATATCTTTAGTGACAGTAGCCATTAGAATTGATTAGAGCGATTATTCGGGCATTCTTACAAGTTCTTGAATCTGCACATCAAGGAGCTCGGCTATCCTGAGAAGGGTGTCGAGACTCGGTTGAATTGTGTTAGTACACCATTTGGAGACTGTGGCGGGGTCTTTACCGAGCTGTTCGGCAAGCCATTTGTTGGTCCGCTTCTTCTCCACAAGCATGACTTTGATTCGGTTTATATCTTTGCCCATGATGTTTTGTCCTATTCATTAATGCAAAGTTAACGAATTTTTCCGAGAAGTCAGTCATGCTATGCCATAAAATTGAAAGGACATTTTAAGAAATTGCATTTCGTGCAATGAAATATTATCTGGAATAGTCAGCTTCTGGTTCTGCCGCCATTGGCACCTCGGTCTCTTCAAAGCTATAACCGATTCTATCAGCCGATGTAATGCTATTATAAATCTTATTGAGTGTGACCTCGCGGTTTGCCTTGTTGCGCAGTTCACACTCCCATACACGAATTACTTTCCATCTCAAATCAAGTAACGCCTGCATTGATTCTCTATCGCGCTCAATGTTGCGCTCAATCTTCTCCTTCCAGAACTCGACATTGGACTTTGGCAACCGGAAATACTTGCATCCTTCATGGCCGTGCCAGAGGCATCCGTTGACGAAAATGACTGTCTTATATTTTGGCAATACTATATCCGGATTACCCGGCAACTTTTTGACTTGAACACGGAACCGCAGACCACGAGAGAAAAGATACTTCCGCACAATTATCTCAGGCTTCGTATCCTTCCCCTTTATCGCCGCCATATTGCGACTTCTCTGCTCGGGTGTCTTCACATCAGCCATAATATTTTATTTGGCACTGTCGGGATTAGACATTTGAGAGGCGATCTTATTCAAAGTCTTTGAGATTTCTTCTAATGATACTTGGACTGTCTTATGGTTGGAAACAGAATGAGGTTTAACTAACCCTAAGACTAAATCTTCCATAGAATCTTCAAGCGGACTTTGAACAAGCATATTTATTCTCTTTACAAACGTCTTGATAGGAATCACTGCATGAAGATTATACTTATCGTTGTACTTAACATCAACAATAATATCGAAATCTTTATCACACCATTCTTTATTTATATCTTCACACCAACCAATCATACTATTCCAAGCCTTTCCTGCTGCAATATAGACAGGATTCTGAGATGTGTTGATATACATATTTTGAAATTTGCTGTCAAGACTCTGGATTAATTCATCTCCAAAGTTTATACATACATTAGAGGCATCATATCTGCTGGGATTTGAGACTTGCAAAAAGAAAGCTTTCTTATATACTATTATTCGACAAGTAAGATGGGGACGATGTTCTTCTTCCCATTGTCGTTTCATCTCCTCTAACTGCATCTTATTTTGTTTAAGAGTATGAATGGTTACAATAATCATCGCAAATGATGCTAACGCACCAATGAAGCTGCTCCAAAAAGATAACCACGTTTGTGGTTCTCCTATAATTGGTAAACCACATGGAATTTGGAGAATAAAATTCAATGCGACGGGTACTAATAATAGCCCGATAATAAGTATGAGATATTTGATTTTCATCTTGTTCATATGTCTGTTTTATATTCAAAATTACTAATAAAATCTGAGTCTGCAAAGCAAACCCGCGAAAGATAAGATTAAAACGCCCCGGCAAGAAGGAGAGTCTTATCGGGGCGTTGGTCAAAGGGTTATGGGCGTATTAGCGGATGGAATCAGAGGCGGATGCAGGCGATGCGGCAGCCGGGGACTTGGCTGGTGGCGAGGGGCTGGCAGTCTTCGTCGGCGAAGTGGAGGAAGCCGTGCGACTTGGCGGTCTGTTTCAGCCAGTGGATGAAAGCTTTCATCTCGGCGCGGATGACCTCCTGTGCGCCTCGGAAGCTGATGCGGATGATTATGAGTGTCATATCAGGGATTCCGAGATGGCCTCCGGAGCGTTCCCATAGGCGGAGCTGAATGGCGCGGTCCTCGCCGAAGTAGTGGATGCAGGCTCCGACGGAGTTCCAGTCGAGAGTGGCATCATCGGGGTTGGCTCCGAACACTTCGGAGATATAGGAACGGAAGTTCAGGAAGAAGTCCACGATGGCGTCGTGGGTTGAGGATTTGATTTCTTGCATTGTCGGATAGGGCGTTAAAGGGTTAAACAAGCGATTTTGCATCCGGGTACCTGATTCGGTGCGTCCGTGGGGCCGTGGCTCTCGTCGGCGATGTGGCGGAATCCGTTAGCTTTTGCCGCATCGCGTAACCATAAAGATACGGTATCGGCTTCTGCCTGAGGTTTCGCCACGAGCCCGGAGATGTGGAACACGGAAACGATGACGGTCATGTCGGGTATTCCGAGATGTCCGTTGGAATGCTCCCATAGACGGAACTCGAAGGCCCAGTTCTGTCCATGGTAGCGTGCGGTGGCGCCGACACAGTTCCAGTCAAGTGTGAGCTGGTCGGGAATTGCTGAATAGTTCTCTACCATGAATTCGCAGAAGTCATAGTAGAAGGCCTTGATGCTCGTCTGAGCACCTGCCGAGATGGGATTGAAAGAATTTGATTGCATTGTTTGTTGAGTTTGAGGTTTGTGAATTACCAAAGTAGATTGCCTGATTCCGGTGTCCAAGAGTCGGAGGGTCGGAAATAGACGTGGGTACGCTCGGCGCGTTTGCGGCGTTCGAGTCGGATAGTCATTTCTTTTATGCTGTCCTGCTCCTGACGGTTGCCCACCATCATCGCCTCTTCGCGGAGCATCATGTTACGGATGCCCTCAGCGTCGTAGCTGATGCGCTCGTAACGATAGAGCCATTCTACTTTCTGAAGATGTGTGTTCTCCTGATTGAGATTGTAGCACCAGATGCCAAGCCCTATCGAAGTGAGGAATAATACAGAGAAAATGAGATATACCCATTTGGGGGTGGCGAGCCACCACTGACCTGTGACAAGAGATTGCACTTTATAACGCAGGTCGCTTACTACATCATAGAGGGCCTTACGCTCCTTGGCAAACTCCTTACGGAAGCCTTCGTAGAGAGCATCCTTTACCTTTCCGTTGATATTATCGGTCAATATTTTGGCTACTCCATTTGAGAGGCTGTCCGGCAGGGCTGCAAGCATATTATTGACAGTCTCATTGGTTGAAGCTGACGGTAGTTTCTCATCAAGCAGCTTGCCTATGCTTTCGTTGGTCGCAACATTGTCGGGCAACTCAACCAGAATCTTCTGAGGACCAGAAGAAACGGGCGATGCTGTTTGCGATGGAGCTGGATTTGATACCAGCCGGGTGTCTATGCCTACAAGCATATCCTTATTCTCTTTTGCGGTTTTGAGAAGGTCGTCAATCTTCTCGTCTTGTTTCTTGACGAGTGAGTATAAATCTGCCATTACAGTGATCTTCCTTTCTTCTTTTTGGGTTTTCTTTTCATTCTGTTGATAAAGGATTGTTCCTCGGGGTCATAGCCGGGCCCAACCTGAAACAATCCTCCGATAGCCTGACATCCGGTTTCGATTATGCTCTCTACGACATTTGCCACAGGCGATTCCTTAACTTTTGTCGTTACAGAAATCGGTGCCGATTGCTGAGGCTGTGTCTCTCTTATCCCAGCGTTCTTGGCAAAGAATTTGTCAAGACGCTTGTAGGAGAAAGCACGGTCAATCTTCGAGCCGTTGAATGTAAAATCGTCGTCTGAGAAGCGTATGCCCTGCGGTTTGCCTGTGTCGCGGTCGTTGTAAAATTCAACTGTTATACCTGCCGGAGCGAGGCGGCGACGGAATTCGTCCCACGATTTGCAGCGGTACATCGCAGCCTGAATCTTGGGTTTCATCTCAGCTATTGCATCTTCATACAGTTTCTTTTTCGGCGAAAAAGTCAGTCCGTATTTCAGCTTGATTGCCTTGGTAGCATTACGACTTTTGTCGAAATTATTACTTTCGTCGATGGCTTTACCGTGGAGATTGACGCGATTATAGACGATATGAAAGTGCGGAGAGCCGGTTTCGAGATGACGAACTATCAGATATTGCGTATCCCGGATGCCCATACATTCCATATATTCTTTAGCCAACTGAACCATAAACTCATCGGTGAGACGGGGCAAATCTGCCCTGTCGAAACTCACGGCGATATGTCCGATGGGCTTGCTGATTCTCTTGTTGAGACTCGCCCCGATGTCGAAACTGTCCACAATTCGGCGGTAATCGTTGCCGAGAATCCCGTCGGAATCTATCACTCGCCAAGTATCGTCGGTGAACTGTTCCTTGTCGTGAAACTCACGCATAACGTAGCCAACAATATCGGCTGCGGCTCCTTTTGCGAGTATTTTTGCTATCATAACAATGAGGAATTTGAGGTTTTCAACTTGCCGAGTGTGGCTAAAATTCCATCGAGACAAGCCTCGGCTTTTCGCTTTGTCGAGGGCCATGCGTTAGCCTGGCACGCCTTGACTTGAGCGTTCAGATTCTTGCCTTGATACATCAGTTCCCGTATCGCCTCACGTTCAAAATCGGTGAGGCGACCGACAACGGAGAGCCGGAAGACGCAAATTCTAAGCAGCTCGGCAATGCTGACACCGGCAGCCGCAGCTTTGGCTTTCACCTCACGCTCCTCCGCATCGGTAAAATTCACGGAGACTTTTCGGTCTCTCTTATCACTGGATTCTTTCTTTGGTCGCCCACGGAGTTTCACACCGGGAGCGTCCTGATTGAACTTTCTCATTCGTTGGGTTGGGGATGGTGACCGCAGGGAACAGAGAGCGTCCTTCGGGATGCGAGGGGTTTCGGCGGGGGAATTTTTTACCTCCCGAAACATACCCTTGCATCCCCAACTAATCCACTATCGTTTCTTAGTTGTGCGCTGACGATAACCGCTCCCTGCTGTCGGGTTAATACTAACGTTATTTAGTACTGAAGTAGGTACTGAGGTACCAACGTACCTTAGGTGGAAAGGTCGGACTACCGAACGGTCTATGGGTCAGAATGTCGTTAGACCTATGAGATGTTAGATAGAAATTTTTCATAGTTTACGCCAGATTTCGATGTCGTCAGCATATATTGTTAAATGCTCGACCAGGATGGCATTGATATAGCTGCCGACAGTAGAGTCGCGGTCACCGAGGATGCGGGCGATGCGTTCGAGCTTCTCCCATACACTGTCCTCAATGTTTATCGGATGACGCTTTGACAGCTTTGACGGCATGAGATAGGCTGTCTTGAACTCAGCGAAGTCTGATTTGCGCTGTTGCTTGCCGATGCGCTGTTGCTTAGGTGGCTCGGTCGTGTCGGTTGCGGCTGTTGCTTCGGTTGCTGCCTGCGCGTTGTCAAACAGATTGTCGGCGTTGGCAGGTGTGGTGCTGTTAACAGTCTTGCCGCTGTTAACAAGATTGGTGGAGTTGATAGGGTTATCTGATTCCATAATAAAATCGGGATTAAGAGTTGATACTTTGGATTTGGTTGCATCGGTCAACTCGGTTGACTTAAATGCTGGTGTTGACGGAGCTTTCTTCGCAGTCATTGTTTTTCAGTATTTGAGGTTTTGTTGATTGCATCAGTATCAGGGTCATACCGTTCAACTGACACGAGAGTGAGTTGCAGGTCGTCAATGAGTTTCTGTAACATCGGATTATTTTTAATCATGGCTTGCAGCACGGCTTGGTCAGGCTCGATTTGCAGGAGGTAGTTTGCTATGTCAAGCCCTGCTGTTCGCTCGTTATCGGTGGCAACTTCTTCAAGAAAGTTGAAGATGCTTGCCTCGATACCGAGATTGCGGAGCAAACTAAGTTTCTGCCGCCATTGGTCGGTCGCGCCGATGTCGGGATACAGAATTACCTGACGGCCTCGGAGAACGCGGAGTGCATCAGTATTGAAGCACCCATTTTTCCCGCCGGAAGCGAGCCACACATATTCGGGCAGATAGTAAGCTGCCACAAGTGCGGTCTTTTCGCTCTCGACAATGGCAACAGGCTTGCCTCTGTTCATCGGCAAGAGATGTTCTCCGAAAAAACACTGATGCAGATTGAAATCAGGCAGTCGGAGCAACGAATGAACCCATGTAACATGGTTGAACGGTTTCTTCACGCGCTTACCTGTCTCGGCATCGTAGAGCATTACCTTTCCGGCGCGGACGCTGCCGTTGATGTCGGTTTGCCAAAACACGCATGACCCCGGCCAGTGCTTCGATGTGCCGACGCGATAATCTTTCATCAGCAGGAGAGCGTCCTCGGCTCCGAACTTGGAGCGGAGGAAAAGATAGAGGTTGTTCTTCTCATATCCGTGCAGAGTCTGTGCAACAGTCTCTGACGCGATGAAGGATGTCGGCTTTCGCTGCTCGGTCGGCTTGGCTCGCCATGCTGACGGAGCTGTGAAATCGGAGTGTAATGGCTTAGCCTCCGGATTACGTTCAAAATATTCCTTCGGTGTCAGGTGGTAGCCGCAGCTCTGCTCATGG
>Ga0137307_101513_pt1 | contig 20052 bp, 14 predicted proteins | sample NAcewD2O_March_2_FD_97180 | JGI IMG/M metagenome (GOLD analysis project Ga0137307, IMG submission 97180) | Mouse cecal microbial communities from Vienna, Austria - N-Acetylglucosamine amended D2O_March | ecosystem: Host-associated > Mammals > Digestive system > Large intestine > Cecum | place... | reverse complement strand
TTATCAGATGTCAATACTTTTTTTACAATTTTTTTAACTTTTTTCATCTGCAGCATTTTGATACTATTTAGCATTGTTTCAGATATCCAATCACAAGCACATCATATTATCAAATGTAAAAACTACTGGACAGCCAGTAGTTTTTTGATTGAATATCGAACGGAGAAAGAGGGATTTGAACCCTCGCGCCGGTTCCCCGACCTACACCCTTAGCAGGGGCGCCTCTTCAGCCTCTTGAGTATTTCTCCTGATTCTGAAATATGACCTGTATTACTACAGGACTATTTTCGGTTATATCCTTTATAAAAACCACACTCATTGAAATCTATAAATTCAATAAGGCATACGCAACAGCGTAGTGTTAATTATACACAAACATATGATGAATGTCAACGCTTTTTTTAATTTTTTAATATTACATGTTACTATTGTGTTACAGTTCACGGCCCAACCGGCCGCAAACTGTAACGCATCCAGCCCATTTTAAGTCGCCTTCGGCGAGAGGCTGGATGCATGCAACCGCTATTTTACCGGCCGGATGCCTTGCAGCATGGTGCAAGGCACCGTGAACAGTAACTTACTATTCACAGCCATATAAAAATCAGCAGACAGATTCGTCAAGCACAGCTTATAAGAAACTGTTTGATGATTTTTATATGACTGGAATCAGTCACTTCACCCACATAAGCAAAAAATCAAGATGCGTAGCATCGGCAGACAGCTTTGCCGGCTGTTTTTGCGCATGTATGTGAAGCGGCTGTGAATAGTAATTATTTATTCATGTCTGTTGATCGTAGCCTGAATTTTGTCATGAACAAGCGCTGCAATCTCCGTCGTCCTCATATCTTTATATTCATCATAATACATTGGCTTAAGAAAATGTACCTGTACTTTTACATGACTGATCGATTTCGTATCGAATGGTTTGAATGAATCAATAAGTGCAACTGGAACAATGGGACACTTTGCTTTAGTAGCTGATTTAAAGCTGCCTCCTTTAAATTCACCAATACGGTTTCCATTTTTTGATCTGGTTCCTTCAGCAAATATAAGATAATTCCTCCCTTTTTTTACTTCTTCTGCCACACTATTGATGATCTGAAGAGCTTGGCGCACATCACTACGGTCCAGCATGTATGCTCTCAGACATATAAAAACCTGTTTTAAAAATGGAATATTTTCCACTTCTTTTTTGGCTACAACAGAAAATGGAACGGGACATGCTTCTAAGATTGCAAGAACATCATACAGTCCCTGATGATTTGGAAAAAAAATAAATCCATTTTCTTTTGGCAGATTTTCCTGACCATGAATCTCTATTTGAACATTCCCGCCTTTATTTGCCCGATGATCAATAAACTTCAGCATCTTATAATGTTCTTCTTCTGTATAATTATCTACATGAGAAGCATAATAGCATAGTTTAAACCACATGATCGGTACTAATAGTATATTTCTTATTACCATCAATATAATACGTCTCATCTCATTTATCCTTTACTTTTCTTCGGAAATACAGCATTATAAATCTTAATAGTATTGTATATTTTCTATAGTAAACAAATTATTTTCTTATATCACTTTTTATAATTTTATAAAATATAATTCTTTCTCTAATAATAAAAATGGGTGAAAAATTAAAAGCAATTATATTATTTCTTATAACATTGGATACTATCTTTTTAAATTTCTGTGTAAAAATATAAAAGTATCTATATCTTATAGATTGTATAGCTTATTAACTATATTATCTTTGATATTATAACACTTAATTCATATAATCACAATTGAATAATCATTTTTTTGTATTCATATATTAATTAAAATAGGCCGATAATCTTTGTTTCTTTTAGATCATCGGCACTATTTTCAGATTTTACTCTTCTATGGTCTCATTCTCTTCACTGTCATCGTCTTCTTCAATCTCTATCTCTTCTCCGTCTATCTCTGTTGAAGCTTTTCTAACCTTTGCCAGACTAACTACTTTTTCTTCTTCCTTCAAGTTAATCAGTTTGACCCCGGAAGTAATTCTGCCCAATTTTGAGATATCTGCACAGGACATTCTGATAATAATTCCTTCACTGTTGATCATCATAATCTCATCATCTTCGTTGACAGCTTTCATTCCTATGACATCGCCGGTCTTTTCTGTTATCTTATAACATTTTACACCTTTTCCGCCCCGGTTTTGTATAGTAAATTCGCCCATAATAGTACGTTTTCCAATTCCATTTTCTGAAACAATAAGCAGGCATTCGCCCTGGGTGTGAACCTGCATACCAATCACAAGATCCCCATCAGATAAATTAATTCCACGGACTCCCATAGAAGTCCTTCCAGTTGAACGGACATCCTTTTCATCAAACCGTATACACTGACCATATTTTGTTACAAGAAGAATCTCCTTCTCGTTGTCTGTAATTTTGACTTCAATCAGGTTATCATCCTCTCGGAGCGTAATGGCCGCCAGACCTTTTTTGCGGACATTGTTATACTCATACAGCGGTGTCTTTTTCACAAGGCCGTTCTCTGTTGCCATGAACAGATACTGATTATCATCATACACCTTGATCGGAATCATTGCCGTAATCTTTTCATCTGGCATCAGCTGCAGCAGGTTGATGATTGCCGTTCCTCTGGAAGTTCTTCCTGCTTCGGGAATTTCATAAGCTTTCATCCGATATACACGTCCTTTATTTGTAAAGAACATGATATAATTGTGGGTAAATGTTATAAAAAGTTCCTGAATAAAATCATCATCCAGCTTTTGCATTCCCTTTATACCTTTTCCGCCACGGTTCTGATTTTTAAAGTTGTCGATAGTCATACGCTTGATATAGCCAAGCTTTGTCATCGTGACTACGACATCTTCCTTTGGAATCATATCTTCCATAGATATGTCAAATTCGTCATAGCCTATGCTTGTCCTTCTTTCATCCCCATATTTATCGGAAATGATCAGAATTTCTTTTTTTATTACTCCGAGTAAAAGCTTTCTATCGGCAAGGATTGCTTTTAATTCACTGATTTTTTTCATCAGTTCCGCGTATTCTGCCTCAAGTTTTTCCCGTTCCAGACCTGTCAATGCACGCAGACGCATATCAACAATTGCCTGTGCCTGTACATCTGTCAGTTCAAATTGCTTCATTAGCTCTTCTTTTGCTATTTGGACGGTCTTGGAACCTCGGATGATCTTGATCACTTCATCTATATGATCTAACGCAATCAACAAACCTCGTAATATATGTGCACGTTCTTCCGCTTTATTTAGTTCATATTTTGTTCTTCTGGTAACGGCTTCTTCCTGATGCTGAAGATAATATTTCAGCATATCCAGAAGATTCATAACCTTTGGCTGGTTATTTACCAGAGCAAGCATAATAACTCCAAATGTATCCTGAAGCTGTGTATGCTTATAAAGCTGATTCAAAATGATATTTGGATTTACATCCCGGCGCAATTCAATACAAATTCGCATTCCTTCCCTGCTGGACTGGTCGCTAAGTTCTGTAATTCCATCAATTCTTTTATCTTTTACAAGTTCTGCTATTTTTTCAATGAGTCTTGCTTTATTTACCATAAATGGAAGTTCTGTTACAACAATTCGATTCTTTCCATTCTGCATGGGTTCAATATTTGAAACCGCACGTACCCGAATCTTACCGCGTCCGGTCCTGTAAGATTCCTCTATCCCTCTTGTTCCAAGTATCTCCGCACCTGTAGGAAAGTCAGGACCTTTGATAATCTCCATCACATCTTCCAGAGATGTTTCACCATTCTCGTCAATCTGGTCATCTATGATCTTTACAACTGCCGAAATCACTTCCTTTAGATTGTGCGGAGGAATATTTGTTGCCATACCAACAGCAATTCCATTTGTCCCATTTACCAAAAGATTCGGAAATCTGGATGGAAGTACGTCAGGCTCCTTCTCCGTCTCATCAAAGTTTGGAGAAAAGTCTACAGTATCTTTTCCTATATCTGCCGTCATTTCCATAGAAATCTTACTCAGGCGGGCCTCTGTATAACGCATGGCTGCCGCCCCGTCGCCGTCCACAGAACCGAAATTTCCATGACCATCTACCAGAGGATATCTGGTAGACCATTCCTGGGCAAGATTAACCAGGGCTCCATATATGGAACTATCGCCGTGGGGATGATATTTTCCCATCGTATCCCCGACAATACGCGCACATTTACGGTGTGGTTTGTCCGGGCCATTATTCAGTTCGATCATGGAATATAAAATTCTGCGCTGAACTGGTTTCAGACCATCCCTTACATCTGGAAGCGCACGGGCAGCAATTACGCTCATGGCATAGTCAATGTAGGAATTTTCCATTGTCTTTTTCAGATCAACTTCATGGACTTTATCAAAAATATTATCTTCCATATTATCTCCTTTATTATTTTATGTTACGGATAATCCAGTTCATTTACGCCAGACAGGATCAAAATAATACTATATATCAAGATTTCGAACAAATTTCGCATTTGCTTCAATAAACTCCCGCCGAGGTTCTACCTTATCTCCCATCAGGGTAGTAAATGTAAGATCCAATTCAGAGGAAGTTTCTTCATCCATCGTAACCTTCAATAAGATACGATTCTCTGGGTCCATGGTGGTATCCCACAGCTGATCTGCATCCATCTCGCCTAATCCCTTATAACGCTGAATCTTATTATTCGTATCCCTTCCGATCTCGGTCAGGATACTATTCAGCTCCTCGTCGCTGTATGCATACCAGGTTTTTTTATTTTTTTCCAGTTTATATAATGGCGGCTGTGCCAGATATACATATCCCTGCTTGATCAGCTCTGGCATAAACCTGTATAAGAATGTCAACAGCAACGTACTGATATGTGCTCCGTCTACATCGGCATCTGTCATAATAATTATCTTATGATAACGCAGTTTACTGATATCAAAGTCTTCATGAATCCCTGTACCAAAAGCCGTAATCATGGCTTTAATCTCCGCGTTGGCATAAATTTTATCCAACCGTGCCTTTTCCACATTCAATATTTTTCCGCGCAAAGGAAGGATAGCCTGAGTCGAACGGTCACGGGCCGTTTTTGCCGATCCTCCGGCAGAATCTCCCTCCACGATATAAATTTCGCAATTAACAGGATCCTTATCTGAGCAGTCTGCCAACTTTCCAGGAAGTGAAAGTCCCTCCAGCGCAGATTTCCTTCTCGTCAGGTCTCTTGCTTTTCTTGCAGCTTCCCGGGCGCGCTGTGCCATGACAGACTTCTCAATGGTAAGCTTCGCCACATTTGGATTCTGCTCAAGAAATACCTCCAACTGACTGCTGACAATATTATCTACCGCTCCCCTTGCTTCGCTATTTCCAAGCTTTTGTTTCGTCTGTCCTTCAAACTGCGGATCTTCGATTTTTACACTTATGATAGCAGTCAGCCCTTCCCGGATATCCTCGCCGGAAAGATTCGGCTCACTGTCCTTTAACAACTTATTTTTTCTTGCATAATCATTAAATGTTTTCGTGAGAGAATTACGGAATCCCACAATGTGGGTTCCTCCCTCTGGAGTGGTAATGTTATTTACAAATCCATACGTATTGTCACTGTATGAATCGTTGTGCTGCATAGCCACTTCTACATATACATTGTCCCTTTCCCCTTCACAGTAGATAATCTGATCATATAACGGGGTCTTGCTTTTATTCAGGTATGTGACAAATTCCTTGATTCCGCCTTCATAGTGAAAGGTCTGCTCTTTGACCTCTTCCTCCCGCGCATCTCTCAGAATGATCTTCAGGCCTTTTGTAAGAAATGCCATCTCACGAAATCTTTGTTTTAAAATACCATAGTCAAATACAGTCTCTTCAAATATGCTTTTATCCGGCAAAAATACTACTTTTGTTCCTCTTTTATCGGGATCACATTCTCCGACAACCTTCAGCTTATAAACCACCTGTCCACGTTCATAGCGCTGTTTGTAAACCTTACCTTCATGGCATATTTCTACCTCCAGCCAGTCAGAAAGTGCATTGACAACTGAAGCACCTACACCGTGGAGTCCGCCCGACACCTTATATCCCCCGCCTCCAAACTTTCCGCCGGCGTGAAGAACTGTAAATACAACTTCTACTGCAGGTAATCCTGATTTATGGTTGATCCCTACAGGAATTCCCCTTCCATTATCCGACACCGTGACCGAATTATCCTGATTGATCGTCACATCGATTGTATCACAATGCCCTGCCAATGCCTCATCTACCGAATTATCTACAATCTCATACACAAGATGATGCAGTCCCCTCAGAGAGGTACTGCCAATATACATTCCGGGCCGCTTCCGAACCGCTTCCAGTCCTTCCAGGATCTGTATCTGGTCAGCTCCATATTCCGCATCAAATTCCGTACCAGTCATACTCATTCAATAACCTCCTCAAACGGTAAAACAACACAAAGCCTTTCGGATTTATGCCTTTTTTTCTACAATGCTTCCATCTTTTACATAAAAAACTCTATTGACAGCAAACCTGTGGCTGATCAGTTCCTCCAGCCCCGTACAAGTCACTATTGTCTGTATATCGTGGATACTATCCAATAAATAGTTTTGCCTGTTTTTATCCAGTTCAGACAAAACATCATCCAACAAAAGCACGGGCGTATCCCCCGTCACGGACCGGACCAGTTCGATTTCCGACATTTTCAATGATAATGCCGCTGTCCTCTGTTGTCCTTGAGAACCAAATCTACGAATATCCAGGCTTCCTTCCTGAAATCCCATATCATCCCTGTGCGGGCCGACAGATGTGCTTTTAAACTTCAAGTCCCGTTCCCTGTATCTCTTCACCGCCTGCTCCAGAGTCATGTCTCCGGTAGACATTTCATAGGACAAGGAGATGTGCTCCTTTCCCCCAGTCAGACGAAGATGAATATCTGAAATTATTTTATTAACCTGGTCCACAAATTCTTTTCTCCGGTCAATGATCTTTGTTCCATACTCAATTAATTGCATATCCCAGATATCCAATGTCTCTATCAGGCTTTGATGATGTACAATTTCTTTTAGCAAGGAATTTCTTTGATTAATAATACGATTATAGTTAGAAAGGTTACTCAGATATACCTTATCAAGCTGCGATAACTCAAGGTCAATGAATCTCCTTCTGCCAGCAGGCCCTTCCTTAATGATATTTAAGTCTTCCGGAGAAAAAAAAACAAAATGGATGATGCCGAACAATTCAACTGCCTTCCGTATGGGAATCTTATTCACTGCTATCCCTTTTGGACTGTTTTTTTTCAGATGCAGATCAATCTGATACTCCATTCCCCGCTTCTCAATGATTGTCTCTATATGGGACTCATCATATCCAAGCCTGATCAAATCTCTGTCCTTTGCCCCTCTATGTGACTTTGTAGTTCCTGATAAATACAAAGCCTCCAGAATATTTGTCTTTCCCTGCGCGTTATCTCCATAAAGGATATTGGTATTCGCGTCCAGATGAAGATTAAGCAAATCATAATTTCTGTAATTCTTTAGTTTTAAAGACTTGATTATCATATCTTCTCCAAAGTCAACATCATCCAAAAAATATCCAATGTATATTTTACACTGTTTTTACCAATTTTTCAATTTATTTTTTCAATATTCCCAACAGACATGTGAGAAAAGTTACTGTTCACACGGTGTCGTGCACTTGCTGCACGGCATCCGGTCAATTCAGTGCTGGGGCGGGCATCCAGCCCCTCGCCGTCAGGCGACTTTTCAATGGGCTGGATGCGTTACAGTTCGCGGCCGGTTGGGCCGTGAACTGTAATTGAGAAAATGGTTACTGTCCCCCCCCCGGTCGGGGTGTTCACAATAACAGAAAATGCAAATGTCTAAAGAATCATAATATTTTATTTTCCACTGGAAATATGAATCGTTTTCCCGTTATATTTTACAATGTCACCATCATAGAGTTTTCTTCCTCTTCTTGTATCAATCTCTCCGTTCACCATTACCTCTCCGTCCTGTACCGCCTGCTTTGCATCTGCTCCGGATTCCGCCAGTCCGGCTGCCTTTAATACCTGTCCCAGCTTTATATATTCCTCCGAATCCCTTAAAAAAAATTTTTCCATTCGATTCATCTCCTTTTCAAAAAACAATCATTGCTGTGGGTATCTGTCAGATATCCACAGCAACCTGTTTCACTCTACACCACTGCATTAAAATTAACAGGCAGTATAAGGTAAATATACGTCTGCTGTTTATCTTTAATAAAACAGGGAGCCTTTGCATTCATAAAATACAGTTCTACCTCTTCATCGTCGATCACCCTGAGTGCATCAATTAAAAATTTAGGGTTAAACCCTATAAGGAGATCTTTTCCCTCTTTGTTGATAAAAATATCTTCATCCATAGATCCTATCTGAGATTTAATCTTCAGCTGCATAGAATCATCTCCGATATCAATGATAATTGGCTTTTTATCGCCTTCCTTGATCAAGAGCGTAGCACGGTCGATACAATCTAATAGTTCCCGTTTATTCACAGTGATCTTCGTATCATAATCACTGGAAAGCATCTGATCAATCTTAAAATAATCTCCTTCAATCAGACGAGATACGACTACAGTCTTATCAAATTCAAATACAATATGATTTTTGGTAAAAGAAATATCCACATATTCCTCAGCTTCTCCTCCGATGATCTTGCTGATTTCCTGCAGAGTCTTACCAGGTACGATCACCTTTCTTGGCTCGTAGGAATCCTTCAATTCAATCTTGCGGATAGAAATTCTATGTCCATCCAGAGAAACTACTCTGAGCTTATCATCCGTGATCTCGAATAACTCACCGGTCATCATTTTATTTGAATCATTATCCGCAATAGAAAAGATAGTCTGCCGGATGGCTTCCTTCAGCGTAAACTCTGAAATTGTGAAAATGTTTTCTTTTTCAATCGCCGGAAGGTATGAAAAATCTTCACCGGACTGTGCCGCAATATTAAACTTTGCCTTCTCACAAGTGATCAATGCCTGACTGTCTGATTCTGCGTCAATGACTACATCATTATCCGGCAGTTTTCTGACGATTTCTGAAAATATCTTTGCATTCAGGGCCAGGATTCCATGCTCAACAACCTCACCTTCAATGGTTGTCTCTATGCCAAGTTCCATATCGTTTGCCGTTAGCTTGATCGTATCTAAAGATGCATCAATCAATATACATTCCAGGATTGGCATTGTAGTTTTAGAAGGTACGGCCTTTGATACGATACTTACTCCTTTGACCAAATTATTTCTGCTACAGATTATCTTCATGTTGAAAACTCCTTTCTTTCATCATGGAGGAATACCTTTGTTCTGAGAGGAATGTCCCCATGCGCGTTTTATATATCTATAAATAAATTCACTTCCGACTTCGTCTCCGTAGGGGCTGTAGATAAGTTTAAAAGTGCTTCGCGCCCTTATGATATCGCGGTTTGTGTGTATGGATAAGCTTGTGGATATGGGAGGGAGGGGAAGGGGGATGATGGGGAAAAATTCAGGGATGAAGTTTTCTCTGTGTTCCTCTCAACTTTAATATTTCCCAGTGTCCACATCCTTTTTACATTTTTTCAACAAGCTTATTCACAAATTGTGTGTAAATAAATTTGTGATCTGTCAGTTAAGACAGCTTAAGGTGAATAATTGTTACAGTTTATAGTTGTACAGGAAGAGGATCCATCTATAGGTATCTTCTTCCTGTGTGTAAGATTCACAATGGATTAAGCTTTTTACGGATAATACTGACTGTATTGTTCAGTGCTTCGTCTGTTTCAAGGTCAGCGGTGATCTTCTTTACCCCGTGGCTGATAGATGCATGGTCTTTTCCACCAAGCAGAACGCCTACAGCCTTCAGAGGGGTATCTGTCATTTCACGGCAGAGATACATAATAATCTGCCGGGGAAGTACGATCTCGGCATTTCTCTTCCTGCCTTTCAAGTCAGCGATGGATACGTTAAAATGATCTGATACGACGTCCATGATCAGCTCCGGCGTAATCTCACGGATATTATCAGGAGAGATCATATCCTTTAGTGCTTCTGCAGCAAGCGAAATATCAATCGGCTTCTTTTCCAGATTGGAAAGAGCGATAAGCTTGTTCAGAGAGCCTTCCAGTTCCCGAATGTTGGACTTGATGTTGTTGGCAATGTACTGCATGACATCGTCCGGGATATGGTAGCGTTCCAGCCCGTCCAACTCTTCTTTTTTTCTTAAAATAGCCATCCTTGTTTCATAGTCCGGGGATGAAATATCAGCAATCAGACCCCATTCAAACCTTGTCCGAAGGCGCGCCTCCAATGTCTCAATATCCTTGGGAGGTTTATCACTGGATATGATGATCTGCCTGCCGGATACATGGAGGTGGTTGAAAGTGTGGAAAAATTCTTCCTGTGTGCTTTCTTTTCCGATAATGAACTGAATATCATCAATGAGCAATACATCGTTGTTGCGGTATTTCTCACGGAATGTCGTCATTGCAAGCTCATTTCCGTTTTTACCAATCTTCAGCGCATCGATCAGTTCGTTTGTAAAAGTCTCGCTGGTTACATAAAGCACCTTTTTTGAATCATCCTTCTCCAGAATGTGGTGGGCAATGGAATGCATCAAATGCGTCTTGCCGAGTCCTACTCCTCCATAAATGAAAAGAGGATTGTAGATATCTCCGGGAGACTCTGCAACTGCAAGGGATGCGGCATGTGCAAAGTTATTATTGCTGCCGACCACAAAGGTGTCAAAGGTATATTTTGGATTCAGGTTGGCAGATTCAAGGACAGCATTGTTCTTCTGCTTCCTGGCTGCCTGTTCTTTTTTTCTGTGGATCACTAAATTATCTTCCGTGACAAAGGATACTTCGTATTCGTGTCCGGTCACTTCCGCAATGCAGACCTTGAAGGGGAGCATGTACTTTTCTTCGATATGCTCCAGGCTTGCTTTAAGCTTCACAAGAATGTATACGGTGTCATCGGAGACTTCGTATACGGTTAATGGTTCGATCCACGTGGTGTACGCAATATTTGATGAGCAATACTCTGATTTCATTTTTCCCAGGATCTGTGGCCAGTTTTCTTCTACAATGTTCATCAATAATAACTCCTGATTAATTTGGATTTAAAGAGCCTGATAAGAAACTCTCTTCTTACCCTATTCTACATCAAAAAGAGATTTGGCGCAATCATAAAAGATGTGCATAACTATGAGAAAAGTTATTCATATCGATTTTTATAAGTGAATAGATTATATTTTTCGAAAAAAAATTTATTATCCACAGGATATTTTGTAGTTATCCACAAAAAATCACTAAGTTATTCACATTTTGGGGATAACTTTGTGAAAAGAATAAAAAACGAAAAAAATGTGATAAAATGGTTGGATTAGCTTGACTTAAAAAGGTTTTTTGCATATAATTTATGAGAATCTTTTTGTAATATATATTGCTATTAAGGTAATTTTGATTGATTTTATATTATAAGAAAGATAATAGTTTCTATCTGAGACATCTTTACCGGTTTTGCCGGGGCAGGATAGTATTTATAAGGGAGGTGTATAGATTATGAAGATGACATTTCAGCCGAAGAAGAAATCCAGAGCAAGAGTTCATGGGTTTAGGGCAAGAATGAGAACAGCAGGCGGAAGAAAAGTATTGGCTGCCAGAAGAGCAAAAGGAAGAAAGCAATTATCAGCTTAGGCCGCATTTAATGTGGCCTTTTTATAACTATCATTGCAGGACTGCACATTTACTGAGTTGTCCGCATAAAAAAGCAGATGTTGTATAAAAGCAAGCCCTATAGCCGCAGGATGTTTTTATCCTAATAGGATGCAGAAAAGCTTACAGTGGAAAGATTTTTATATGGGTTTGCGGCCGTATCCGCAGGATACTCCTTTTCTTCTATATTAAATAGGAAGAGAATCATGTTATATTCGGAATCTTTAAAGAAGAATAAAGATTTTCAAATCGTGTATCGTAAGGGAAAATCCTATGCCAACAGGTTTTTGGTCATGTATATAAAGAAGAACGACATGGGGAAAAACCGGCTCGGAATTTCTGTAAGTAAAAAAGTAGGGAACAGTATTGTGAGGCACCGCCTCACAAGGCTGATCCGGGAAAGCTATCGACTTCAAGAAGAACATTTTCTGTGTGGATATGACATTGTTGCCGTGGTCAGAGTCAATGCAAAGAATAGTACATTTGCAGACATGAAAAGTGCGTTGATCCACCTGGGAAAGCTTCATAAAATATATATCAGCGAAAAAGAAGATTGCTGAAAAAGGAAGTGGTTTGGTTGAAGAAGCTCCTGATCGGATTGATCCGATTCTATCAAAAGTATTTGTCTGGGATGAAGGCAGGATCTTGCTGTAAATATACACCCACTTGTTCACAGTACGGGATCGAGGCAATCGAGAAGTATGGTGCATTAAAGGGCGGGGTTCTGGCTGTCTGGAGGATTCTTCGATGCAATCCATTTGCAAAAGGCGGATTTGATCCGGTACCTTAAGGAGGATGAGAAATGTATGGTATTTTAGCTGCAGGAATATATGATTGGCCTGTTATTAAGCAGATTTCATGGCTGCTTGGCAAGGTGATGAATGTAATCTATAATTTGATGGATGGGGTATTCGGCATACAGAATATCGGAATCTGTATCATTATTTTTACAATTGTGACTTATTTTCTGATGATTCCGCTTACGATCAAGCAGCAGAAATGGTCCAAGATGCAGGCAGTCATGAATCCTGAGATCCAGAAGATCAGTAAAAAGTACGCGGGCAAAAAGGATCAGGCGTCCATGATGAAGCAGCAGGAAGAGATGAATGCGGTATATGAAAAATATGGTACCAGCATGACAAGCGGGTGTCTTCCGATGTTTGCCTCAACTGCGATACTTTTTGGATTGTATCCTGTGATCATGTTTATTCCCAATCATGTACAGAGGGTAAAAGATGTCTACATGCCGGTTGTGGAAAAAATCATGTCCATTGATGGTTTTCAGAAGATTATGGAGGGAATTGGTTCCGCTTCTCCGGTATTGATGAATCCGAAGTCCTATGATTATTCACAGGCAGATACCCTGGTAACCGTATTGTACAAATTCCAGGATTCCACATGGGATGCGCTTGTGGATAAGATGCCTTCGCTGGAAAGCATGGCCAATTCTACGATCGAGACAATCGGACATATGAACAGCTTTTTGGGAATCAATATCGGTGAGACTCCCATGACTATGCTGATGGCATCAATTCGGAACTTTACCATCGGCGGGATCATCTTGGCGGTGATCATCCCGGTGCTTGCAGGTCTGACCCAGTTTATCAGCGTGAAGCTGATGCCTCAGCAGCCGCAGACTGATACGGATAATCCGATGGCAAATTCTATGAAGACCATGACTTATACGATGCCGCTGTTTTCTGTATTTATCGGATTTACGCTTCCGGCTGGACTTGGTCTTTATTGGGCGGCGAGCGCGGCGGTCAGATCTGTACAGCAGATTGCAATCAACAAATATCTGAATAGCAAATCGACGGAAGATCTGATTGCGGAGAATCAGAAGAAGGCGGCTAAGAAGCGGGAAAAGAAAGGAACATCTGCCAAAGAAATCAACCATATGGCAGCAACGAGTACACGGCGTGTGGAGAGAAAGTCGAATATCTCAGAGGAAGAGAGACAGAAGATTTTAGACAGGGCTTCGGAACTGAACCGCAATGCAAAAAAAGGAAGTCTTACGGATATAGCAAATATGGTGAGCCGTTATAATACCGGACAGGTGGATGAGCCTGATAGAAAGGATTCTGACAGTAAGACAGAGAGCAGTGAGAATCGGAATCATGGCAAAAGAAAAAATAAATAGAAGCAGTAGTTAAATTATTTATTTATGTTTTAACAGGCAAAGGGTATATTAAATAAATGCCCTTCGAAACGGGCGGACTTCGTCCAACAAGGTTTGGTAAATGGAAAGGCAGGGGTTGGAAATGGATGGCAGTATCAGAGTATCAGCAAAAACTGTAGACGATGCAATCACAGAGGCAATGATTCAGTTGGGAGTTACCAGCGACAGATTGGAATACGAAGTGATAGAAAAAGGAAGCGCCGGTTTTCTTGGAATTGGTATGAAGCAGGCAGTTATTGAAGCCAGAAGAAAAAAGGGTGCCGAAAAAGGAAACGATATTTTAGAAGAAATAAAAAAAGAAGTAAAAATGGAAGAAAAGAAATCATTTAAAAGTGATTTCAAGAAAGAAATAAAAAAAGATACTAAGAAATCTCAAAGGGAACCTGTAAACGAAATAAGGGATACTGTTGTTAAAGAAGAGAGTCTGAAGGCTAAAGAGACTGAAAAAGATGTTGTAACAGAGAAGACTGACGCAGGCGAAAAGAAAAAAGAAAAAAATGCTGCTGCAGAGACTTCTACTGAAAAAGAAAATTTTTCGTCCAGAAAATGTTCAGAGGTTGTTGAAGTAACGGAGGAGACAAAAAAGTCTGTTGAAAAGTTCCTTTCCGATGTATTCCAGGTGATGGGAATGGAGGTTCAGATTAAATCTGAAATTGATAAGGATGGCGTTCTCTGTATAGATATGTCTGGAGATAATATGGGGATAATCATCGGAAAGCGCGGACAGACTCTGGATTCTCTGCAGTATCTTTCGAACCGGGTTGCGAACAAGCAGCAGGCAGGTTATGTGAGAGTGAAGCTGGATACGGAGAATTACCGTGTGAGAAGGGAAGAGACCTTGAGACATCTGGCGAAGAATATTGCGCATAAGGTGAAGAGAAACAGAAAGCCGATCGCACTGGAGCCGATGAATCCTTATGAGAGAAGAATCATTCATTATTCTCTGCAGTCAGATCCTTATGTGACTACACACAGTGAAGGAGAAGATCCTTATCGGAAGGTTGTTGTAACATTAAAGAGATAGGGAATCCCATAATGTATGCGTTATTTTAAAAATGAGTCGAAAGGCGGGGGCTGCCGTATTAAGTAAGAATGTATCCTTAATGCGGTGGTCCTGTTTTAATATTGGACAGAATTTGCATAAGCATCAGACAAATATAGTTCTGTTGTTTTTGAATCATTAGAATATTTGGAGATTTTTTATGTTATATAAGGATACGATCGCGGCAATTTCTTCGGGAATGTCAGCTTCTGGAATAGGTATTGTCCGAATCAGCGGAGATAAAGCATTCGATGTGATCGACCGCATTTACTTTGGAAAGGATAAATTATCGGAGGCAGAAAGCCATACGATTCATTATGGTTTTATTAAGGATGGATCTGAGACAATTGATGAGGTGCTGATTTCTGTGATGCGTTCGCCCAGGACATTTACTGGAGAGGATACAGTGGAAATTAATTGTCATGGCGGCATATTTGTTGTAAAAAAGGTTTTAGAGATTGTTTTGAAAAATGGTGCAAAGCTTGCAGAACCGGGAGAATTTACAAAGCGGGCTTTTCTGAATGGACGAATGGATCTGTCCCAGGCGGAAGCAGTGATTGATGTGATTAATTCGGAAAATGAATATGCGTTGAAAAGTTCTGTGGGACAGCTGCGCGGAAGTATAAAAAATGCGGTTAATAAGATCAGGGAAGAAATTATTTATCATACTGCGTTTATTGAAACTGCTCTGGACGATCCAGAACATATTAGTATAGAAGGATATAGTGAAAAACTGAATCGGATTTTGATAGAAGTGATGAATCAATTGGGCAAGCTTATATCTTCCTACGAAAGCGGAAGGATTATTAAAGATGGAATCCAGACAGTGATTCTGGGAAAACCGAATGTAGGAAAATCTTCTCTTTTGAATATTCTTTCTGGAAGGGAGAGGGCGATCGTTACAGATATTGAAGGGACAACCCGGGATATCCTGGAGGAAAAGGTAAGGATTCAAGGTTTGAATCTGAATGTAATAGATACTGCCGGAATCCGTGATACCAGTGATAAGATTGAGAAAATGGGTGTAGATAAGGCAAAGGAATATGCAGATCAGGCGGATTTGATCGTATATGTTGCCGATGCGTCCCGGAAGTTGGATGAGAATGATATTCACATTGCGGAGTTGATCTATGGAAGAAAATGTGTGATATTATTGAATAAGTCAGATTTGAATACTGTAATAACAAAGGAAGATGTGAAAAGTTTTCTTCGAGGTGTTTTTTGTGGTGTGGAAAAAAGAATCAGCCATGAATGTGTAGATGATCATGTTAACATTGATTCTTTGATCGAGCAAATTCCGTTGATAGATATTTCTGTAAAAACGGAACAGGGAATCCAGGAATTTGGATCTGTTTTGCAGAAGATGTTTTTTGAGGGGAAAATTGTTTTAAATGAAGAAATTCATATAATGAATCTGCGGCAAAAAGAAGCATTGTCAAATGCATATGCTTCTCTGGAGCGGGTGCGGGACAGTATCTGCAATCAGATGCCGGAAGATTTTTATTCCATTGATCTGATGGATGCATATGAGACTTTGGGAAGTATAACAGGTGAAACGATAGGAGAAGATTTGGTAAATGAAATATTCAGCAAGTTCTGTATGGGAAAATAAGGATTCTTATGATATTGTTGTAGTTGGCGCAGGGCATGCCGGTTGTGAAGCGGCATTGGCAGGGGCCAGACTTGGATTCCATACGTTATTGTTTACAATCAGTATTGATAGTATAGCGATGATGCCCTGTAATCCGAATATCGGAGGAAGTTCCAAAGGACATTTGGTCAGAGAGGTTGATGCTCTGGGCGGAGAGATGGGAAAAATAATTGATCAGGCATTTATCCAGTCAAAGATGCTGAATAAGTCGAAGGGTCCTGCAGTTCATTCACTCCGTGCGCAGGCAGATAAAGCTGATTATAGCAGAAAAATGAAAAATGTGCTTCAGAATCAGAAAAATTTGGAAGTCCGTCAAATGGAAGTAACGGATATTCTTGTTGAAGATGGAAAGATTAAGGGTGTACAGACTTATTCTGGCGCGATTTATCACTGCAGTGCGGTAGTGCTGTGTACAGGGACTTATTTGCGTGCGCGATGTATTTATGGCGACGTTAGCACTCAGACAGGACCAAATGGCTTACAGCCTGCTAATTATCTTACAGAAAGTCTGGAAAAGCTTGGAATCAGGATGTACCGTTTTAAGACAGGTACTCCTGCAAGAATTGATAAAAATTCGATAGATTTTTCTAAGATGGAAGAACAGAAAGGTGATGATTTTGTTGTACCATTTTCGTTTACAACAAAAATGGAGGATGTGCAGATTGATCAGATATCATGCTGGCTGACATATACAAATAATAAAACGCATGAGATTATTAGAAATAATCTTGATAGATCGCCTTTATTTTCCGGGATGATTGAAGGAACAGGACCTAGATATTGTCCGTCAATTGAAGATAAAGTGGTTAAATTTTCAGATAAAAATAGGCATCAGGTGTTTATTGAGCCGGAAGGAATTGATACAAATGAAATGTATGTTGGAGGAATGTCTAGTTCCCTTCCGGAGGATGTACAATATGCCATGTATCGGAGTGTTCCTGGTTTGGAAAATGCAAGAATCGTAAGAAATGCATATGCAATTGAGTACGACTGTATTGATGCCAGACAGCTGAAGAGCACATTGGAATTTAAAAATGTAGAAGGATTATTCAGTGGCGGACAGTTTAATGGAAGTTCAGGATATGAGGAGGCTGCTGCACAGGGGTTGATTGCGGGAATCAATGCCGCGAGGAAGCTTCAGGGAAAAGATGGAATTGTAATAGATCGTTCTCAGGGGTATATAGGAGTTCTGATTGACGATCTTGTGACTAAAAAAAATCACGAACCATACAGGATGATGACATCCAGAGCGGAATATAGGCTTCTTCTGCGTCAGGATAATGCGGATTTGAGGCTTACAAAGTTAGGATATGAGATTGGCTTGATCAATGAGGATCGTTATCAGAGATTGCTTGAGAAAGAAAGGATGATTCAGGAAGAGATAGAAAGAGTGAGGCATACGAATATTGGCACATCAGAAGAGGTTCAATTATTGTTAAAAATTTATGGCAGTACTCCTTTGATCTCCGGGATAAAATTATGTGAGCTTATACGAAGACCGGAGTTAGATTATCATTGTCTGGCTCCGATCGATCCAGGAAGGGTAAGGCTTCCATATGATGTGGCAGAACAGGTAAATATTAATATAAAATATGATGGATATATAAAGCGACAGCAGAGGCAGGTAGAGCAGTTTAAAAAGCTTGAGGACAAAAGAATACCTGAGGATATTGATTACGATTCAGTTCATAGCCTTCGGATTGAAGCGAAGCAGAAGTTGAAGGAAATCAGGCCGGTATCGATTGGTCAGGCGTCCAGGATATCTGGAGTGTCACCTGCGGATGTTTCAGTGCTTTTAGTTTATTTGCAGTCGAATTAGAAAGGTAAAATAATATTTTGAATGATAAATTTTTAAAACAATTGAAGTTGTTGAATATTGATTTAGATAATGAGAAGCAGGAGAAGTTTTATCAATATTATAAGTTGTTGGTTGAATGGAATAAGGTGATGAATTTAACTGCAATTACAGATTATGATGAAGTGTATGAGAAGCATTTTATAGATAGTCTGGCTGTTTCCAAAGTAATTGATATTTGCAAGTTGGGTTGTATCATTGATATAGGTACAGGTGCAGGTTTTCCGGGAATACCGCTAAAAATCGCATTTCCGCATTTGGAGCTTGTATTGTTGGATTCGCTTCAGAAGAGGGTACATTTTTTGAATGAGGTCGTTTCTGAGTTGAGTTTAAAAAATGTGGTTACTTTGCACGGAAGAGCAGAGGATTATGCAAGAAAATCGGAGTATAGAGAAGTATTTGATCTGTGTGTATCGAGGGCAGTGGCAAATTTGGCTGTTTTGAGTGAATATTGTGTTCCGTATGTAAGTGTTGGAGGGTATTTTATTTCTTATAAAGGTGGAAATGCAGATGAAGAAATAAGGCAGGCTGAGACATCGATTCGAGTGCTTGGAGGAAAAGTGGACGAAGTTGTGAAGTTTAAGCTTCCGCAGAGTGAGATTGATAGATCATTTGTAAAGATATATAAAGAAAATAGTACGAAAAATAAATATCCTAGAAAGGCTGGAATGCCAGGAAAAAATCCTATTGTGTAGGAATTGGTGATAAAATAGAACTGTAGGTTAAAGAAGAGTTGATATGTCAGTGTATCGACTCTTTTTCTATGTTAAAATTAACTGTGTTCATCAGAAATTTGTTTTTGAGGAGCGATGAGTCAAGTGGGCATGCTTGTATGGATATTTTATTGAATTATATTTAAAAATTTTTCCAGCTGTGCGGTTGGATGCTCTTTGGAGCATCCAACCCACTTATTCATTTGCAAAAATCGTGCTGACGCACTCTTACGTCTGTTAACGCAGCAGCTTTTTGCTCATTAATAAGTGGGTTGCTGATTCGATGAGGAATTTTTATTGAAATAAATTGCATGAAAATGACCTATTGAATCGCAACCATGTTCTGACGGGACAGGTGGACTTTTTTATTAAGGTGATTTTGTGCATAAGATACTTTATGTGTTATTGTTTTATAATTCATTTAAATGGCTTTTTATTTAGTTAGTTGGGTAATAATATTTAATACTATTATAAGATTTATTTTCTTAAAGTGCTGAGCTTCAATTTTATTATTTTTTAGTCTATCCTATGAATAATATATATTTGTTGCAAGATAACTCAAAGAATGGAAAGTGGTACAGGTAGTTAGTAAAAATATATTGTGTATTATTTTGGGATAATTTCTGAAATGTTATTTTTTTAAGATATAATATAAAAATATTGTTTAAAAAGATAAAAAATATAATCAAGGCGTTATGTTAATATAAGAATACGAAAGCTATTTTGTACAAAGTTTATATTGATTATGTATATCTTAATATAGAAATACTGCAAATAATTATATGTGATATTTTAAAGAAAAGAGCATTTTGATTGTTTATGATGAAAAGCTAAAATAGCAAAGAGAATAAAATATATCATTTTTTTTAGGTGCTCTGTAAATTGGCAATATCATTGATGAAGAC
>Ga0137307_101511_pt1 | contig 20130 bp, 13 predicted proteins | sample NAcewD2O_March_2_FD_97180 | JGI IMG/M metagenome (GOLD analysis project Ga0137307, IMG submission 97180) | Mouse cecal microbial communities from Vienna, Austria - N-Acetylglucosamine amended D2O_March | ecosystem: Host-associated > Mammals > Digestive system > Large intestine > Cecum | place... | reverse complement strand
GGTCAGCATAATATACGCCGCCAATGCGTGCAACAGCGTGAGCAGTATCCTTAGCACCGCAAACACAAGTCAAGTGAGCGTCATAAGAGTGATTTTCCTTAGTGGAAATTGCATCGCAATTAGCGCACTTCTTCCAGTGTTGCGTATCGTCTTGAGTTTCATCAGTATACTCGCCCGAGAAATCGTGATTACCTGTGGGGTTGATTACAGCCATACCCGTAAGCGGTTCTTGACAATTTTGGCATCTTGTACCGGCCTCGTGTCCTGCAACTCCGCAAGTGGGGTCTAATCGTGCCACATCTTCGGGTTCGTGCGCAGTCTTGTCAATAGATTGCGTTTCGGTCTTGCCGCACTTTTCACACTCTACTTCGTGCGAGCCTGCCTCTGAACAGCTAGCGGGTTTGATGAGTCTAATCTCTTTCCATTGGTGTTCGCCGGGTTTGCATTCTTTATCGCAAGCGGTAACAGCCAAGGCAAGACAAGCGATCATCAAGATTGCCAGTAATATTTTAACAGCCTTTTTCATTACATTTTCTCCTTATTTGTTTTTTAAAAAAAGCGCAGAAAGCATACTCTATGCCTTTCTACGCTTAAATTACACTATTGCGTTGACAAATATGGGTTATAATTACCCCTTTAATGCAGATTGAGTATTGTTTAACGGTTAAAAGACGATTATTCATCTATTGACCACCTCTCAAATTATACCACAAAATTTGCCGACTGTTCTACACGACTAATTGTACCACGATACCGAACAAATTGCAACACAATAATTGCAAAATTGACAAAGAAATATATTGCTTTTGATATTTTGCAAGAGTGATACTTTATTAACATTGCAAAAGTTATATAGAAATGTTACCTTTATTTTTCTTAATATTATATATGTTATAAGTTTAGTATTGTTTCTTATCTAATTACTACTCCACTGTAACCGTACCAAAATTGTTATTCTACTAACAGCGTAGAATCTCCGGTTTCGCTTAATCGGCTTACAGTTTGTTATGAACAGAGTACACGCATAATAATTGTCTACACTACCATACTACTACTAAGGAGGAAAATTATGAGTAATAATAGCAAATACACCACAGCCGACAACGATAAACTCGAACTTGCGATAGGCATTATAACGATTATCGTAGTATTGGCGTTAGCGGCGTGGTTCTTTTTAGCAATGTCATCACGCGCGCAAGGACTGAGCGCAATCGCATACTCAAACGAAATTCGCAGAGGAAGCGGTCAAGAATTAACCTGTTCCGTTAAAACAAACAAAATCAAAGACGGTACAAAAGTTATTTGGAAAGTAAACGGAAAGAAAGTTGAAGAAGGCGTTTACAGCAAAAACGAGCCGTTGACGTTTAATTATGTACCAGAAACGGCAGGACAGAATTCGGTATCGGTAAAGGTAGGTAAATACAGCCAAACGGCTTTTATAAACGTACTGCCTCCTATGCTGACATTACAGGCGCCTAATATCACTATTACTTACGGAGAAGAACTGCCCGAACTCAACTTCGATTGCTGCGGTTTCGTAGACGGAGACGACATAAACACTCTTTGTTACGACGGTACTTGCGCAGTAGCAGATTACGCAAACTGCGGTGAAAACGGCGGCAAACTCAATGCGGGCGTATACCGCATACAGTTTGACAAACCTTGCTGTTTTAAAGATTACGAAGTAAATATGACGGAAGGCACTCTGACTGTTTTGCCCAAACAACTGACAGTAACAAATACGTTTACTAAAACTTACGACCAAAATAACGTTATACTCGACCCCGACTTTACTTTTGACGGAGTAATAGACGGCGACGAAGTTGACGCAATTTGCGACAAACTGTACTTTGACAACAAAAACGCAGGCACAAACAAAAACGTAATGCTTGCCAATGTCAAACTTGTAGGTAAAGACAGTTGCAACTATGTATTAACGGGCGAAGCGCACGGCACTATAACTCCTAAAAAAGTCGTCATTAACGGACTGACGATTAAAGACAAAATTTATGACGGCACAACCAAAGCCACTATCGACAAAATGGGCTCGCTTAGCGGAATTATTACAGGCGACAATGTGGCAATAGGTAACATTAACGTCAACTTTGCAGACGCTTATATCGGCGAAAAAGAAGTTGTTATCAACGACGTAACGCTTATAGGCATTGACAAAGACAACTACGTTGTAGACGAGGTTAAAATTGACGGAGCAAATATAACCACAACTATTTGGAACAAACTGTTTGGAAACGACCCTGCCATAGCAGGCTAATTAAACTGCGCCGCATATCAAATTTTAAATAGCTGACAATATCAATTACAACGTAAAAAGACTTCCGAAATTTAAGGAAGTCTTTTTGTTATTTAATGCTATTTGCGCTTGTAAGGATTTACGAATCTGGGGTTATTGAGAACCTCCCCCAGCACTATTGCTTGCTGTAAACCGTCCATTTCGGTATTTACAAAATGCTCGGGATCGTCGCAATAAGATTCGTCGTGCTCCACTAGACGCACTCCGTCCAATTCGTTGCAGCCTTCGTCGTCAACCTCGCCTAACGAGCCGACAATGGGCTCGTAATGCTCCGCTTTGCCGCTATGTTCGTGCATTGAGCTTTGAATTTGACGTTGCTTATGCTCACGCTCCTTAACCTTACGCTCTGCCTGTTGCACTTTCATACGAGCCAAATAGTCGCGCTGATGTTCCGTTCTGCCGTTGCCGTCGGTATATTGCTGTCTGCGCTGCTGTTCGGCAATTTCGCTTTTTCGCTTTGTCTCCTTAGTTTTCTTTACAGCGGCAACAACCATAGCGATGATGACCACCATAAAAACGACGGGCACAATAATAAAAGGAATAATATCAGCGATTTCAACAAAGTTAAATAAGTTTGTCATTTCCGTTTCCTAATTATTTTTTGCTTTTGCCGCTGCTTTCCGTACTGTTGCCGCTTATTGCGTTACGCATAGACGTATCGGCTTGAATATTCTGCATTTGGTAGTAATCCATAATGCCGAGTCTGCCGTTTCTGAACGCTTCCGCCATTGCCTTAGGAACTTCCGCTTCCGCTTCGACAACCTTTGCGCGCATTTCCTGCGTATGGGCTTTCATTTCCTGCTCGGTAGCTATTGCCATAGCACGGCGTTCTTCGGCGTTAGCCTGCGCAATACGCTTGTCGGCTTCGGCTTGGTCCATTTGAAGTTGAGCGCCGATATTACGGCCAACGTCAACGTCGGCTATATCGATTGACAGAATTTCAAACGCGGTACCTGCGTCCAAACCTTTCTTTAATACGGTTTTAGAAATAAGATCGGGATTTTCCAATACTTCTTTGTGCAATTCGGACGAACCGACTGTTGTAACGATACCTTCGCCTACGCGGGCAATAATCGTTTCTTCTCCTGCGCCGCCGATAAGACGGGATATATTTGCTCTTACTGTTACACGCGCTTTAACGCGTAATTCGATACCGTTTTTTGCTATTGCGGATATTACGGGCGTTTCGATAACTTTGGGATTGACCGATACTTTTACGGCGTTCAAAACGTCTCTGCCGGCAAGGTCGATTGCCTTGGCTTCCTGCAACGAAAGATTGATATTTGCGCTGTGCGCAGAAATAAGCGCGTTTACAACGTTACTGACGTTACCGCCTGCCATAATATGCGATTCGAGTTCTGTAATATCTATATTCAAACCTGCTTTACGCGCTCTAATATAAACGTCAACAAGCATTCTGTATTTAATACGGCGCATCTTCATACCAACCAGACGCGACATAGATACGTGAGCTTTACTTACTAACGCAATAAAGTATGTGCCGATAGGCAAAAATATCAACAGTAACAGCAACAACGCCGCTACGACAATAACTGCTATCGCCCATGCAGGAAAATCCGAACCACCTGCAAACATCATCAACATATTCATTTTAACTTCCTCCAAAAGATGATTGTATTCATCAAATTTTTATTACCGTTATTTTTTGCCCTTCTACTTCCAAAACTTTTACGGAAGCACCGGCCTCTATAAATCCGTCGCGGGCAACAACGTCAAATACTTCTCCGTCAAAATCGACTTTGCCGCTCGGACGCAGTACCGTTGTGGTAACGCCTGTTTTATTTACCAAACGCGAATAGTCTCGTGTACCCTCCGTAATATCTTCGGGAACAGCTGTTCCGACATTGAAAATTGCCGTTTTGCCGAGTTTGCTCTTGCGTATTAAAGTACTGGCTACCACAAACATAATGACAAACAGCACTAACGCTATAAGCACCATATAAAGCAACATATATACGTCGCCGCCGCATACCATACGCACGACTATGCCTGCAATTACCAAGATTATGCCGCTGATACCGCATATACCGAATCCCGGCACAAACATTTCGACTGCACAAAGTATTATTCCCAACACAAACAAAGCGATTGCCCACGCGTTCATTTCCGTAAACAAACGGGCGAAACTGCTGTCTGCAAAAGAATTCATCAATAATATCAAAACATCCATTTTACTTTACCGTTAATCTAAGTATGGCTGTAATAAGCCTATCGAGCCGTCCTTTCTGCGGTATACGGCCTCTACGTTACCTGTATCCTCATTGACGAACAGATAAAAATCGTGATCTACCATTTCTAAATTCTCGGCGGCTTCTATTGCCGTCATACTTTCAACTTCAAAACGTTTGACTTTGGCAATTTCAATCGGAGTATCTTCCACGTCGGACACGAATTCGTATTCCGTCGGACGCTCGGGCATTTTATACGATTTATTCAACTTTTCGCGGTGCTTAACGATTTGACGTTCGAGTTTGGGCAGACACGAATCGATATTGTAGTACATTGTGTCGCCTACAACTTCCGAACGGATATGGGCGCCGTGATAGTTAATAGAAATTTCCATTTTGCATTGTCTTCCAAGATCGGTCAAAACAATTTTACAAGGAGTGTGTCCGTCAGGAAAATATTTGTCGAGTTTTTTTGTTTTGGCAGTCAATATTTGTTCAAGCCTTTCTGACGCGCGATAATTTTTCGTAATAATTTCCAATTGCATAACGTACCTCCTAAATATGTAATGCTATGTTCGGCTATTCGCCTAATATAATTATACCATAATATTTTCTCAAATACAATACTAAATATTTTAGATAATCATTTATAATTTTTATATTTTGGTATTTTACTATGTTAATTATTATATTTACCGTCGTTTTATAATACAGTGAATTTGCCGGAACTATCCCTAACGGCAAATTTGTTATAGCCGCTGATAGTTTACAATATTTTCGTTTATATCGAAAGCGTTGTCTCCGCTATCGGCAAACGGCAATTTTAATTACAAAAGTAACAACGGCGTTTCTTAACTTGAAACGCCGCACAATTTAAAACTTTTTAAAAATAATTTTATCGCCCATTGCGTCAACAATTACAGTGTCGCCCTTTTTGATATCTCCCGTCAGCAACCGTTCCGCCAATGTATCTTCCACTTTACGCTGGATAATACGTTTTAACGGACGCGCGCCGTAGGCCTTATCGTATCCTTCGCTTGCCAAAATTCTTATTGCATCGTCCGTAAAACGTAAGTTCAAAACGCCCTTTAACCGTTTGTACAAACCGAAGCACAGTAACTCGGTTATTTTAGCCGTTTCTTCACGACTGAGGTAATCGAATATAACAATCTCGTCAACGCGGTTTAAAAACTCGGGACGGAAAAATTTCTTCAACGACCTTTCAACATTGTCGCGCATTGTAACATAGTCGTCGCGCTGTCCGAATCCGAGAGACGGAGAAGAGCCGTCGGTTACGCCGATATTGCTTGTAAGAATAATAACGGTATTACGGAAATCTACCGTCTTGCCGTGCGAATCGGTCAGCCGCCCTTCGTCTAAAATCTGCAACAACAAATTAAATACGTCGGGATGAGCCTTTTCGATTTCGTCAAACAGTACCACGCTGTAGGGTTTGCGCAATACCTTTTCCGTAAGATATCCGCTCTCGTCATAGCCTGCGTATCCCGGAGGCGCGCCGATAAGTTTTGCCGTAGACTGCTTGTCCATATACTCGGACATATCTATCCTTATAACTTCGCTGTCAAAACCGAACAGACATTCGGCAAGCGCTTTGGCAAGTTCTGTTTTACCTACGCCCGTCGGACCCACAAATATAAAACTACCTATAGGTCTATTAGGGTCTTTCAGACCTGCACGCTGACGGCGGACTGCACGGGACACCGCTTTGACCGCTTCGCTTTGTCCGATCACGCGCTTTGAAAGTTCGTCTTCGAGATGAACGAGTTTATCCTTTTCGGCACGGGACAATTCCGCAACGGGAATACCAGTCATTTGCGAAACAACAAGTCTTACGTCGTTTGCCGTCAATCTGCACTGGTATTCGTCCAGTTGCATTTGGTATTCGCCTTGAATATGCTCGTATTCGAATTTCAATTCGTTATAACGCTTCTGCAAATTTGCAAACTGCTCTCCGCTTTTAGGAAAAGCAGCGTCTAGTCTGCGCTTTAAAACTTTCAGTTCGTTAGAAAGTTCTATGAGTCTGGGCGGTACGGCGTAAGCGGAAATTTTGAGTTTACTGCACGCTTCGTCTATTATATCGAATGCTTTATCGGGTAAAAAGCGGTCGGTAACGTATCTGACGGACAACTGAACGGCCGTCGCTATCGCTTCGTCCGTAATAGTTACGCCGTGATGTTTTTCGTATTTTGACTTGACTCCGCCGACGATTTTTACCGCAAGTTCGGGAGTCGGTTCTTCAACCGTTATAGGTTGGAAACGGCGTTCGAGCGCAGGGTCTTTTTCGATATACTGACGGTATTCGCGAATAGTCGTCGCGCCTATTATGCGCAACTCTCCGCGCGCAAGAGCAGGCTTCAATATCTCTGCCGCGTCCATTGTGCCGTCGGCAGTGCCGCCTGCGCCTACCATATTGTGAATTTCGTCTATAAACAAAATTACATCGCCGTCGGATATTACTTCGCTGATAAAATTAGTTAGCCTTTCTTCAAAATCGCCGCGGAACCGCGTTCCTGCGACCATTCCCGCAATATCGACTTCGATAAGGCGTTTTCCTTGCAGTTCGGTAGGAACGTGCCCTTGCGCTATGCAAGTAGCCAATCCCTCCACTACGGCGGTTTTACCTACTCCCGGTTCGCCTATTAAAACAGGATTGTTTTTTGACCTGCGCGTCAAAGTCTGTATAACGCGTTCAATCTCCAAATCTCTGCCTATAACAGGATCAAAACCTCCCATAGCGGCTTTATCGGTCAAATCCACCCCGTAAGATAACGTGTTTGCACAAACCTTTCTCGTCGGCTGACTTGTCGTTACCAATTCGTTTTCGTCATCTTTGATTTTGCCCAAATCCATCAGTTTGTTACGGTTAGGTATATCCTCCATAACCCGAGCAAACAAATCGTCTATTGTCCTGTCGCTTTCGTTAAGCAGATATGCGATTTTCCCGTATGCGTACGTTTCTTTCATAGACAACAACGCAATGAGAATATGTACGCAATTAACGTCTCTTTCGCCCAACTGTTCGGCAATAAGCGCCGCGCGGGCATTAAGCGTAGTTATTTCGGACGACTCGCGGACGCTGCCGCTGCGCCCCCTTTCTTTGGGTTCGAGGTTGCGTTCCGTCAAGCCGAATTCCGAAAGATATTTTTTTGCTTCGTTTTCAATTTTCGACAACGCGTACAAAACGTGTTGCGGCTCAAGCAGAGCAACTTGTTTGAATTTAGCAAAATCTCTTGCGTAATCGTATACGGTTTGAAGTGTTTCTGATTGCATTATTTACCGTCCTAAGCCTTTCGACTGCGTATATATATTATTGTAACAAATAATGCAAACTTTTTCAACAAAAATATACGGTTTGAAATTTAACTATACGCGTAATTTTTTGCGGGCGCGCTTTTTATTCGGTTTAGAAGTTTTAAGACGGGCGGCAAGCCTCCATATTTCGTGTACTAACGTAGGCAAAGCGGACAGTACTACGGCAACAAGATACATATACCATTTCATAAATGTCAAACCGAATACGCTTTGGAATACGGGAACAACCGCGACCACCGCTACCAATGCCACCGAAACAATAATGCTGACTGTCATAAACGGAGTTATACCGCCTTTAAACAGCCCTCTGTTATTGCGCATTTCAAGAACATACAACAACTGTGATACCGACAATATCAAATATGCCATTGTGCAAGCGGTCTTGTAATCGAAAACGTTTCCTATAGCGTAGCCGATAAGCGTAGCCGCGCCGAAACAGATACCCCCGACGGCAACGCGCCTGCCTCCGCCTCCGCTGAAAAAGGTCTCGTCCTTGCCCTTAGGCGGTCGGTTCATAACGTCGGCTTCCTGTTTGTAAATTCCGAGCGCAAGACCTGGAAGTCCGTCAGTTACTAGATTTATCCACAATAATTGCATTGCGGATAACGGCGACACGTCCCAAATCAGCAAAGCGAACAATACCGATAAGACTTCTCCTATATTACAGGTTAAAAGATATGTAACCGACTTTTTTATATTTTCGTACACACTGCGCCCAAGAGATACGGCGTCGACGATTGTGGCAAAATTGTCGTCGGTAAGAATTATGTCCGAAGCGTCTTTTGCAACTTCCGTACCGCTTCCCATAGCGCAGCCGATATCTGCATTTTTAAGTGCGGGAGCGTCGTTTACGCCGTCGCCCGTCATAGCGACCACAGCCCCCTGCTTTTGCCAAGCGGATACTATCCTTAACTTATCCGCAGGAGTAACCCTCGCATACACTGCTATTTGGGTAACTTTATTTGCCAATTCCTCTTCTGACCAACTCGCAAGCGTTTCGCCGTCGACGGCAATATCGCTTGACGTCATTATTCCCAAATTACGGGCAATTTCTTTGGCTGTTTCTACATTATCGCCCGTAATCATTACGGGACGTATTCCTGCGCTTTTGCAGGTTTTAACAGCATCTACGGCTTCTAAACGCGGCGGGTCTGCAATCGTAAACAACGCCAAAATATGCAACTGCTGTTCTAACGCCAGCGAACGCGGAAAGTTGTGCCCGACTTTGTTTACAGACAGCGCCAAAACCCGCAAGCCCTTTTGCGCGTAAATATGGTACTGTTTTTCAAATACCGCGTAATTATCCGCGCCCTTCATAGCTTCGAGACTGCCTTTTGTTACGGCAAAGTATTCGCCGTCAGACTTAACGACGACAGTCATAAGTTTACGCGAACTGTCAAACGGAAGTTCGTAAAGTCTCAAACAACTCTTGGTAACTTCTGTAATGTCCGTTACTGCAATCTCCGTGGGGTCTCCGAGCCACTCGCCGCTGTTGTTTTTCGTAGCGTCGCAACACCAGCAATATGCCTGCAATTTAAAGTCCTGTTTGTTTAAATTGGGAGTTGTTACATATTGTGCGCCGTCAAATACTCCGGTTAACGTCATTTTATTTTGAGTAAGCGTTCCCGTTTTGTCCGAACAGATAACAGTTGCGCTTCCCAATGCTTCCACTGCCGTCAGACGTTTTACAACGGCATTTTTAGAAGCCATTTTTTCGATACCTTTTGCAAGCACTACAGTAACAACAGCAGGAAGCCCCTCGGGAATGGCGGCAACAGCAAGCGAAACGGAAGTTAACAACACGTCGACAAAAACGGAAGTCAACGTATCTCCCTGCGACATACGTTTGATACCCTTTACAAAACCGAGAATCAACACGGCAATACATACTGCAAGGCATACTAAACCGATAACTTTGGATAACTGTTTTAACTTTTGCTGCAACGGAGTCAAAGTGTTTTGAGATTTCGCCAACATTCCCGCAATTTTACCGAGTTCGGTATTTTTGCCGACTTCCGTTACTTCTGCAAAACAACGCCCTTTTGTTACAAAACTGCCGCTGTAAACCGTATTATCCTTTGTCGGCTTTTTGTTGGATAAAGCAGCCTGTTTTTCAACGGGAACGCTTTCGCCAGTCAATGCGGACTGATTGACAAACAAACTTTCGGCAAACAACAACTTGCAGTCTGCCGTAACTACGTCTCCCGCTTCGAATACAACTATATCTCCGCGCGTAACATATCTGCTGTCAATCAAAACAATTTCGCCGTTGCGGCAAACGCGCGTTTTGGGCGAAGTAAGCTGTTTTAACGCTTCCAACGATTTTTCGGCGCGGTATTCCTGCACCGTGCCGAGCGTTGCATTGGCAAGTACTATCGCGACAATTATTATAGGCTCTAACAGGTCGGATTTGTCTCCCGTATACAAAGCCATACCAAAAGATACCGCCGCCGCCACCAACAGAATAATTATCATTAAATCTGCAAATTGCGACAAAAATTTACGCAAAAAACCGCGCTTGTTTTTTTCTTCGGTTTCGTTATAACCGATTTGCTCCAAACGCTGTTCCGCCTCTTGCTGAGTTAAACCCTTTTTTACAATTTCGTCAGTGTTTATCATACTTGTAATTTATGTACAAGCATAAAAAATTAGAAGTATCGCTACAAACCGCCAAAATATTTTAACCACCACTAAAAGCGCAAACAGCCAAAAGCGTATTTTACTATTTTAAATTTTATTAAGGCACAAAAAAAGAAACCCTGTAAGAGTTCCTTTAATTTTGCAATTTAAACGTTGCCCAGTAAATGCTCTTCGTATTGTTTTGCTTTGTAAGCAAACTGTTTTTTATAATCTTTTATTGCAAACGGCAAATACACTACCAGAGCCAATATTTCTGCAAATGGGTAACAAAACCAAATTCCTTTCATCTGCCACAAATAATTAAACAGTATAGCGGACGGAATAAGGAATATCAACTGCCGCGACAGACTCATCAGCAAACTCGATATAGGGCAGTTGATAGACTGCAACATATTGATAAGCAAAATACTGAACGCCGCAGGAATAAACGCTATGCTTATGCATCTGAACGCATACGCGCCCTCTTGGACGAACAGCGCATTTTTAGCGTTAAACTCCTCTAACGTCTGTCCTTCAGACGCTTTTTTACTTTTAAATATAGACATAAGTAGTTCGGGACAAAGTTGGAACAACAGAGTTCCCACAACCATAACTCCCAAAGCAATAAATAAAGCGAGTTTAAAGGTGTCGTTAAAACGTTTCTTTTCGTTAGCGCCGTAGTTGTAACTTAAAATGGGCATTGTACCCTGCATCAGCCCGAATACCGGCATAAATACAAAGGACTGAACTTTGAAGTATGCCGAAAGTATGTTGATGCCGTTATCGTATTTTTTGAGCATTATATTCATTATAATTGTTATAACCGACCCCATTGCATTCATAACAAACGCAGGAGTACCGATTTTTGCTATGCGGGCGAAGTAATGCCTACTCGGTTTAAAACCTTTGAGCGAAATGGAAACGTCTTGTTTTTTAGTAAAGAAAACTATTAAATCTATTGCGGCTGCCGCCCATTGCCCGATAACCGTTGCAAGAATAGCGCCTAATACTCCCCACTTAAACGCCATAATAAATAATGCGTCTAATGCAATATTTGTAAGCGCGCCCACAAGTTGTGTAATCATAGGAATCTTCATATTGCCCGTTGCCTGCAAAATACGCGCAAGAGTGATATCTATTATCAGACCTCCTGACAGAGCCAAATAAACCGTCAAATACAACGCGCCTTGATTGATTACATAATTTACATCTACGCCGTCTTTTTCCTCCACAAATGCGGCAACAAACGGACGTGAAACTGTAAAGGCGAGTATTATCATTACCGCCCAAGCAATAAATGCCATTATTAATGCCGTTTTTGCACATTTATCGGCATTTTGACGGTTGCCTTCTCCGAGTTTACGCGCTATATACGCGTTTGCTCCAACGCCTATTCCTATAGCGATAGCGACAACCAGCATTGTCATCGGCATTACTATGCTTACGGCGGTAAAAGAATCGAACCCGATATCTTTGCCCACATAACCGTTTACAGTATAATTGATACCCGTCAAAAAGATTGAGTCCACAATATTGTATAACGCTTGTACAAGCATCGAAAAAATTGCAGGCAAACTCATAGTAAGCAGTAATTTGCTTATCTTTGTGTTGCGCATTTTATCCGATTGTAACGCAGCGTCTTGTTCTTGTAAACCTGCGGTTATTTCTTTTTCTTCCAAAATTCTCTCCTTCGTAAAAAAACGGTTGCCTGAAACGACAACCGAATAATTTTAACACAATACCTTGTTTAACGCAACCAAAAACCGCGTCAATAGCAATGTGTTTAAACGTTAAAATTTAAAATTTTCAATGATGTTACTTGCTTATATGTTCATATTTACAAAACGTAATAATATATTCTCCGTCGGCAACAGGTTCGGATTGCTCGGTTAATTTCCACTCAGGCATTTCATCCAAATTCGGAAAAAACAGTTCCGCCTGCCCGTCGGCTTGCACTTTGGTAACGTATGCCTTGTCGCAATCGTTAAGCATAAGACGGTAAACGCTTGCGCCTCCTATAATAAATACGTCGTCAGTATTGTACTTGGTAAGTTCCTGATTTAACGCTTCGACAGTAGAAACGGTAACAGCCCCGTCGTGATAAGTACCGCTTGCGTCCAATACGATATTTATGCGGTTAGGCAACGCACCGTTTTTAAAACTCGCAAAAGTGTTTGCCCCCATAACGACGACTTTGCCCGTAGTCGTTTCGCGGAAAAACTTCATATCCTTTTTTAAGCGGAACAGCAAATCGTTTTTCTTTCCTATTCCCCACTTTTCGTCTACCACTACAATTAAATTCATAATTACATTCCTTTTAATTACCGTTTGCGTTAACCATCGACAAATACTCTTCTAACGTAACGCCGAAATGAAATTTACCGCTATCTAAATCCAATTCCCATTCGTCCGAAGCAGATTGTCGTCCGCAATATAATAAACATTTTTGAGATAAAGCAACTTAAGACCACACTTGATTAGCCTTTTCAAATTGTATACGATTGAGCAAAAACGTTAAGGTACCAAAGTATTGCAACGCAAGAACGCGCCTTAAAATATATTCCCTTGCCAGCCTACCCGTTTGTTGGCGGAGAAACGAGCAAGACAAGGCGACTGCGAATTTTGCGTACGAGTGTACTTAGTCGTAAACGACTGAGCAAAAACGCAAAGGCAACACAGTATTGCGATGCTTATACGCCATCAAATAGCAACTTCGAATTTTTCGTTAAAGGGCTCAAACTCATAACCCTCGAGTTTAACGTCATCTACCGTAAACTTGTAAAAATCGGTTATATCTTTGTTGATAACAAGTTTAGGGGCATTGTGAGTTGTACCTTTGAGCATATGTTCAACCTGCGGAATATGCCTGTCGTAAATATGCGCGTCGGCGATGACGTGAACAAGTTCTCCGACTTCGAGATTGGATACTTGCGCAAACAGATGCACAAGTACGGCATACTGAACGACGTTCCAGTTGTTAGCGACAGCCATATCGTTAGAGCGCTGATTGAGTATAGCGTTTAATCTGCCGCTAGCGACATTAAAAGTTACGGAATAAGCGCACGGATACAAATTCATCTCGTTAAGGTCTTGATGAACGTAAATGTTTGTAATAATTCTTCGGCTTGCAGGATTGTGTTTAAGGTCGTATAACACGCGGTCGACTTGGTCGAACATTCCTTCTTTGTACTTATGTTTAACGCCCAGTTGATATCCGTAAGCCTTGCCGATACTTCCGCTTTCGTCTGCCCAACTGTCCCATATATGCGATTTCAATTCGTGAATATTGTTGCTTTTCTTTTGCCATATCCACAAAAGCTCGTCCACTGCCGACTTAAACGCCGTACGGCGAAGAGTGATAATAGGAAACTCCTTAGACAAGTCGTAACGGTTGACTACGCAAAACTTTTTGACGGTATGCGCAGGCGTTCCGTCTTCCCAGTGAGGGCGCACGTTAAGATCCGTGTCCGCAACTCCGTTATCTATAATATCGCGCATATTTTGAATAAAAATCTTATCGGCATTACTCATAATGAAATACTTCCTTATCTGATTTAATTCTAACAAAAATTGCCGTTTCGGTCAATCAAAACGGCAATTTATCCTATTTGTTTTTCCACTGTCGGCACAACGTATACATCGGAGTACTGTTTGTTGATTTCTCTCTGGATATATTCCGTTATCTGCTGCCTGGTAAGCTTAGTATCGTAATGCACAGCCAAATCGAATATCAAATTCGTATGCGTCGGACCTTTGACCATACGGAAGTCGTGGATGGTAAAATGTTCGTCCATAGCAACGACTATTTTTTCCACTTCGGCTTTGTACTCGTCTAACTTGGCGTCTCCGATAACTATAGGGTCTAAATGTATAACGAGCGTTATGTTCGTATTCTCGGCAAAGTCGCGCTCTATCTGGTCAATCATATCGTGGCTTTCTAAAACGGACACCGAAGAATCGACTTCGACGTGAACGCTTGCATAATACTTATCGGGTCCGTAATTGTGTATATTAAGGTCGTGAACTCCCAATACTCCCGAAAATTGCTTGATACGCGCAACTACGCTTTCTACCAGTTTACCGTCAGGCGCCGCGCCAATCAAATTATTGTAAGTTTCGCGTAAAATTTTGATACCTGCAACCGCTATCACGACCGCTACCGCAACTCCCATAAAACCGTCTATATTAAAGCCTGCATAGTGGGAAATTATAACGGAAACAAGTACGGCGCCGGTAGCGCACACGTCAGATATGCTGTCAATTGACGTCGCTTTCAACAAGTCAGAACCGAAACGTCTGCCTAGTTTGCGGTTAAAGAAAAACATCCAAAATTTTACCAGTATCGAAACGGAAAGTATTACTATTGTAACAATTTCAAACGGTATTTCGGCAGAATTGCCTTTAAAAGTATCAACAATCTTAGTTACGCTCTCTATGCACAGTTCTACCGCGACTACCAACACGATAAACGCGACTACCATGGCAGCAACATACTCTGCTCTGCGGTGTCCGTAAGGATGTCCTTTGTCGGCAGGTTTACTTGCAAGAGTTACCCCGACAACCGATACGATATTACTGCCGCAATCGGACAAGTTATTCATACCGTCGGCAAGTACCGATACTAAACCGAATAGCGCTCCGACAACGATTTTGGCTGCGGCAAGCAATATATTTAAAATAATGCACACAATACCCGACATCTTGCACACGCTATCGCGCGTGGCGGCATTTTCGGTGTCATTACGGTTTTTGATAAAAATTTTCAACAGCAAATTTGTCATAAGCGTATTTTACCGCAACGGTAATCATTTTGTCAACGTACAAATTTTTAATGCAAATCACACATTAAAAAACTAAAACTATACAATGTCATTTTTTCGCCGATAAATCTTGTGCAAATGTTGCAACCACGCACTTCATCGCTTCGTCGGCATCTGTCCCTTCAAGATATGCGCGCACTTTATTTTCCGTTCCGCTCTTACGTAAAACCACTCTGCAATCGGGGTACAGCGCCGAGATACGCGCAACGGTAGACGTCAAACTCGTCTCGGAAGCCAAACGGGCGTTATTGTCGGTTAAATCAATATTTTTAACGGCATACGGCAAATCTATACACTCTTTTGTATACTCAAATAGACTGCCCTTTTCCGAATAAATTTTACATATAAACAAAGCGTTGATAATAGCGTCCGAACTTGTAGCAAGATCGCTCAAAATATAATGTCCGCTTTCTTCTCCGCCGAAATTCAAACCGAGTTTTGCCATTTGACCGAATACGTTAATATCCCCCACTGCGCTTCTGACAAGGTTTACGTTCATTTCCGACAACGCTTTTTCAACTCCGCCGTTAGTAAGAACCGTTCCGCACACAGCGTTGCCTGCAAGTTTGCCGCATTCGTGCAAATACTTGGCTATAGCGTAAAATACCTTGTTGTTAGGCACAAAGTTTCCTTCTTCAAATACCGCCAATCTGTCGGCATCGCCGTCAAAAGCAAAACCCAGTTTGCACTTACTCTGATTCATCTTTGATGCAAGAAACTCCGGACAGGTTGCTCCGCAATCAACATTTACTTTTTCGCCGTTTATTTTATTGCAAAATGCGGTAACGCTTGCGCCTGCCTTGGAAAATATTAAAGGAGCAACTTTGTAACTAGAACCGTAACAGCAGTCGAGCGCGACCGAAAGCCCGTTTAATTTGACGTTTACGGCTTTTAACGCGTCTTCCGCATAGATATTGTCTATATCGTAAAAAATAGGTTCGTAAACTTTATCTCGGCTGATTTCCGTCTCGCTCAGATTTTCCATCATACGCGAAACTATCGCCTGTTTTGACGCGCACATCTTAACGCCGTAGCGGTCAAAAACTTTAAGCCCGTTGTCGGTAGGAGGATTGTGGCTAGCCGTTATCATAACACCGTAATCTCCGCCTAGTTTACGCGTAAAATGCCCTACCGCATTAGTCGGCAGAATACCCAAATTTATTACGTTTCCGCCGCCCGAATAAACCCCCTGCGCCAAAGCGGAAAATAAATTACTGCCCGACTTACGCGTATCCCGTGCGACAACAACTATCGGGCAATCTCCTAAAAGCGCCAAACTTTTTCCTAACAAAAAAGCAGTACCGTCCGTCAAGGTACTGCCATACGTTCCGCGTATACCGTCCGTACCAAATAAATTCATATTTATCTCCTTATACTACAATTTTAAAATTCTTTGGTACGCTAATATTCTTCTGCTTACAGGGCGGCATTGCCCGACAAGAAACAAAACTGCCCGTTTAAATTCTTAGTTTATTTTAACGTTTTTGCATACGAAACGGCAAAGCTGCCCGCTTTTGCACCGTCGGAACAAGCGGTAATGATTTGCTTTAAACTGCCGTTTGTAACGTCTCCTGCGGCAAACAAGCCTTTTACAGACGTTTCGCATCTGCCGTCAACAACCAAATAGCCCTTGACTTTGTCAAGCCCGTCTATTTGAATAAAATCGGATATGGGTGCCGCGCCTACTGCGACAAATACGCCGTCAACTTCGATACTGCGCTGACCGCCGTTTGCGCAAACGGTAATGCCCGAAACCTTTTCTTCGCCTGTAATTTCCGCTACGCCGGCATTATATATTACTTCTACATTGCCTTTATTTTGCAAAGCAGAAACGTTTATTTCTTCCGCCGTTAGTGCGCTGTTAGAAGCAATAATATATACTTTACTGCACAAATCGGCAAGATATAACGCTTCGCGCACCGCTTGGTTGCCGTATCCTACAACTGCAACGGGAGCGCCTTTGTAAAAATTGCCGTCGCAAGTCGCGCAATAACTGACGCCTTTGCCGACATAACCGTCTTCTATACCCAGTTTGTTGTGCGCAGTACCTGTAGATACTATTACGCTTGCAAAATCATACTCGCCTTTATCCGTTTTTATTACAAACTTATTGTCCCGTTTAGTTAACTCCAAAACTTTTTGACGTACGACTTTTAAACCGAGTTTTTTTGCCTGACTTGCCATATCGGTTGCAAGTTGCCAGCCTTCGACAGATACATACGACGGAAAATTTTCTATTTTGTCTATGTTAGCCACCAAACCGCCCAAACCGAACTGTTCAAACAGCGTAACCGCCGCATTGGCGCGCAATGCGTATACCGCCGCAGTTAAACCTGCAACTCCGCCGCCTATTATTGCTATATTTTTCATAAGTATTTACTCTCCGTTTTGTATGCGAATACAATTATTTTAAACTATCCTGAATGCGTAACTTGTAAAAAATTGATTTATTTATGACACTATTGACGTAAACGCCGAAACAGCATACCAAATCTGAACGGCAACGATTTAACACATACCGCTAATCGGTTTTTTACGCTACGCATTGTCGGGATTATTTTATCAAATATTTTAAAATACGTAAAGCAAAAGCGTTTGCTAATAATACAAACGCTTCTTTTATTTAATTATTTGTTAGCAATTATAACGGCATCGCCGTTGCCTTCGATATTTTTATTTTCTAACAACGTTCCGCCGTAGGAGTTGCTTTCAAATACAAACATCGAACCGACTGCGGTACTCGTTGATTTTAAAATTTCTCCGTCCTTATCGCAAAAAGTCGTTAATGTATTGTTTTTAACTGTGATAACGGCGTCCGCTCCTATATCGTTAAAACGTATAGCGCGGTTTTGACCGTTAATAAACTCGTTATTCTCAATTACTATAGTTCCGCCGACAGTGCCTACTTTTCCGTTGCCTTTATTACTTTGTAAGGCTATAGCGTTATGTTTGATATTTTCAAATTTACAGTCTTTTACGCTTATACTTTCGCCGTTAGTAGTATAAATTCCTTGAAAAGCGTTTTTGAATACGCACTGCTCGAATACGAGATTTTTCCAAATACGCGCGTCTTCGCCCGAGCCGAAATGCGCCGCCGCAGTTCCGCCCGTTTCAGCCTCCATTTTGTCTGATGACTTCGCAGAATCTTTCATATCGAATTCGCATTTACTCATAGTCAAACCGTCGCAGGAAAGCAGGTTATGGTACCAGCCGTTAAATTCGCAGTATTCGGTAAACTTGATACTGCTAAACACAAGGTCTTTAATAACAAACTCTGAATAATAATCTTGATTTTTTTCTGTAACAGGGTTATATACGGTATTATTACCGGAATACATATGTCCGACAACCAACTCTAAACCGTTTACCACAGTACCGCTTTCGCCGACAATACAGACATTTGAAATTTCACGGATATACCACGGTATACTGCTTGTTAACGTATCGACAGAAACATACTTGCTTTGACGGATATAGAGTTTGTCGTAAGTATCGGCAACAAGTTTGATTGTAGAATTGTTTTTGAATGAATCTAACGCCATTTGCGCCGAAGCGGAATTGACGGTATATTCGTACTTTACGTCTTCTTCCTGATTGTTTTCTATATTGGTTACTATACTGCCCGCGTTCATAGCCCTGCCTACTATAGCACCGACATTCATTGCCGCAGGTCCGTAATGATTGGTAACTTGATCTACCTTAACCGTAACATTACTCACGCTGTTTCCCGTGGCCGAAGCGACTTTACCGTCGGAACATTGCAATGCACCGACAATACCGCCTATATCGCGGTATCCTTTAAGTACTGCATTTTTAACGGTGCAATCGGTAACGGAATTTGCAACATTGTAACCTACGATTCCGCCGACTTTGTCGCCGTTATCGTAACTGCTTCCGCTAGCATTAGGCACACAAATAATTTCCAACCCGTCTACCGAACAATTTGTAATGTTAGAGTACGAAAAACCTGCAATAGCGCCTGCCCAATGGTTAGCATTTATTTGCGCGTTTTTAACTGCAATATTGCTTATTTGCATAGATGCTGTGTTTCCGACAATTACGGAGACTTTTTCTGCGCCGATAATTATTGCTCCGTCAACGGTAAAATTGCGGATAGTTACCTCACACTGCCACATATCTCCGAATAAGCCTATATTGTTTTGTCCTGTAATTTTCAAATTACTGATAGTATGACCTTGACCGTCAAACGTTCCCAAGAAACCGTTAATCGGAGTCCACTCTTGGTTGTCAAGGTCAATATCCGCATCCAAAACTACGGTTTTGCCGCTGTATTTATCGGAAGTATTAACATTATCTCTGAATAGAGCCAACTGCTCGGAATCAATTATAACGTACTTGTCGCAAGTTCCGCAATAAAGCGTATCTTTGTCGTAATCACTGTGATTTGCGGCAACGATCAAATCCGCCAAATTTACTTCTACGTCCTCTGTCAATGCAAAGTTTTTGTTGCACGCTTTACAAGTTCTGTACGCTTGCATACCTTCCGTATGGTCGTTTGAAACAGCATTTACCGTTTCAAACTTATGCCCTTTAGGGATAGCAACCGTTGTAAGTTCGTTGCCGTCTGTGTCAAAGTTCTTTCCGCATAGAGTACAGTGATTGTGCTCTACTGTTCCGTCGCTTTCGCAAGTGGCGTCTACTTTACTTACAGGTTGCAAATTATGTTTTTCTGTATCTGTCGGTATCGTTACTTCCGTTATTTCGTTTTTGTTACCGTCAAAGTTCTTTCCGCACAGTGTACAATGCTGATGCGCTACGGTTCCTTCCGTTGTGCAGGTTGAGTCTACTCCGTCAACAGGTTGTAAATTGTGATTATTCTCATTTACAGGTATCTTTT
>Ga0137307_101185_pt1 | contig 20132 bp, 18 predicted proteins | sample NAcewD2O_March_2_FD_97180 | JGI IMG/M metagenome (GOLD analysis project Ga0137307, IMG submission 97180) | Mouse cecal microbial communities from Vienna, Austria - N-Acetylglucosamine amended D2O_March | ecosystem: Host-associated > Mammals > Digestive system > Large intestine > Cecum | place... | reverse complement strand
TTTTTGATGTTCTCTATATGCTTTATAAGATTGCCCATGCCCTTGCCGAGTTCGCCGTTGCCGCCGTACTTGAGCGCGCGAACCGTCGCTACTATAACCGTTGCCGACGGCACGATGCCCGACATGCGGCACTTAATATCGTAGAATTTTTCCGCGCCGAGGTCTGCACCGAAACCGGCTTCTGTAACGACGTAATCGGCATAGCTTGCCGCCGTTTTTGTAGCTATTACGGAGTTACAGCCGTGCGCGATATTTGCAAACGGACCGCCGTGAACGAACGCCGGCGTACCTTCGAGCGTCTGCACGAGATTGGGTTTTGCAGCGTCCTTGAGCAATACCGCCATAGCGTTATTTGCGTCGAGATCGGCGGCGGTAACGGGTTTACCGTCATAGTCGTAGCCTATGATTATTCTGCCGAGCCGAACTTTAAGATCGTCGAAGTCCGCCGCCAAGCACAGCGTAGCCATCACCTCGCTTGCTGCGGTTATATTAAAACCGTCGTCGCGCGCGCCCGAACCGGCGTTCACCACTATGGAGCGCAACGCTCTGTCGTTGCAGTCCATGCAACGGTTAAACGTAACTTTCGCGATCTTAAGCGGATTGCCGAAGTACAGACTGTTATCTATCATTGCGCACAAAAGATTGTTTGCAGCGGTTATAGCGTGCAAGTCGCCCGTAAAATGCAGGTTAATGTCATCCATAGGCAATATCTGCGCCATGCCGCCGCCCGTAGCGCCGCCCTTCATTCCGAATACGGGACCGAGCGACGGTTCGCGGAGCGCGAGCGCCGTCTTTTTGCCTATTCTGTTCATACCGTCCGCAAGCCCGATCGAAACCGTAGACTTGCCCTCGCCGGCAGGCGTGGGGTTTATGGCTGTCACGAGCACTACCTTTGCCTTCGGCTTAAATACGGGGTTTACCTTAGCTACGAGATCGCCGTAACGGTATATGTCTTTTATACCGAGCTTTGCGGCGATTTCCTCAATGGGCTTAGGTTGCGCTTCGTATGCGATTTCGATGTCAGTCTTCATGAATTTCTCCTTGTATCGCGCTTTTGCGCGTAAATAAACAAATTAAATATCGTTGTCTGCTTCAAACGACGCGCTGACGCTCATCTCCTCGATAACGTCTGACGCGTCTTCGACGCCGGTTCTCGCGGACCTGCGCTTAATTCCCGACGCAAGCGCCGCCGCCGCAAAAACCGCAGACGCGGCGATTCCGCATATACACACCGTTACGACCGCGCCCGTTGCGAACAAGATTTCCGCAACTGCCGCCGAAACGGTCAAAGCTATGGCGGTTGCGGCAAGCCCCGTAAGCTCCAACAGTATAAATACCGTGCCGCTCGTTATGCGCGGTTTTATGCAAATAAATCCGAGTTCGGCTTGACGAACGCCGAGCGCTCCGACAATGCCCGTTATGCCGGACGCCGCTGACGCAAGAACCATCGCCGCACCGCTCGAAACGTCCGATAACGTTGCCGCAGCGAGCAGTACGGACGCTGCCGCTATGCCGGCGAATGTTACAGCCGGCAAACTCTTATGCCTGTGCGCCAATACCCTTGCGAACACACTGCGCGCCGCGCAATAGCATCCGGCCTCGACGGCGGCGACGATAGCGGCGTAATAAATATGCATTCCGTGCAAAAACGCAAAAAAGACGGTCAATGCCGTCAAGCACATAAATGCCGCGCCGAACAGCAGCGAACGAAAATAAATGTGCTTATCGAGTCCGATAAAAAACGTTCCGAACACGTTCTTGACCGACTGATTGCGCCTGCCGCCCAATTGCGGAATATAGTAATATGTTATAAGGTACTGCATCATGGAAAGCAGAATGCTAACGCCGCTCAAAACGTAAGCGGTGTTAATATACGCCGTCGACATATCGTAGTACATGAATCCGCACAACGTGCCTATCGCGCCCAAAGCTCCAGCCGCCGAAAAAACCTGCGCATACGGCGAAACGGAAATGATATTATCGCCGGACAATCGAGCGCGCACCGAGTACGCGCAATACCTGTATACGGCGATCGAGATCGCAAACACAAGCGTACCGAAAAACGCGCACACCCCCATGCCGTCGTCCTGCCATATAAGCACAAAGAACAACGCCGACAAGAATGTCGAAAGCGGCATAACCAAATGATACCGACCGAACAACAGCGCGTCGCGTTTATGCACCGCAAAATACACAAGCGGCATAACCGCAAACGGCACGAGGCAAGCAAGCGGCAAAAACCACAGTATTATCCTGCCGCTTCCTGTTGCGATATGCGGAACTATAAACAGAGCAAACAGCACGAAATACCCCGTCGTGAACGAGTCGCACGACAATGCCGCTTTCTGCAGTCTGCTTTCGTGTTTGCTCTTAATATCCAAGTACCGCTCCGACAAAAAAGACTATACCGAAATTATAATGCTTTTTGAATTGTTTGTCAATTATATCTTTACTCATTCTTCATCGGGAAGCGAAAATGCGCCGAGCGGCACGTCGGCGTCTACAGCCGACGAAATAAGTCTTAATCTCTTGCGCTCGGCAAATTTGCGCTCGATCCGCTCGAATTCGTCGAGCGACGAAAATTCCTTGCCGCACTTGACTATCTTCGCAGTACCGCAAGCGTTAAGATCGTTGAGCCGCGCCGCAGCCTCGGCATTGTCCCCGTCGGACATCAACAGCGCTTTATACGCGCCGTCGAGTACTTTCGCGCCGATAACGACGCGCGCGGCGGTAAGAGCGCGCTTGCTTTTAAAGCAGTCGTAAGACATAAGATATCCGTTATTTTTGGGCGCGACGCCGCTGCCCGTTTCGGACGCGTCAAGCCACTTAGTAAAGCCTATACAGCAAATCGCGCCGAACACCATAAAAACGAGCGCGTCCGATATCAACCGCACCGCCCAAATATTCTGAACGTTGCGAATAATAATATCTACGGTAAACGCGGCAATTCCGGCAGCAACCAAACCTATTACGCCGACTATTGCTCCGCGCACGCCCAAACTTCCCACAGCTGCATATATCCTGTCTATAACGCCGCCGAAAAGATTATAGCACGGCTTTGCGGACAAACCGAGCAGCGTAGCCGCGGCGGCGGAAGACACGACGGAAATGGCTATCTTGTACGCCGGATTTACGAGATCCGGAAAAACCGAAAAATACTGCCACAGCGCGGAAAAACCTATCGCCGCGCCCAAAACGATAAGGACTATCCTCAATACGCTCAATTTCTTTTTGTTGTATTTCTGTTCGTCCATAAGACCCCCGAAAAAGGTTTTCGATTATTCAATCCCCGTACAGTCGCGCCATGTCGTTTTTCGCGTCGGCAATAAATACATTAAGCGCGGAAAACCGTTCCGCAACATAATTGTTTTCCACCATCCGCTTTACATTATACTCGTCGCCGACGAGAACCGCAAGCTTTTTCGCGCGCGTGATCGCCGTATACAAAAGATTGCGCGTCATTATAACGGGCGCGCCGCTCACTACGGGCATAACTATAGCGTCAAATTCGCAACCCTGACTTTTATGCACGGTCACGGCATAAGACAGTATTAGCTGACGCTTGTTCTCTCCGGCATAAATAACGCGCCGCCCGTCCTCGAACTCTACTTCTATTTCGCCCGTTTCGAACACCTTGTCTACAACGCCTATATCGCCGTTGAATACGCCGTTGCCCGTAATGCCGCCGCGCGTCCATTCTATATCGTAATTATTTACGGTATGCATTACGCGGTCGCCCTCGGCAATAGCATAATCACCCATATCCACGCGTTTTTTGCTTGCGCCGTTGAGCGCGGCTTGCAATCGCGTATTCAAACTGTTCACGCCGCTCACTCCGTTTTTGAGCGCGGCTATCACTTGTATGCGGCTCGGTTCTATACCGAATCGCGACGTTATGCGCGACGTCGCAAGCTCCACCGTCATGTCCGCGGTACTTTGCGGCGAACGCATGGGAAAGAAAAAGAAATCGCCGTCGCGCGCCGCAAGATCGGGCATGCGCCCGGCGTTTATCTCATGCGCGTTGAATGCGATCCTGCCCGTTTGCGACTGACGGTAAATAAAGCTCAACCGCGTCACAGGCACAAGTCCGCTGTTTATAAGATCGCGCAAAACATTGCCGGCGCCTACCGACGGAAGCTGATCGGAATCTCCGACTACTATCAACTTCGTCGCGTCGCTCATTTTATCGAGCAACATTTTAAACAGAAAAATATCTACCATCGAAAACTCGTCCACTATTACCGCGGACGTAGTAAACTTGGCGCCGTCTTCGACAGACATAAGCGCGCGGTGAATGGTGGACGCTTCCCTTCCGCACCCCTCTGTTATGCGCTTTGCCGCGCGCCCCGTAGGCGCGAGCAGCGTAGCCGACATCGACAGATAATCGAGTACAAACAAAATACAGTTAATAATAGTCGTCTTGCCCGTTCCCGGTCCGCCGGTAATGACGGACGCGCCGCTTGTCACGGCGTTTATAACGGCTTCGCGCTGAGCGTCGTGCAAAGTCAGATCGTACGTCTTTTCAAACCTGTCGATAACGCCCGAAATATCCACGGGAACAATGCCTGCTCCGTCCACGCGCTTTACCATTCTTACAGCCGCGGCATGCTCGGTGCGATAGTAAGCCTCGCCCATGACCGCGCCGTCGAACGGTATAACTATCTTGCGCACGACAAGCAGATCGTCGAGCGCTTTTTCGAGCAGCCCTTCGTCGTACGTCTGTAACGTCTTTCGCGCCTCGTCCATAAGTTTTTCGCGCGGCATGTAAGTATTGCCTTCCTTCTCGCACGCGCTTTTAAGCGAATATAATATGCCTGCGCGCATACGGAAAAGACTGAGCGGATCTATGCCTATGGACTGCGCTATCTTGTCCGCAGTTATAAAACCTACGCCGTTAACGTCTTCTACGAGTATATACGGATTAGTCCTTACGGTATCCGCGGTCGCCGCGCCGTACACCGAATACAGCTTGAGCGCAAGATTGACCGAAACGCCGTAGCTCGCGAGAAACATTATCGCTTCGCGCTGATTTTTGAGCGCCTTAAAATCCTCCGCTATCGACTTTGCCTTATTCGCGTTGATGCCGCGTATCTCGGCAAGCCGTTCGGGCGTATTTTCTATAACGTCTATAGCGTCCGTTCCGAACCTATCCACAATGCGCGCCGCCGTTTTTTCGCCGACGCCCTTGATAAGTCCCGAACCCAAAAATTTTACAATACCGTAAACCGTATGCGGTTGAGCGACGGACGCGCGCGCCGCTTTAAACTGCGCGCCGAATTTGGGGTGGATCATAAACTCGCCCTCGAGTTCCAAACAGTCACCCGGCGTGACAGGCGGCAACATGCCCGTAACGGTGACGGGATCGCCGTCACTGTCGAGAACAAGCACCGTATATCCGTTTTCGTCGTTGCGAAACCGAATATCTTCAACAGACCCCGTCAGCTTTTCCAAATCACAGTACCGCTTTCAGTTGTTCCACCGCGTCGAGCTGCTCCCACGGCAATTCGGGCTTGCCGAAGTGTCCGTAATTGGTAGTCAGTTTATAAATAGGCTTTTTAAGCCCGAGCTTGTCCGCTATGGCAGCCGGACGAAAATCGAAAACTTTATTCACGGCGGCAAGCGTCTTTACATCGTCGCCCGTGCCGAAAGTATCTACAAACAGCGATACGGGTCGCGCCTTGCCTATGGCATAGCCTACCTGCAAAAGCGCCTTTTTTGCAAATCCCGCGGCAACGAGATTTTTACATACGTACCGCGCGTAATACGACGCAGAACGATCGACCTTGGACGCGTCCTTACCCGAAAACGCGCCGCCGCCGTGCGCTATCGCGCCGCCGTAAGTATCGACTATTATCTTGCGTCCGGTAACGCCGGTATCGCCGGCGGGACCGCCTATAACAAACCTGCCGGTAGGATTTATAAGTATTTCCGCGCCGTTCAATAATTTCGCCGGCACTGCGCGCTTAACGACGCATTCCGTGATCCCCTCTTTCAAACGCTTATCGGAAACGTCGGGAGAATGTTGCGCGGAAACGACAATCGTTTTTACGCCGACAGGCACGCCGTTTTCGTACGCGAGCGAAACCATCGCCTTGCCGTCGGGACGGAGAAAATCAAGCTCGTTACTCTTGCGCACAAGCGCAAGCTGCTTTGTAAGCGCGTGCGCGATCGTTATGGGCATGGGCATGAGGTCATCGCTTTCCGAACACGCATACCCGAACATCATGCCCTGATCTCCCGCGCCCACGCTGTCGTATCGGTCGGACGACTTACCTATACGGTTTTCGAGCGACGCCGTTACGCCTTGCGCAATATCGGGCGACTGCCCGTTGATGCAGTTGAGTACGGCGCATGTGTTTGCGTCGAATCCGAGTTCGGGATGAGTGTACCCCACCTCCGCAATAGTAGAACGCGCTATCTTTTGCACGTCTATAAAATCGGTTTGCGTATCGAACTCGCCGAGCACCACTGCAAGCCCCGTAGCGCAACACACTTCGCAGGCAATACGGCTGTTACCGTCCTTTTCGAGCGCCGCGTCGAGTATAGCGTCCGCAATATAGTCGCATACTTTATCGGGATGCCCCTCGGTCACGCTTTCCGAAGATATTATTCTCTGCATACGTTTTGTCCTCCGTAGCTGTCTAAACTCTAAATATATCCGTACTATGATAAACATTTTGCGCGAATTTGTCAAGCAAAGGCGCATACGAACGCACGGTGCGCCAAAATAAATACCAAAATTATTGACAATCATACGATAAACTGTTATAATGATGAAAATATAATTTTCGGAGGAAATAGGATTTAAATGGACGCCATAAATAAGCTGGTTTACGAAACATTGGGATGGGATTGGGTAATGGATTACGCGGCTTTGCTGTTCTTGATAACGGCGGCTCTGGCGCTCATCTTTATCTTGACCGTTATAATCGCCGCCGCAGTCGGTCATTCGAGAAAAAAGAAAATCAAATATCAGGAAGAAGTTATAACCAAGCAACAAACGATGCTCGCCAACCAAAGCGCCGACCCTAACGCGCAGAACGACGACATCGCTCGCGCTTACGAAGAAAAATACGGTCGCACGATAAACGACCTGAACGCAGCCAACGCGCAAAAAGACGACCGCATAGCCGAACTCACCGCAGAACTCGAAAAAGCCGACGGCAACCGCGGAGAGAACAATTCCGAGCTAAACGATACGGTAGCTGAACTCAATCAGACCAACAAAGAATTGCGCGACGAGATTAACGCCATGCGCATGGAAAACGCGTCGCTCCGCAATCAGATAACGGCGGCGACTGCGGCTCAGACTCAAACTCAAGAACGCCCGACGCGCGCCAAAAAGCAAGAGCCCGTTCTTTCTTCCATAGAGGAGTACGCGGACGAGGACGACGAAGAGGAATATGACAACGAGTACGGCGACGAAACTTCGGACGTAAAAGTAACGCTCAAATACGACCGTATCAAAATGAACTGGGTCATCTACCGCTCAGACACCACGCGCGCATACAGACGTTTTGCGACAAAGCAAGAAGCTCTTGTAATAGCGAAAGACCTTGCGCGCCGCCTGCACGCGCAGTTGGTAGTCCACAAACGCGACGGCAAGTTCCAAAAGATATAATATAATCTAAAATCGCTATAACAAAAAAAAAATCGAAAATGAGTTCGGAAAATTCCGAACTCATTTACTTTGCCGTAAAATTTAATAATGTCTTTTATTCTCCGCTTTTCACGAGCTTATAACCCATTGCCGTGATTTCGCTGTACAACCTATCCAGATCCATATAGTCGTACGCATATATTTTACTCAACTCTTGCAAACGCGGATCATCCCTATAATTTTTTTCGTTCAAATTTCGGTCATACAAAGTTTTATACTTGAAAGCTATAAGATCGTGCAGACCGTAATATGTGGTAATACATGCATGCTGCTTAAGCGCAATATTCTTATGCGGCATTATTTTGGCAGAGTTCCCGTCGGCTTGTTTATCTTCGACTTTTATATCCGATTTTTTCATCTGCTTATAATCGTACAGAATATAAAGCGCATTCCAGCGCGAGTGTTCTATAAAAGCCAAAACATTGCTCGATTCCGTTCCGAAAAAGAACGCATAATCGTCATAATTCGGACTGCCGCTGTTTTTGTAATGATCGTTGAATTCGTTTTCGGTAATACCGAGATCGTTATCGCTATCCTTCTTCATCATGTCAAAACCGAGAAGATTGAGTTTAAACGGAAGATTCATAGCGTGGTACAAATTCGATTCCTGCTCTATATTCGGAAGACTCGACCATTTTTTAAGCATATACTTCATGTTGTCGGGATCGGACAAACGTTCGTCCAATATTTTTCGCTGCTCTTCCGCGGATAACTTTTTGCTTTTCAAATCTCTCAACCAATCGGGCGGATCGGAAATATTACTGTACAAAAGATTTATGCGTTGCGCCAGCTCGGTCAGATCGTCGTTTACAATACTTTCGTGCGTATAAAGACTTTTCTCCTCTCCGAAATAAACAATGCGGTCGCCGTTGTCGTTGAGCCTTTCGCCGTTATTGTTCTTCGCGCGCACGAAAATACGGTAATTGACGTTATCGCATAAAAGCCGCTTAACGGTTTGAGCGTAGGACGCGTCTTCCAAATCGCTCTCAAGCGACACGACAAAATAAGTGAAACTGTTTTCGCCGACGAGTTCTTTGAATTTCTTTTTGGCGTCAACGGAATTTATATCTATTCGGCGAATGTCTTTAAGTTCGCATATTTTTTCGGGTCGCGGAAAATCGCAATCGGCAAATTCATCTTCGAATTCATACAGTATCCTCGAAAAGAATTCGTTATGCAGCGATTCGTCCCTATTATCGTAAACATAGTAGTTTACGGGTTTGGACGTAAGCCTGTTCCCCTTCATTCCGGCGAACTGAAACTGCATTGCGCACATCCTGAAAAGCTGATAATTAACTTTCCCGAACCCGATAAAAACAACGTTTATATCCTTATCGCCCTTAAGCGAATAATTATCGTTGTAAAACGACCGAGGAATATATTTCGTAATGGGATGATCTACTACAAACCGCCTTGCCATCAATTCGTACTTACTGAAACCTGCTATATACAATTTTTGATTGTCCGCTTTGGAAATGAACTTCTGCTTTAATATTTTCATTTCCTGTTGGTTTGCTTCGAGATATATTCCGGTCTCGCCGTTGTTTGTAGCTTTAATAAAAGTATCGATTATCTTAGTATACGAATAGTTCCCGTCGCGAAAAACGATAATGTTGTATCCGCCCTTAACGAGCTTGCGCGAAAGCTGCTTTACATCGAGCGGGACACGCAGCACAGGCACGCCGCGCTTCATCAGGTCGACATATTTCTGTCCCGAAATATCCACGCCTAACAACAGACAATTTTTAACGTTCTTTAAATATTTAAGAGCGTCTTGGGACGCGCCGATAACGATATCGCATTTACTGCCGAGCAGTTTTTTGACTATGACATAATTCCCTATGCGCCTGCCGAAAAAGCTCGCGACGCTCAATATCACGGTAATTCCGCCTATTATAAAAGCCAATACAAAATCCACGTAATACAACGGGTACGCCTTGCAAATAGGCAACAACAAGGCTTTTACAGCTTTAAACTTCAATACCTCGAGCGTAGTATAAATGAGCGAAAAACAATAAAAGAAATCTATGTCGTCGCCGTTAAAAATCGCCGCCGTCAAATGCAAAAAATAAATAATCAAAAAAGTCGGCGCAAGATAAAGCAGATTCTTTTTCGTAATAAAGTTGCCGTTGTTCTTTATCGACCTAAAAGTAGTGATAGCGATTATAGCCGCCATCAGTACGGAAACGATCAAAAATATTACCGCCAATGCCAAATACATATATCTCTCCTGACCGCTTAAAATTTTATTTCATAAAAAATATAACCGCTGTTAAACATAAAATCGTCGTTAAAGAACGACTCTTCGAGATCGTCGTAATACTCATCCACCCAAGCGACTATCTCTTTATACGACTCGTTATCGGGATTTTCGCGAACAAGCCTTTTAAAATCATTGGGAATAAACGAAAACCACGAATCAAACAGCATTCTTTTCCGATTATAATCCATATCGGAAGAATCGTTCCCACAGGTACGGACGCACGCACAAAACAATCCAGTATACTCTCATGGTCCAAAACTATGGGGACGCGTTTCGATATCATCATTGCTATTATCTGATCGGAACACACCGCCACGCGAATATTTTTATAATTATACAGCGTATCGCCGAGTATCATGTTCACAAGAACTTTTTCGGCTGTAGGCAAATCGTTATCAAACAAATACGGATAAATATAATCATCCGAGGAAAATATCAACCGTGCTACCGCAGTCAGATCGTCGTCCGCCGACAATGCGCGAATTTCCGTATTGTCGATTATATCGTTTCTCATTATCGATTTCATTACACTCTCTGCCGATTTCCTATAACGACACAATTAAGTCCGCTGTCGTTTGCATACGGGAATCGTAAACTTAATAAAACAAGTATACCATAGCCGGCATACAAATTCAAGTATTTATTTGAAATTAAATCACACAAATCGCCGAGATAATTTCACTTTGAATTTTGCTTTCCTCTATTTATACGATAGCTGTATTTTCACCGTTAAGATATCCGTATGCGATCTTGCGTTGTTCTTCATCCGTCATAACGATCTTATTGCAACACGGCTGCGCCGCGTCGTTAGTATAAATCATTATAAATACACCAACGCCAAAAAAGCGCCAAAAGGCGCGGTTTCAAAAAATAAAACTATTTTTTCATTACAAAAAAAGAGAGTAGATAAAACTACTCTCCGTGCGCAAACGCATATATTCGATAAGCGCTCTACTTTTTGTACAGTTTGGATACTCCTGTTTTTATAGCCGCAGCGGCAACCGCTTTCGCAACGCTGTAATGCGCGGCTTTATCGTATGCGTACGGCAAAATATGATCGACGGTCAGTTTATCGTCGGACACACAGCTTGCTATCCCCTCGGCGGCGGCAACCATCATCTCGTGATTGACGGTGTTTGCGCGCACGTCGAGCGCGCCTCGGAACAGCCCGGGGAAAACCAAAACGTTGTTTATTTGGTTAGCATACTCGCTCGAGCCTGTGCCCACAATGTATGCGCCCGCCTCTTTGGCGTCCGAAGGCGCTATTTCGGGCACGGGGTTGGCGCATGTAAACAGAATGGGTTTATCCGCCATGCCGCGCACCATGTCTTTGGTTATGCAGTTCGGTCCCGAAACGCCCACCAAAAGATCGGCGCCTTTAAGCGCGTCGCCCACGCCGCCTTTAAGATGCGCGCGGTTAGTGACCTTGGATATCTCCGCCTGCGCCGGATTGAGTCGCTCGTCGCCTTCGCAAATAACGCCTTTGCTGTTGCAAAGCGTAATATCCTCTACTCCGTAGTTCATAAGGAACTTGGCAATGGCGATACCGGCAGCGCCGGCGCCGTTTATAACGGTTTTAAGGTTTTCTTTCTTTTTTCCCGTTAGCTTTAGCGCGTTTATAAGCGCCGCGAGCGTAACGACGGCAGTGCCGTGCTGATCGTCGTGGAAGACGGGGATATCGAGTTCTGCTTTTAGCCTTTTTTCTATCTCGAAACAGCGCGGTGCGGATATATCCTCGAGATTGATTCCGCCCCAAGATCCGGCAAGCAGCTTTATGGTGTTGATTATTTCGTCTGTATCCTTACTGCGTATGCAAAGCGGATACGCGTCTACGTTTCCGAACGCTTTAAACAGCGCGCACTTGCCTTCCATAACGGGCATGCCTGCTTCCGGTCCTATGTCGCCCAACCCAAGCACCGCAGTCCCGTCCGTGATCACGGGCACGGTATTCCAACGGCGCGTAAGGTCGAAACTCTTTTCAACGTCGTTACGGATCGCCATGCACGGTTCGGCAACGCCCGGCGTATAAGCAAGCGAAAGCGATTCGCGGTTATCGACGGGAACGCGACAGACCGTTTCGATCTTGCCCTTCCACTCTCCGTGCTTAATAAGCGACTGTTCTCTGTAGTTCATATATCCTCCAAACGTAAAGCAATTTCGTGATATCAATAAGCGCGAGCAAAATAAATTCTGTGTTTGGCTTTTTTACCGCAACAAACGCAAGTATGCTCGCCGACGTCGGACTGATCGGCGTTAAACACGCGCGACGATGCCGAATAAAGATTTTTTATCTTGTCTTCGCATTCCCTGTCACCGCACCAGTACGCGTCGCAGAAGTTTCCGCCGTCGAGCGCCGCGCTCATTTCGTCAAGCGAGTTCACGCGCGCTATATGCTCGGAAGTAAACTTGTTAGCTTTGTCGTACATCGCTTTTGCGATATCTTTAAGCAGCTTAGGCAGATTTTTCACAACGTCCGCAATCGGCATAGTAAACTTTTCGGAAGTATCGCGCCGAGCAACGGTAACAACGCCCGACTCGAGATCGCGCGCACCGAGTTCTATCCTTACGGGTACGCCGCGAAGCTCCCAATGATTGAACTTGAATCCGGGCGACTGATCGCGGTCGTCGAGCGTAACTCGCACATCCGCTTTTTCGAGCGTCGCTTTAATTTCCGCCGCTTTTACGGACACGTCGGGATTTTTAGCCGCGCCGATAGGAATTATAACAGCCTGAACAGGCGCTACGGGCGGAGGCAAACACAGTCCGCGCTCGTCGCCGTGCGCCATGATGACCGCGCCGATAAGCCGAGTGGAAATTCCCCAGCTCGCCTGATAAACATACTTATGCGCGCCGTCCTTATCCAAAAATTTAATGTCGAACGCCTTAGCGAAGTTATCGCCCAAAAAGTGCGTCGTTCCGGCTTGAAGGCTTTTGCCGTCCTTCATCATCGCTTCCATTCCGTATGTCGCGACCGCACCGGCAAACTTTTCCTTTTCGCTCTTTCTGCCTGTAAGCACAGGCATGGCGAGGACGTCGTTTGCAAGTTCTTTATAAACGTCGAGCATAGTAAGCGCGTCGTTATCCGCCTCTTCGGGCGTGGCGAATACAGTATGACCTTCCTGCCATAAAAACTCGCTCGTGCGCAAAAACGGGCGCGTGGTCTTTTCCCAACGCACGACGTTTGCCCACTGATTGAGCTTTAACGGCAGATCGCGATACGATTCGATCCACTTCGCATACATATTACCTATTATCGTTTCGGACGTGGGACGCAACACAAGCTTTTCGGCAAGCTCCGTATTGCCCACGTGCGTTACGGTCGCGACTTCGGGCGCAAACCCTTCCACGTGTTCGGCTTCGCGCATCAAAAACGACTGCGGTATCAGCATGGGAAAATACGCATTGCTTACGCCGTGCGCTTTGAACCGTTTATCCGCCTCGGCTTGTATGCGCTCCCATATAGCGTAACCGTAAGGACGGAAAACCATGGTGCCCTTTACGGGACCGTAATCGCAAAGCTCGGACTTTAAACACACGTCCGTATACCATTTGGTATAATCGGTGTGTATATCCGCTATTTGATTGACAAATCTATCGCCTTTTGCCATGATAAACTCCGAATGTTTTGTATAAATAGAGTTTATCATTTTTTCCGATTTCCGTCAAGTAATTATCGAGCAGTCAACCGCTTTATCAAAGCAACATCGCGGCGGCAATGACCACGCCGGCGCCCGGCACGCCCAAAACGCCCACTAAAAGCGCATTGAAAATATTCAGCGGCAATACTATTATATTGAATGCCGACAAGCACGCTATAAGCGCGCCGCCGGCAAGCGAATTTATTATTACGCGCATAACGCCGCGCGTTTTGAGTCGGGTGACCCACACGGTTATCCCCGTTATAGCCGCCGCAGCTATAAATATCAATGCCGTTTCCAAATATTCCATACGCTATATATATGCCGCCCGTTTGCTCGGTACGAGCGCAAACAACATCGAAATCAGTCGAAAATCCGCACGCCGCGCGCTTACCTTAACAGTATCGTTCGTCGCCCGTAAATCGTAAATCCGCAAATCCGTCGTCATAGATCGCAATGTACATGATTTGCACATTTTTGACCATTGTGGTACATATTCTGTACTATGTCAATATAATTACAAATTATTATAAGTCGGAAATCGTGATAAACATCGGAAACAAATTAAAAGAACTGCGAGCTGCCGAGGGTTGGACGCAAGCAGAAGTAGCCGAACGGATCAATACCAGCCGCGTCAATTATACGCGTTACGAAACAGGCAAGGTACGTCCCGACTATGAAATGCTTATCGCGCTCGCAGACGTTTTCGAAATATCGTTAGACGAGTTGTTCGACAGACCGGGAAAGCTGTGACATACTGCATACATTCAAGCATGTATAATAGCTATCGGATCTCTGCAAACAATTCGGCGATACTCCGCTTTGGTGAAGTTTGATATGAAAAACAGCATAGCAGAAAACATTCGTTATTACAGAAAGCAATTGAACATGACTCAAGCTCAGCTCGGCGCGATATTCGGCGGCGGAGCAAGCCTTATCAGCAATTACGAGAACGGGTACAGCATACCCGATATAAACGTGCTGTATAAGCTTGCGAAAATCTTCGATATAACGATCGACGAACTTGTGGAATGGGAAGACGACGATAGCGACGGCATATATTAAGCCCGATAGTATCTTTTTACTTCAGAACTATTTTAAACCGACTTCCCTGTCCAAGCTCGCTTTCCACGGAAATAGAACCGCCCATCATTTCGATGATAGACTTACAAATAGTAAGACCGAGTCCGCTCGAGCCGGATTCTCTGCCGCGCGCTTTGTCGCAACGGTAGAACCGTTCGAAAATATGCGCCTGATCGTCTTTGGAAATGCCGATACCGTTATCGGCAACGGTAAGTATCGCCGCGCCGTCCTCCGTCTGCCCGACGGAAAGTTTTATTATCCCTGGTTGCGGCGTGTACTTGATCGCGTTATCCACAAGCGTGCGCACCGCCTCCGTAATAAGGTTTTTATCGGTATTGAGCGTTACCGACGCGTCGCCCGATAAACTTATATCATGACGGGTTTTTACCATTTTGTATCCGTCAACGACGTCGGATACCGTTTCGTAAAGATTGAACACCGAGTTGTTAAGAGTAAAATTGCCGAGCTTGGCGAGCCATAATAACTGATCGACTATACGTTTCATATTCTCGCTTTCGCGCAGTATGGCTTCGACCGACTCATCGAGGATCTTCGGATCGTCCTTGCCCCAACGCCGTAAAAGATTGGCATACCCGGCAATTACGGACAGCGGCGTTTTAAGTTCGTGCGACGCGTCGGACACAAAGTTTTCCTGACGCTCGAACGCCTGTTGGAGCGAATCGAGCATCGCGTTTATTTGTTTGGTCAACTCCATGAACTCGTCCTGCGAATCGACCGGGTCGAGCCGCGCCGACGAAATATTTTCGTCCGAAATCTCTTTAACGCGCTTGGTTATCTTGCGCATCGGTTCTATCATGTATTGGCTCGACAAACCGCCGAGAGTCGCGCCGAGCACGATAAACACAGCTACGAGCACGGACGACGTAATTACGAGTTTTTGCATGTAATCGGGCGAAACAGCCGCGCCCGTCTTTGCGAAATTACCGATAGCCGCAAGTATAAACGTCACATAACCTATAAGCATGATACCGAACACCACTGTAAATACGACAGTCGTTTTGGCGGTGATACCCACTCTGTATTTTTTGAACAGCTTACGAACCCCGATAACGGGCAGCGTGATCGGAAAAAACAACGCTATCGCTATTTTGATCCACAGCGCGCGCATATTGCGCTTATGCTCGACGGGCGGCAGGTTTTCGCTTTTTATTTCGGCAACGGTACGCTTGACGTCCGTTTTATCGTCGATGATATTTTCGAGACCATCCTTTTCGGGCGTATCGCTCATCTTATCACATAACCGGCGCCGCGCACCGTTTCTATTATATTGACGTTATAAACGTCGTCTATCTTGGAACGCAAATATCGGACGTACACATCCACTACATTGGTACTGCCGTAAAAATCGAACCCCCAAACCGAATCCAACAGCTTTTCGCGACTGACGACGATATTGCGATTTTGCATGAGGAACAACAACAGATCGAATTCCTTTTTCGTAAGATCTATAGGATGCGAATCGTACGTTGCTATGCGCGCGTCCGGATTGACGCTCAGCCTGCCGCAGACCAAATTGCTCTCGCTCATTTGCACGACCGAATTCTTTGTGTGCAGCCTGATACGCGCCAACAGTTCTTCGATAGCGAACGGCTTAGTCATATAATCGTTAGCGCCGATATCGAGTCCCGTTACCTTATCCACCACCTGATCGCGCGCGGTAAGAATTATAACGGGCGTTTGCTTTTGCTGACGCAACCGCCTAAGCACTTCGATGCCGTTAAGCGACGGTAGCATTACGTCGAGCACTATAAGATCGAAATCGCGCGAAAGCGCCGTATCGAGCGCTTCTCGACCGTCGGCGCAAACCGTGCAAATATAATTTTCATGTTCGAGTTCCAATTGCAGGAATCTCGAGATCTGCGGCTCGTCTTCTACTACGAGTATATTTTTCTTTTCGGGCATATCCATATAACCTCTGAATAAAACAATAATCCTAACCGTATCAAGCGGATTTATCCGCTCACTTCGGTCGAAAAGACAGTAAGACATAAACTTAAGCTTTTCTTACATACTTCTTTTAACGTACTCTATACGCATAGTGTTGGTGTTGCCTGAAACGCCCACGGGTACGCCGGCGACGATTATAACAAGATCGCCCTCCTGCACTACTCCCGTATTTATCGCGCAGTTTATAACATGACGGAACAATTCGTCGGACGACTCCTGCATCTTGCTTAATGTTGGGATAACGCCCCAATTCATTGCGAGCTGATTGTACGCCTTTTCGGAAGTGGTAGGCGCGATTATAGGCGCAACGGGACGGAACCTCGACACCTTGCGCGCGGTATAGCCTGATTGCGATACCGCTATTATCGCCTTAGCGTCGAGATCGAACGACGCGGCGCAAGTGGAATGCGAAACGGCGTCGGTTACCGACTTTATCTGCGGATCGAGCGCATTGAATCGCTTTTTGTAATTGATATCGCTTTCTGCGCACTCGGCAATGCTCGCCATCGTACGCACAGCCTCTACGGGATATTTTCCGGCTGCGGTTTCGCCCGACAGCATTATTGCCGAAGATCCGTCGTAAATAGCGTTTGCAACGTCGGATATTTCCGCGCGCGTGGGGCGCGGATTGTTGATCATAGACTCGAGCATCTGCGTCGCGGTAATTACCTTTTTCCCCTGACGGTAGCAGCGCGATATCATGTCCTTCTGTATTCCGGGAAGTTCCTCGAACGGAATTTCCACGCCCATATCGCCGCGCGCTACCATAACTCCGTCGCACTCGGCAAGTATGGACTGCATATTTTTCACGCCCGAGCGGTTCTCTATTTTAGCTATGAGCTGAATATTGTTCGCGTCGTGTTCGTTTAGCAACCGCTTTATTACTCGCACGTCCTCGACCGACCGAACAAACGACATAGCTATATAATCGACATCCTGCTCTATACCGAACTCGATATCGGCGCGATCGATGTCCGACATGTACGGCATATCTATAAACGTATCGGGCATGTTTATGCTCTTTCGGTTAGACAAAGTTCCGTCGTTCATTACCGTCGTAATAATATCCGTCTTGTTTACCGAATCGACGGTAAGCTCTATAAGCCCGTCGTTTACAAGTATGCGCGCGCCCTTTTTAACATATTTGGGAAGTTCTGCATACGAGATCGATACGCACGTTTCGTCGCCGTCAACGTCGCGCGCGGTAAACGTAAACTTATTGCCCTTTTTAAGCTCCACCGTACCCGTCTTGAACGTCTTGACGCGTATCTCCGGTCCTTTTGTATCGAGAAGTATGGCAACGGGCACACCAAGCTCTTTGCGCGCGCGCTTTACCATATCCATGCGCCGACGGTGTTCGTCGTAAGTACTATGCGAAAAGTTAAGCCTAGCAACGTTCATACCGGCGCGCACCATGCTCTTAAGCGTAGCGTAATCGTCGGTAGCCGGACCGAGCGTGCAAACGATTTTGGTTCTTCTCATATTAACATACCTCTCCTATTATCTGTACGATAATGATATCACACAAGCCGCGCCATGTCAATTACAGTCTTGCCGATTTTAAAAAAGAAGTACTTTAAAAATAAGTTTCATAATGTTAAAAAGCACGAACAAGCGTTTTTCGTCCGTGCTTTTAACATCCATATGCAATCCTCTTCCTTTGAGTATGCAATATAATTATTATATACGAGGATTTTTCGTATGTCAAGTATTTTACGAGGATTTTTCGTATAATACCCGTGTGGATGAAATTATCGCAAAGCGAATACGGGATATACGCATCGATAATAAACTGACTCAAAAACAGTTCGGCGATATGCTGTCGGTATCCCAAGACACGGTATCGCTGTGGGAAAACCGCAAAAGCTTGCCCACAGCCGAATATATTATAGCAATATGCAAAACGTTTTCTGTATCCGCCGACTATCTTTTGGGATTGAGCGAATACTGAGCATAATTCGGAATGCGGAATTATGAATTCGGAATTTCGGTCGATTATTTAAGTAAATATACTTAATCACCGCGTAGCGGTCATCAATTCCGAATTCCGCTTTCCTAATTCCGAATTAAAAAAGCGGCGTCAAATAAACATCTAACGCCACAAAACTATTCGGGTGTAAACTACAACGAACAACTCGCGCCCACACACGGCACTATAAGTTTTCTTGCATACTTCTTTTTCAAAAGAAGTATGTTACATAACTTCTTTAACGCGCTGAATGAGCATAACTTTTTCATCGCCTTTCACTTTCTGCACAACGCTCATCAACAGCGTAGACTGTTTACGATTAAGCTCAACTCTGTGCTGTGCGCTCTTTTTGACCATCTCGATAAAGAACTTATCGAGGAACTTGATCATATAACCGCCGAACGACACTTTCATAGCCTCGTTCTTCATAACGTACTTCAGTATGGCATCAACGGCATCGACCTTACCGGCAACCAACAGATTGACGGGCATATTGAACAGCTCGCCGTCAAGCACCGCCGGCGAGAACGAAAACACCGCGCGCGCTATCGTCGGACGATCGTTAAGCGTTTTCAGCGTCTTCGCCGCCGACACCGCCATGAACAGCTCGAACGCGCGTTCGAGATACAGCTTACTGACCGCCGGAACTTTAAGATCGCCGTCATTGCGTATTACCATGTACTCCCACAGATCCTCGGCATAAGTATACTCGAGCTTGAGCATCGCGCCGAAATATTTATTGACAGCCGCCACCTTTAGCATATCCGACTGAAAAAACTCGCTTAAAATTTCGTACTGTTTTACTTGTTTTGCGTTCATATTTAACCTCATCCCACTTTATAGATTACACATAAATTATACAATAGCCGTTTGCCGAAATCAAGCGTTTTTAATAGAATTCGGTCGTCCGACATAGGAAATATGCACGCTATCGTCATTAAACGCGCACGATACACCGCTCCGCCCCGATCGCTACGCGCCTTTAACTCCTAAATCCGACCTGACTCCGAGCGCCCTCATCGCGTTAAGTATGGCAAGCACGGCAACCCCGACATCGGCAAACACCGCCAACCACATATTGGCTATACCGAACGCGGCAAGCACAAGCACGATCGCCTTGACGGCAAGCGCGAACACTATGTTCTGCAAAACGATCCCTACCGTCTTTTTGGCAATGCGCTTGGCAAGCACGATCTGCGACAGCCTGTCGTTCATAAGCACCACGTCCGCCGCCTCGATCGCGGCGTCGCTGCCGAGCGCGCCCATAGCGATACCCACGTCCGCGCGCGACAGCACGGGCGCGTCGTTTATCCCGTCGCCGACAAACGCAACGCGCCGTCTTTGCTTTTTGCCGCTTTTACCGCCGCTCGCGCCTTGTGCCGCGCCCAATATTTCTTCGAGCCGATCCACCTTATCGCTCGGCAAAAGCTGCGCATAACACTCATCCACGCCCACCGTAGCGGCAACGCGCTCCGCCGCAGCCTTATTGTCGCCCGTAAGCATAACGGTACGCACGCCCGCGCTTTTCAGCGCGTTTATCGCCGCTACAGA
>Ga0137307_101506_pt1 | contig 20147 bp, 16 predicted proteins | sample NAcewD2O_March_2_FD_97180 | JGI IMG/M metagenome (GOLD analysis project Ga0137307, IMG submission 97180) | Mouse cecal microbial communities from Vienna, Austria - N-Acetylglucosamine amended D2O_March | ecosystem: Host-associated > Mammals > Digestive system > Large intestine > Cecum | place... | reverse complement strand
TCCATTCTGCACAATCAAGTAACAGGCATATCTGGACAATTCATAATCCTTTACAGGCTTGTTTGTTGCTCCTGCTTCCACGATTTTGCTGACCTCAGCAAAATCGTGGGAAATATCATGCCCACTATTCTCACAGGCAATCATTGCTCTTTTTATAACGCCAGTAAAATTTCTCCACTGGGTGTAATCTAAAGCAACCGCAAGTTCTCTCGCACTCCAAAATTCTGAACCGTCCTCACGAACCTGCTTGATATCTTCAAATCGTTTATATTCTTCTGCAATCAGTCTCTTCATATACAATCCCCTTTTTCTGTGTAGCTTTTTAACAATTCCGCATTAGGAAAAACTTTTAAGAAATCATTTAATTCATCTTTCACAAGAACTCTAATACATATTAGATTATTCTTTGCACGTGAACATGCAACATATATCGACTTTTGCGAATCGTTTCTTTTCTTTGATTTTCCTTCTATAGATTGGGAATACATCAATGAAAAATCATACTCGTTCCTTTCGTCTTATGCATCGTTATATATTCTGTTTCTTCATTAAGATACCTTGTATAATTCAATACTTCTGAAAATTTTAATTCGTCAGAAAAAAATTCTGTAATAAACCTTTCTTTTTTCCAACGAGATTCATAATCTTCAAATTCTTCTTTAGAACTTAATTCTAAACTATCTTTCATTTTATTAAACGTATTTTTCCAGATAAATATTGCTTTTTGAATTTCTCATAAAAATCATCCGACTTAAGCTGTTCCAAGAAATCAAAATTCTTCTCAATAATATTCTTATAGGTTTCTGTTTGCTTTATAAGCTTTTTTGAATAAGCTCTTTCAATAACAAATTTTATTGAAAGGTCTTTGCTATTTACAATTTCATGCATAATATCATGAAGATGTTTCTTATCATTCGCATTGTGAATCAAATATCCGCCTTTTCGTACAAGCTGAATTAATAAATTATAGTCTTTTTTCAAAAAAAGATTACATAAATCAGCCACATTCAGTGCTTGAATTGAACGTAAATACATCTCTATCCTATCCTTAACATCTGCATATCGGTCATCAAAGACTTTATACAACTGTTGAAATCCATTTTTCTCTGCAATTGCTTTATTTGTTAAAATAAGAACTTTTGAATCATCAACAAACTTTTTTGCTTCAAAGAGCGCTTCATTTATTATTGACTGATACTTTCTTTTCTCTTCAGAAGAACTAAATGCAGATGGTTTGCTATCTACAAGCGAATACATTACTTTTACAAAACCATGTCTATCTGCTTCTTTCTCATAAATGCCATTATCAAGCTTTTTTAATGCTACATTCTGACTAAGACCATCTAACCTAAGCGATTTAATTACACCAAGAACCTCATATGAACACCTAAAATTATCCTGTTTTAATATAGGTACAAGCATCCCACCATTTATGTAAATGTCAAGATCATCAATACCCTCATCATATATGGACTGCATATCATCACCAAACAAACCTATAGTCACTCCATATGTCTGACTTAATGTCAATATATCACAAAGCATTTCTTTCTGAGTGTCCTGATATTCATCTATAAATATGTAATCATATTTGTCCGAAATTATTTTCCCTAATAATGGGTACTTTTTAAATAGCAGATGAAAAAGCGCAAGTAAACCATCATGTCCATAACTTAAATCCTTTAGTCCATCAAATTTTGTTTGATTATAATAAATAGCTGAATATTCCTTATCGGCAATAATATCCATAATTTTCTCATTCAACAACTGAATTTTCTTATTAAGTAATTCATTATATCCCTCAGGATCCTTATCATACTCTTTTTTTCCAGTTACCTTTTCAGTAGTCTCCTTGCAAATCCTATAAAGTTGAGACTCATATTTTTCATATACTCTTTTATACTTCTCATGTTCCGCTTTTTTATAATCCGTTTCTTTCTGACCTTTTAATTGTTCCGCACGAATCATTTCCGGTACAAAAAACAACTCAGATGATTCAATAGAAAGATATTGTTTTAAAAATTGAAATTCCTCCATCTCATTTGCATACTTTTTACTTAAATGTTAGTATTTTCTGGCAACGTCACAAGCATTGAAATTATATATTTCTTTTTCAGCTAAGCATGCCAAATATCTTTCAGTTGTTCGGAAATTCCGAACAACTGAATCTTAATATCAACTTTTTCGCTAAATGAATTCTTTTGTATTCCCACACCCCACATCAACCACCGCAGAAACCTCAAAATACTTCTCCATCTTCTGTAAACACAAAATGCTTATAATACTGCCGAAAACAAAGGATTTCTAGATATCTTTCCTTTGTATCCACACCACACATTCTGTGTGTACCGTCCATCCAAACATATCACAACACCGCACCTTTTTTACCTCATACCCATTCTCCCCCAAATATCGCAAATCTCTTGCCAAAGTAGCCGAGTCACAGCTCACATAGACAATTCTTTGTGGTGCCATTTGAATCATCGTATCTAAGCATGCCCGTTCACATCCTTTGCGCGGTGGATCTATCACAATCACATCTGCACAAATATGATTTTTCTCATATTGCTCCGGCAATACCTCCTCTGCCTTTCCTACGAAAAATTCCACATTTGTAATCCCATTCATTTGTGCATTTGCTCGTGCATCCGCAATCGCCTGAGGAACAATCTCCACACCATAAACCTTCTTTGCCCGTTGTGCCAGAAATAAAGAAATCGTTCCAATTCCACAATACAGATCCCACACGGTTTCCGTACCAGTCAGTCCAGCATATTCCAATGCAATTTTATACAGATGTTCCGTCTGAACCGGATTTACCTGATAAAAGGATAATGGGGAAATACGATATCGAATATTTCCGATAAAATCAACAATACTCCCTGGTCCATACAGATTGATAAGCTCTGTTCCTAAAATTACATTTGTCCGCTCCCGATTGATGCTGCATGTAATTGACATCACCCGCGTCGGCTCTTTGCTAATTTTGTCTGCAAAATCATTTTCTCCATCTTTTCTTTCCCCTTCCCTTTCACAAAACAATTTTTGCAGCCTTTCTACCAAAATATCTACTCTCCGCAGTTCTTTCACTTCGCCATTTATCACCAGACATACCAGTATCTCTCCCGTTTTAAAACCTTTACGAATCAGTACATGACGCACCAAACCAGTATGTGTCTCCTCATGATAAGGCGATATTTCGTATTCTTCCATATAATTTCGAATACATGTCAGAATTCCGGCATTCTCTGGCACTCCCAGCATACAATCTGCGTTTTCAATAATCGTGTGAGTTCTTCCTGCATAAAATCCGGTAATGATTCTACCTTCTTTATTTCTTCCAAATGGAAACAATGCTTTATTCCGATAATGCCAGGGGTTCTCCATCCCAAGGATCGGATCAAATTTTCCTTCACAGTCCAGACCACCGATTCGTTTCAGATTATTGTACACTTTATTCTCTTTAAAACGTAGCTGTTCCTCATAACTCATTGCCTGCAACTGGCAGCCTCCACAGCTGCGGGCTACCGGACAAGGAGGCGTCACACGATGGGGAGATGGCTTTATCACCTGCATCAGACGGGCAAAACCATAAGATTTCTTAACTTTCATCACTTTTACTTCCACCAAATCGCCGATTACCCCATCTTTGATAAACCAGGTAAAGCCATCCTTCTTACCGATCCCTTCTCCTGTATCACTCATATCCTCTATTTTCACTTGGAACATCTGATTTTTCTCCAGTTTCATTCCTAGTTCCTCCTGCTTCTCTCCGTCTCAAATAATTGACTACCACTCTTTATTTTCCTTGTCTTACATTTTCTTCCAAAAAATGTTAGATATTCTTCTTTTATTTTCGATATCCTTTAGAAAACGCACAAATTTTAGACACAATTTTCTAGTATGATATAACCATGATGCAGCACAGAACAGCTCACACAAGTGCATCATAGTAATGAACATAAGCTTCATTATTTCGTACATATAGAACCCGGTGGCAACCAGCGCGCAACCGTTGCCGGGTTCGCCAAACAAAAAGTCGTTCTTTGCCTGCATTTCTCTTTCCAGGCAGGAGCGCTTCACATAGATGATAGACATACTAGATATGTATGAGCTACCTCCTAAAAATGGCTGCCGCAAAATATTTTGCGGCAGCCATTTTATGCTTTGACCAAATCCCGCAACCATCACTTCTTCATACCGTCTGACATAACGAATAAACTGACTTATCTGAATGGTTACAAGTATACGGTAAGTTATAACAAACTTTTTGCGGAATACTATTCTTCTGTAGTTCGGCGAATATTCGTCTCCAGGAGACGATTATACCCCAACCAACCAGTATTATTACCTGCTCCCCGCAAAGTCTCTATCATCGTCTCCATCTTGGCATCCGTATTATCTGCAAAGTTCAAAGCTAGGGCTTCCAAAATCGCTGGCTTCTTTGGAGAACCATATTCCAATTCTCCATGATGAGCCAGAATACAGTGCTTCAGTTCTGCTGCCAGCTGTGGTGGGAATCCCGAAATCCTGCGAATCCGATCACTAACCATTTCTGTTCCTATCATAATATGTCCTAGCAACTGACCATCATCCGTATAATCATTCTCCGGAAATGCTGACAATTCTTTTATCTTTCCAATATCATGAAAAATCGCTGCTGTCAGCAGTAAATCTCGATTCAGCATCGGGTAAGCTTTCGCAAAATAATCACACATTTTTACCACACTTAAAGTATGCTCCAAAAGTCCACCTACAAAACCATGATGAACACTCTTGGCGGCACTATGAAATTTAAATGCCTTGATAAAAACTGGATCTTCTATATAAAAACTTTCTACCAGTTTTCGAAGATAAGGATTTTTGATACTAAAAATAAGACTGCTCAGATTCTTGTACATTTCTTCCACATTTTTTGTAGAAACTGGCAGATAATTCTCAGCTACATATTCGCCCTCATCCGCTCTGCGGATTCGTTCAATATTCAGCTGATTGGCTCCCATAAATACACTCACATCTCCATCGATCCGTACGTAATCCATCGCCTCAAAAGATCCTACTCCAGGAGAATTGAGATTCCAGATTTTTGCATCAACCGTGCCTGTCTTGTCCTGCAGCATCAGACGCCCATATTCTTTTCCTGTCTTCGTGACAGCAATCTGTTTACTTTTGCACAGATAAACTTCTGAAATACGCATACCTTCCTGCAAGCTTTCAATATACTTCATACTTGTTCTCTTTTCTTTTTTTATTTTCTGTTTTCATCCATATCCCATACTATTTTTTACTACCGCGCCCCTACGGTTACTTGAAATTCCAGCTCTGCATACTGATCTCTGCCATTGCGCTGTACCATCACATGAATCAACCGTCCACATTCCAAATCATCAATCGTGTTCTGAAAATCTTTCATTGTTGTAATTTTTCGTCCATCCACATGAGTGATGATATCACCATTCTGAATTCCAGCATTATATGCTGGACGGTCTGTCACCGAATTAAGTACATAAATCCCATGAGGAAGTCCTTGAGATATCATAATATCCGGCACCTCCTGTCCTTCGATGCCAAAACAAGGCGCCGCTAAACCATTTGTCAGATTTTCTAGAATTCCCTTATAATCCGATATTCCCATAGCCATGGTTATTTCTTCATTTTCTCTGTCTTCTTCTGGCTTCATTACCCAACCGATCAACTCTCCAGACGTATTTATGAGAAATGTCCCTCTTTCAGCATCTGAACTGATTCTTGCATAAAGTATTCGGTTTACCTGATCCACCATCTGTATATTTTTCATAATATAGGAAACAAAACCATAATCCACGGAACGCACAATCCCTGCCGGGCTCCCGATTGCCACAATCAAATCGCCTTCTCGAACCAGATAAGAGTTCCCCAGCGCCAACGGCTTTGCTTCCTTCAAAGTACTTTCCCCAACAGCATCAATATTGACACTGACAATGGCCATACCAGATAGCGTATCCTTCTGTTTCATCCGACCATTTACCTCTATCCCGTCTGCAAAGGTAACTTTGATGGAATCTGCCTGCTGTACTGCTGCTTCCGGAGTTAATATCAACAACTCCTGTGCAGTAACTGCAATAATCACACCGGAATACAGACCGGTAGTCTCTACTGGATTATCAAACCAGTCCACTTCCTGCTGAACTGAGTGTACTACCACAATTCCTTTTGCTGCTGCCTGCACTTCCTGCCGCAAGCTGGAAAACAGAGCATTCAGATCTTCTACCGTATAGCGATAATTCCCCATCGCTTTACGAACCGCCTTTTCTATGAACTCATTCTCCAAAGCCACCTGAGTCTCTTCGTGACTTTCCTCCACAGTTTCGCTTACCAAAGGCTCCGATTCTGCTATTGTTTCTGTCGGTTCATCCTTTGGTATGGAGATTCGTGACTCTGTAGGAACGGTCTCTCTCAGACGCTCGGAAACGAAAGGAAACGAGACTGCAAAGCTGACCCCAGCCACACCTCCAAAAAGTGCGGCAGCTAAAAGAAACAGCATTCCTCTTCTCACCATCTGCTTTTTTGTCAGAGGCTGTTTTACGATCTTCTCTGTTATAAAGTGTCTCTTCCCTGGCTCTTTTTTTGAGTCTTGCACTTCAGGCATTCTGAACCTCCTCCTTATGTACCACCTCTACGCTACAAAACACATACCCATACCATAAAAATCCCCCCTAAAAGACTTATCCCTATTATAAGGTTCTTCTGCCAAATGTGCAAGAAAAACTTAGGTTTACAAGGAAGCCAGGGGTTTCACTGAATGATAAAATGTGATATACTGAAAAAGCATCCGGCTAATCCCTTTTTATACTTGGAAACCATGCATTATAGAATTTGTGAGGAAAATAAATGAATCAAAAGTCATTAAAAACTTTAGAATATTATAAAATCATAACCCAGCTGGCCGAGTATGCTGCCTCTGCCCCTGGTAAACTTCTTTGCCAAGAATTAAAACCATCCTCGGATTATCAGGAAATTCTACAAACTCAAAAAGAAACCAGTGATGCCGTCAGTCGTATTCGCATGAAAGGAAGTCTTTCCTTTGCTGGTATCCGAGATATTCGAGATTCCCTGAAACGTCTAGAAATCGGCAGTGCATTAGGCATCCCCGAACTTTTGTCAATCAGCTCCGTACTAACTGTGGCTGCCCGTGCCAAAGCTTATGGACGTCGTGAAGAATCCGATGAGATGGAAGATGATTCTCTGGATGAAATGTTCCGAAGCTTAGAGCCGTTGACTCCCGTCAATAATGAGATCAAACGATGTATTCTTTCTGAGGAGGAGATCAGCGATGATGCCAGTCCGGGCCTTCGCCGGGTACGCCGCTCTATAAAAGGAATCAACGATAAGATCCATACTCAGTTAAACAGTATTTTAAACGCTAGTCGCAGTTATCTTCAAGATGCTGTTATCACGATGCGGGATGGACGCTATTGCCTGCCAGTCCGGGCTGAATATAAAAATCAGGTTTCTGGTATGATTCACGACCAATCATCTTCCGGATCTACCTTGTTTGTGGAACCCATGGCAATCATTCAGTTAAATAACGAACTTCGCACTTTAGAAATCCAAGAAAATAAGGAAATAGAGGCTGTCCTGGCTGCTTTGAGCAATCAACTAGCCCCTTGCACAGATAGCCTGAGCATCAATCTGGATCTTCTAGCCCAGTTGGATTTTATTTTTGCTAAGGCGGCTTTGTCCCGCCACTATAAATGCAGCGAACCGATATTCAATCAGAATGGGCGAGTCCATATCAAGGATGGACGTCACCCTTTACTGGATGTTCAAAAAGTTGTTCCCGTTACTGTATGGTTAGGGGATACCTTTGACCTATTGATTGTCACCGGTCCCAACACTGGCGGTAAAACAGTTTCTTTAAAAACGGTAGGACTTTTTACTTTAATGGGACAAGCCGGACTTCATATCCCGGCTTTCGACGGCTCAGAACTGGCTGTATTTGATGAAGTATTTGCCGATATTGGAGATGAACAAAGTATCGAGCAAAGTCTGAGCACCTTCTCTGCGCATATGACTAATATTGTAGATATTCTGGCAAAAGCTGACAGTCATTCCTTATGCCTATTTGATGAATTGGGTGCCGGAACCGATCCTACCGAGGGAGCTGCTCTTGCCATAGCAATCCTGAATTTCCTGCACAACATGAAATGCCGGACTATGGCCACCACGCATTACAGCGAACTTAAAATCTATGCCTTGAGTACTGCCGGGGTAGAAAATGCCTGCTGTGAATTTGATGTACAGACTTTGCGTCCCACCTACCGATTACTGATTGGTATTCCTGGTAAAAGTAACGCTTTCGCCATTTCTCAGAAACTAGGTTTGCCAGATTATATCATTCATGATGCCAAAAGCCGGATCGAAGCGGAAGACGAAGCTTTTGAGGATATCATCAGCCGTCTGGAAGAAAGCCGAATCACAATAGAAAAAGAACGACAAGAAATCCAAAACTACAAAAATGAAGTTGGTCGTTTGAAAGCCCGACTCGAGCAGAAAGAAGAACGTTTTGATGAACGAAAAGAAAAATTAATCCGTTCTGCCAATGAAGAAGCCCAAAAAATTCTTCGAGAAGCCAAAGAAACTGCCGATCGCACGATCAAAAATATTAATAAAATTGCTTCCTCTTCGGGGGTAGACACCCGTGCCCTGGAAACAGAGCGCGCTAAATTAAGGGATAATCTGAAAAAAGTGGAAAGTAGCCTTTCTCTAAAAAAAGAGATCCGCCCTCATAAAGCAATCAATCCTAAAACCTTGCGGATCGGCGACAGTGTCAAAGTTCTGTCCATGAATCTGAAGGGCGTCATCAGTACCTTGCCTGATACAAAAGGTAATTTGTTTGTTCAAATGGGGATTCTCCGCTCGCAAGTAAATATAAACGATCTGGAGCTGATTCCAGAAAGCTCTATCAACGGCCCTGGCTTGGAAGGAAGAAAGAAAGGTTCTGGCAGCAGCAATATCAAAATCTCCAAATCGGCTTCGGTTTCCCCGGAAATCAACCTTTTGGGCATGACTGTGGATGAAGCACTCCCACTCCTAGATAAATATCTGGATGACGCTTATATTGCCCATCTGCAGCAGGTTCGAATTGTCCATGGCAAAGGAACGGGAGCACTGCGAACCGGAATTCACAAACATTTAAAACGCGTAAAAGTAGTAAAAGAGTTTCATTTAGGTGAATTCGGAGAAGGGGATGCCGGAGTTACCATTGTAGTATTTAAGTAGATAATTCGTTGTTTCATGTTTTCATGTTTCAATTACCACAACACAAGTCTGGCTAATAAAAAGGAGGAACAAAATTCATGGCTGAAAAGCAACGGATTTTAATTGTCGATGATGACGAAAATATTGCTGAGCTGATTTCTCTTTACTTGATAAAAGAGTGTTATGAAACCACGACGGTTCATGATGGCGAGGCGGCTTTACGTGTCTTTCCCGAGTTCAAGCCAAATCTGATTCTATTAGATTTGATGTTGCCTGGCATAGATGGATACCAGGTTTGCCGTGAATTGCGAACCACTTCTCAGGTACCAATTATCATGCTCAGTGCCAAGGGAGAAATCTTTGACAAAGTACTGGGACTGGAACTTGGGGCTGATGATTATATCATCAAACCCTTCGATTCCAAAGAGCTTGTGGCCAGGGTCAAAGCTGTCTTGCGTCGTTATCATGCCGTTCCGACCACCACCACCTCTGCTTCTGATCAACAGGGCGATTATGTAGAATATCCAGATTTGATTGTCAATCTGACGAACTATTCTGTAACTTACTGCGGTCATTCGGTGGAGATGCCCCCCAAAGAGCTGGAGCTCTTATACTTTCTTGCTTCTTCTCCCAACCAGGTCTTTACACGGGAGCAGCTTCTAGATCATATCTGGGGCTATGAATATATCGGAGATACGCGCACCGTAGACGTTCATATCAAGCGGTTGCGCGCTAAAATCAAAGATCATGCAAATTGGGCTCTGACTACTGTGTGGGGCATCGGCTACAAATTCGAAGTTAAACGGTAAATAATCAAATCTGCTACATATATTTTTATCCCCCGCAAATAAAGCTATTGGCGCTCAATCTGTCGGGGGATTTTATTAATAACTGCACTTGTTAATTCATTGCCCGGGGAAGGGAGAAAATAAACTCTGTCCCCACCCCCTCCGTACTGATCACATCAATATTTTCCCCGTGTGCCTGAATAATCTCTTTGACAATGGAAAGTCCTAGTCCGGTTCCCTTTTTATCTTTTCCCCGAGATAGATCTGTTTTATAAAATCGTTCCCATATTTTTTTTACACTGTCTTTAGGTATTCCAATGCCAGTATCCTTTACTGAGACAAATATCTTTTCATATCGGGCAGTTGCCTGAATGTAGATAGTAGAATTATTATGGCTGAATTTGATTGCATTATCAATTAAATTATAAAGCACTTGCTGAATTTTTCCTAAGTCCGCGTAGACCATCTGAATATTATCCGCAAAAGTCAAATCAAAGGTAATATTTTTGGTATCACAAGTTCCCTCAAAGGATGCAGCAGTATCCTTGATCACACGGTTTATATCAAAATTATTTCGTGACAAATATCCTTTGCTATCCAACGTATTTAAAGTTAGCATTCCCTGAGTCAGTTTATTCAGTCTCTCCGTCTCTGCAATCATCCGAGTCAGATATTTCTCCTGCATTTCAGGTGGTATAGTTCCATCAATAATCGCTTCTAGATATCCCTTTATAGAGGTCAACGGCGACCGGAAATCATGGGACACATTGGCAATAAATGTTTTTTGATATTCTTCCATTTTATTCAACTCCCCTGACATATAATTCAGAGTCGCTGCTAAATACCCCATCTCATCATGAGTTTTTACATCGATTTGATGAGTCAGATGTCCAAGTGCATATTCGTTGGCTCCTTCTGTGATTTTTTTCAATGGAAAATATACCGTATTAGTAAACACTAACAAAATAATTAAAGATAAGACAAAAAGCATCAACGCTGTTATGTATACAATATTCAAAGCGCCATTAGCCTCTTCTTGAATCTGATAAATTGGCAGATGAACCAGAACATAACCATATGTATTATAATTTCCCGTAATTGGCGCCGAGACGCTCACTACATCATAAGGAAATTGTCCATAATAATTCCCGATCCGATAATACTGGTTGCCTTTATCCGTGGGGTCAAACTCCTCAATCACCGTGCCGGAACGAGCAGACTGATCACTGTCCACTACTATAATTCCCTGTCGGTTGACCACCCAAATCTCTGTTTTTAAAAAAACAGACACCATCTGTAACTGTGGATACACCATATTCAAATCCTGCCTTTTCCCTTGATAAACACTGCTGTAGGAGGAGGCTATCAGATTCGCTTCATCATACATAGCCATCGTCTTTTCCTCCAGCAAATGCCGATACATCAGCCGAGACGATCCTGTGGCAATCATAATAAAGCCTAGTATCCCAAAGATCAAATATCCCAATATAAATTTGTAATAAAGAGAATGTTTCATTCTTTTTGCCATTCCTTTCTCTTCACCTAAAATAGTTTCTCCAACTATCACAAAATATTATACACGATTCACTTATGTTCAGCAATTGGGATTCCCACACATCTTTCCCTTTTTTAACACCAATCTCTCATTGTAATTCTTTTTTATCTATCCATAATACTACTGTACTTCTCACAATTGCGTAAAGTATTCCGGAATGCTTTTGCCACCACAACAGAAAGGAGAATTCTAAAATGAGTTCCTGTATATGCCAATCTGCCCCTTCCTCCTGCGGCTGCGGGGAAAAACTCCCGGCACCTTCCTCTGAGGCAGGACTAATCATTGCTATGGCAACCGTTCCCATGCAACTTTGGGAAACACCCTACAAGCCTGCCATCTCTCTAAAACAAGGTACTATCTTCCCTTGCCTGGACAAACCATTTTATAAAACCGGAGGTGAATTCCATGTCTGACCGAATACAACTTCTGGAAGAAATTCAACAAGTGGGATTTCAGGTAGATGATCTGACACTTTATTTGGATACTCACCCTCTAGATAAAGATGCGCTGGACGCTTTCACCCAGGCAAAAAATGAGCGGTATCAGCTCATGCAAAATTATGCTCGCGAATTCGAACCATTAAATATCTATCTCGTATGTCCGGACACGAATAATGAAACGGGTTCTTACTGTAAATATCCGGGACAAAAGCATTTCACCTGGTCCGATGGACCTTTGCCCTGGGATAATCAAGGAGGTGTGTAACATGTGGACTTATGAAAAGCGATTACAATATCCAGTAAATATCAAAAAAACATGTCCCAAAACAGCTTCTCTGATTATCAGCCAATTTGGCGGTCCAGACGGAGAGATGGCCGCCTCCATGCGATATCTTTCCCAACGTTATACCATGCCATGTAAGGAAGTTGCCGGACTTTTGACCGATATCGGTACGGAAGAGCTGGGACATTTAGAAATCATTTGTGCCATCATCTTTCAACTGACCAAAAATATGAAACCTGAAGACGCCAAAACGGCTGGTTTTGATGCCTATTATATCGATCACACCACTGCTCTATGGCCAACCGCCGCCGCTGGTGTTCCTTTCAATGCTTGTGAATTCCAATCCAAAGGGGATGCTGTTACCGATCTTTTTGAAGATCTTGCTGCCGAACAAAAAGCACGGACTGCATATGAGAATCTCATCCGTATCATCGATGAGCCAGATGTGCTGGAACCACTGAAATTTTTGAGAGAACGAGAGATTGTCCATTTCCAACGATTTGGGGAGGCGTTAGAAAAAACGAAATTAAAACTGGAAGAAAAGAATTTTTATTATTTCAATCCAGAATTTGACAAACAATTTTCTAAAGTCTGATTTACAGTGTCTAAAACCCATAAACCAGAAAATCGCAGAAGGGCTTATCGCATGTCCCGCGTAAGCCCCTCCGATTTTTCTTATTCTAAAAGATCCTTGTCACGATTCGCACTTTTGTCATATCTGTTGTTTATCTTTAATTAATCTCCTTATAAGGCACCCGGTTGATTCCCAATCGCACAGCCTCTTTGGCCACCGCATTCGCCACTGCGATGGCCACCCTTTTATCAAAAGAGGTTGGAATTACATATTCTGTTGTCAGCTCCTGTTCCGGGATCACCTCTGCAATCGCATGAGATGCCACCACCTTCATCGAATCCGTAATATCCTTAGCCCGCACTGCGAGTACTCCCTTAAACACTCCTGGAAATACTAGTACATTATTAATCTGGTTCGGATAGTCGGATCTGCCAGTTCCCACAACTAATGCCCCTCCTTCTTTTGCTTCCTCTGGCATAATTTCCGGAACTGGATTAGCCATGGCAAATACAATTCCATCCTTCATGGATGCCACCATCTCTTTCGTCACCAAATGTGGCCTGGACACTCCCACAAAAATATCAGCCGCTCTCAATGCATCTGCCAGATTCCCATGCTCTTTTTCTTGATTGCTGATGTGAGAAATCTCTTCCTGTCCCGAATTAAGTCCCTCATCTCCTTCACAAATAATTCCGTGAATATCACACATGATAATATTGCCAAAACCCATAGCAATCAAATGTTTTCCAATGGCAATTCCAGCCGCACCTGCACCATTGATTACTACCCGCAACTCTCCCATATTCTTGCCAGTCACCTTCACTGCATTCAGAAGAGCCGCTCCCACTACAATGGCCGTTCCGTGTTGATCATCATGAAAAATGGGAATATCACAAATCTCCTTCAAACGCTTCTCAATTTCAAAACACCGAGGAGCAGCAATGTCCTCAAGATTAATTCCACCAAAGCTTTTGGAAATCAAGGCCACTGTCTGAACAAAGGTATCCACATCCTTGGTATCCACACACAACGGAAATGCATCCACATCAGCAAATGCTTTAAACAATGCACATTTTCCTTCCATCACCGGCATTCCGGCCGATGGGCCAATATCCCCCAGTCCCAGAACTGCCGTACCATCTGTGATAACTGCTACCAGATTCCCCTTGCGAGTATAATCATAAGCTTTTTCCTCATTCTCTGCAATTAACAGACATGGCTCCGCAACTCCTGGGGTATAAGCGACAGAAAGCTCCTCCCGGTTCGTTACTGGCACCCGAGAAATGACCTCGATTTTGCCTTTCCACTCCTTATGTTTTTCAATCGCAAGTTTCTTTTTGTCCATGGTAGACTCCTCCTGGCCTGATTTTTATTTTCTCTTGAAATTTTTTAAGCTTATCTTGCTGCCATTTTTCTTTTTATTTTAATATAGATTAATGGAAGCGTCAATATCGCTTTCTGTTTGCCAGAAGGGATTATTCCAATGTCACTGCTTACTCTGTAAACCCAATTAGTTTTCCACCTTCCTGAGCTACATCCACTACAATTGTCTGTCCCTGATGAATATCTCCTTGAAGAATAATCCGGGCCGCCAGTGTCTCCACATGTTTCTGCAGGTATCTTCGTAACGGCCGTGCCCCATAAGTCGGATCATAACCATGTTCTGTAATATATTCTTTAGCACTTTCTGTCAACTCAATCCTCAATTCTTTATCTTCTAGGCGTTTATTCACATCTGCCACCATCAAATCCACAATATGACGGATATTATCTCTGGTTAATGGCTTAAACAGAATCGTCTCGTCCAAGCGATTCAAAAATTCTGGACGAAAATGATTCCGCAATTCTCCCAACACCATTTGTTCTGCATCAGCCCGAATTAAACCATTTTCATCAATCCCCTCTAATAAATATTGCGAACCGATATTCGAAGTCATTATCAGAATCGTATTTTTAAAATCTACAGTTTTGCCTGCAGAATCTGTAATTCGTCCGTCATCGAGTACCTGCAAAAGTACGTTAAAGACATCCGGATGCGCTTTCTCCACCTCATCGAACAACACGACAGAATAGGGCTTGCGACGCACAGCTTCTGTCAGCTGGCCTCCTTCATCATATCCCACATATCCTGGCGGCGCCCCGATCAATCGCGCCACCGAATGCTTCTCCATATACTCACTCATATCAATCCGGACCATATTATTCTCATCGTCAAACAACGCCCCGGCCAATGCTTTAGCCAATTCGGTCTTACCAACACCAGTCGGTCCCAGAAACAAAAAGGAACCAATTGGCTTGCTGGGATCTTTAATCCCTGCTTTCGAACGAAGAATCGCCTCGGTTACTTTCTCTACCCCCTCGTCCTGCCCGACCACCCGCTGATGCAATACTCCGTCCAGATGGAGAATTTTGCTGCGCTCACTCTCATTTAGTTTGCTGATTGGAATTCCTGTCCACCGGGAAATAATCCTGGCGATCTCTTCCTCATTGACACTCTCCCTCACCAAACTCAGATCTTGTTTTTTTACTTGCTCCTCCGCTATCATCAATTCTTTCTGTAACGACGGCAGTTTTCCATATTGCAGTTCTGCTGCCCGGTTCAAATCATACTGCTGCTGCGCCTGTGCAATATCCCGTCCTACCTGCTCAATCTCCTCCCGCAAGGCTGACAATTTATCCACGGATGCTTTTTCATTCTCCCACTGGGCCTTACGATTTGTAAATTCGTCATGCAACTCTGCTAAATTCTTCTGCAAATCCGCCAGACGCTCCTGACTTAAATGGTCTGTTTCCTTCTTCAAAGCTGTCTCTTCAATCTCTAGTTGCATGATTCTCCGAGATAATTCATCCAGCTCAGAAGGCATGGAATCCAGCTCTGTTTTGATAAGTGCACAAGCTTCATCTACCAAATCGATCGCTTTATCTGGCAAAAATCGATCCGTAATATAACGATCAGACAGTACGGCAGCCGCCACCAGAGCGGAGTCTGTAATCTTTACACCATGAAATACCTCATATCGATCTTTGATGCCACGCAAAATCGAGATTGTATCTTCCACCGTTGGCTGATCTACCAGTACTGGCTGAAATCTGCGCTCCAGTGCCGCATCTTTTTCAATATATTTCCGGTACTCATCCAGTGTCGTGGCTCCAATACAGTGCAGCTCGCCTCTGGCTAGCATTGGCTTTAGCAAATTCCCTGCATCCATCGATCCTTCTGTCTTTCCCGCACCTACAATGGTATGCAACTCATCAATAAAAAGGATGATCTGCCCATTACTTTTCTTTACTTCTTCTAGAACTGCCTTCAATCTCTCCTCAAATTCGCCACGATATTTCGCGCCTGCTACCAGCGCTCCCATATCCAATGCAAACAGTTTTCGTTCTTTCAATCCTTCCGGCACATCGCCCTGAACAATTCGCTGAGCCAGTCCTTCCACCACTGCTGTCTTACCAACACCAGGTTCTCCGATAAGTACCGGATTATTCTTCGTCTTCCGCGACAAAATTTGAATCACATTTCGAATCTCTCCATCTCTGCCAATTACCGGATCCAACTTCTGCTCCTTGGCCCTCTCCACTAGATCGTATCCGTATTTTTCCAGCGTATCATAAGTCGCTTCCGGATTGTCACTGACCACTCGCTGATTTCCTCTCACGGTTGACAGTGCCTGCAAAAAAGTATCTCTGTTGATCCTGTACTGTCGGAACAACTCCTTCATCATCCGATCTGCATGTTTTAACATAGCAAGAAAAATATGTTCGACCGAAACATATTCATCCCCCATAGCCCTTGACTCGTCCTCGGCATGGATCAGCACTTTGTTTAAATCATTACTGATATACACCTGACCATTTCCACTCACTTTGGGCAAACTTGCCAACTTCTGTTCTGCCTCATTCTGGATCATTTCTCTGCTAATTCCCATTTTAGTTAGCAATTTTAAAATCAGGCTATCCTCTAATGACAATAAACTGTAAAGTAAATGTTCCTGCTCAATCTGCTGATTTCCATATTCATAAGCCAGCTTTTCACAGTTTTGAACTGCCTCCATTGACTTTTGCGTAAATTTATTTATATTCATATATGCACCCTCCCTCCGGAATTCCCCCGGAATCCAGTTGTCTTCTTGTTCTATTCGAACTATAACATATATTGTTAGCACTGTCAAGAGTTGAGTGCTAATCCTTTTAACAAAAGCGCCTCATATTTTTTCCAACTCACATATTGTCCCCCCATACTCTCCAAATGTTCCGTATAAAACTGACAATCAATAAAACCAACTTCCTTCTCTTTCAAAAATTTCGCCCAGGCAATTAATGCTACTTTTGAGCCGTTCTTCTTTTCTGAAAACATACTTTCTCCAAAAAAACATTTGCCAATAAAAACTCCATAAAGTCCGCCAGCCAGTTCTTCATCCTCATAAACCTCCACACTGACAGCAAATCCACTTTTGTAAAGTGCTAAGTACGCCGTCTCCATCTCGTCACTGATCCAAGTCCCCTCTTGCTGCTCCCGCTTAATCCGACACCGGTGCATGGTATCCTGAAAGTCCCGATTTATCACCAGTTGGAATGGGTGTTTTCTCATATATTTTTTCATAGATTTCGATACATGAATACTTTCTGGAAATATTAGATATCGTTCATGGGGACACCACCACAAAATCTCTTCTCCTGGATTAAACCAAGGAAAAATCCCATGAGTATAAGCAAGAAGTAGACGTTCCACACTTAGATCCCCACCAACAGCGAGAAGCCCATCCTCCCTTGCCAACCGTTGGTCTGGAAAACATATCTCATTTTTATTCAACCGGAATACAGGCATAATCCGTTCTCCCTTCCATCTCTATCCCTGCACCTGCATATTATCTGCTACAAAATAATGCTGGTATTCATCAGAAAACAATTCACTTTCCATCCGTCGCCCCCCGCCATAGAGATGATGTTTTAAAAGCGGTTCAATAGCCGAAAAATTTCTTGCCTCGATTATCTCAATCAACTCTTGATGCTCTTTCAAAACATCTGGTACATTACGACCCTTCATAATATCTAAACGAATAAATCGAGAATAATCTGCCTGTGGACGTGTCAAATTTTACCACAAATAAAGGCAAAAATTCATTAATATCAAAATGATCTGGATCTTTGGAAAGCCTGTCAGCAATTTTCTGCAAAAGCTCTTGCGTATAATGTACACGGGCCACATCGGTTGGGGTGCAAATAGCCATAAAGTATATACGCCCCCTATTCTCTACCTCTGACTACATGGCTTCCATTGGCATTGGGATATAGTTTGTAAATTACAAAAAAGATACGGTTCCTTTGCTGAAAATTTTTTCTGACAAAGAAACTGCATCTTTTTATCCTTAACAATCTGAAAAAATCAACAATTGAATTAATTCGATGTCTCTGAATTAAAGGTTTCAGAAAAGGAAATAACCGCCTCATTTTTCTTCATAAACAATAATCCAAAGGATCCCGGACCACAATTACTGGCAATCGCAGAAGACGCTTTCTGTAGATAGACTCTTTCAAAAGGACAGTACTGTTTCACCAAATCTTGAATATACTGAATACTCTTTAAGTCCATCCCAGCATATGTAATGAATAAAATACGCCGATCGATATTTCTTGTATTCATCAGCACTCTTCGAATATAACGTCTTGCCACATGAGGAAAACTCCCCATTTCCATACCGCCCACAACCATTTTACTATTTCTAAGCATAATAATTGGATGTAAAAGCAGCGCATCGCAGAGAACCTGCACACGTTTGGATATCCGTCCTGACTGGCACATCATATGAGTACTATCAATAATAAAAGCAGAAGAAATATAACGTCTCAGCTTTTTCACAGTATTTACAATTTCTGTCTTTGTAGCATGGTTTTCCGCCATATAAGCGGCATACAATACCACCAACCCCATGCTACTGGAAAGATGTCCAGAATCCAGTACTGTGACATTTTCAAAAGACTTTGCTGCTTCCAGAGCATTGTTGTATCCCTGGCTGGTATGCTTTGCCATAGTAATATGTATCACATTCTGAGCTTCTGTCAACCTCTCCGCAAAAAATCTTTCATAGTCTTCTACACTAGGCGGCTGAGAAAAGCCATTGTTTCCTGTAGCCATATGTGATAACAACTCATCCGCTTTCAATTCCAGCTCATCTAAAAATCTACCCTGATCTGTACAGACATAATAAGGGCACACGGAAATACCAAATTCCTTCTTCAAATCATCCGGAAGATCACAGACGCTATCTGTTGTAACCATAAGGAATGTTCTCTGCGCCTGCTCAAAGATCAGAATATCTTTTCCAATCTCTGATTGAATAGCCTCCTCACTGAACTTTACTAATTCCTTAGGCAGAATACTTAAAATGGCCGCTTCCAACAGAGCACCACTGACCGGTTTTGCTAGATACCCGCCAAACCCTTCCTTTCGGTAAAGGAACTGATTGTCGCTTCCTGCATTGGCAGTCAAAGCAATTACGGGCACATCTTGACATAGTCCTCCCGGCTGTGTCCGCAATGCATGAAGACACTGTATCCCATCCATCTCTGGCATCAAATGATCCATTAAAATAACATCATAATGTTTAATCTGCGTCAGCCTCAAACATTCAGCACCACTCAATGCTGTGTCTAATTGGATTTTTGTGGCTGAAAGAAGCTTTCTCACCACCATCAGATTCATCTCATTATCGTCCACTACCAGAATGTGAGCTTCTGGTGCTTCAAAACTCTGCCTGTATTGCTCCCCCTCCCGAGGCTTTACGCGAGAATCCAATGTAAACTTTCCTAACTCCTTGTCATCTACAATATCCTGTTCTAGCATAACAAGAAAGGTCGAACCCTTGGTATAAACACTATTTACACTAATCTCTCCGCCCATCAACTCTACTAGCTGATGAACGATGCTAAGTCCTAACCCTGTTCCTTCAATATGACGATTTTTTTCTTCATTCACCCTCTTAAATGCATTAAAAATATAGGGAATGTTCTCCTTTTTTACTCCTTGCCCTGTATCCTCCACAGAATACCAGACTCGCACTCTGTTCAGTGTTAGTCTCTCGCATCGAATAGAGAGTGTGATGGAACCTTCACTCGTGTATTTTACTGCATTATTCAGAAGATTAATAAGAATCTGTTTAATACGTACCTCATCACCGCAAAGCATACTTGGAATTGAAGAATCTACATGAAGTCGGAACTCCAATCCCTTTTCCTTGGCCTTGATCCAGATCATATTGACAATTTC
>Ga0137307_101502_pt1 | contig 20213 bp, 19 predicted proteins | sample NAcewD2O_March_2_FD_97180 | JGI IMG/M metagenome (GOLD analysis project Ga0137307, IMG submission 97180) | Mouse cecal microbial communities from Vienna, Austria - N-Acetylglucosamine amended D2O_March | ecosystem: Host-associated > Mammals > Digestive system > Large intestine > Cecum | place... | reverse complement strand
GGCGGGAAACGGGGCAGGAAAAGGGGGCGCAAAACGCGCCTGTGGACGTTTAGAAGCCGTTTTCGTGGGTAGGTAGTATAAAACCCTTACCCTGTGGATTTTTGCGTCTGTAACGCCTTAAAAATCAAGCCTTTTCTAGCCCTCTTTGCGGAAAAAATACTACTCGTCCCTTGACGGTCTGGATAGTCGGATCGGACATAGAATGGGGATTGTTTTTCATAATTGGGTATGGTAAAATTTCTCCCATAACAAACCAAAAAATCGAAATTTTCTGTGAATGGAGGGAATTATAGGCATGAAAATGTCATTAGTTGTTCCAAAAACTTTAGTAGTGAAGGTAGGAGTATATGTTATCTACTCATGAATAATGAGGTTATTGCAGTCGTTGGTTATAAATAAAATTATAATTTGGAGCATAAAATAATGAAAACAGCAAATATATCAGAAATGCTAAATTCACTAATTGAATTATATGATTTCAACAAGAATACTCTTTCAAACTATTTAGGAATATCGGTAGAACAAATAGAAAGTATTGCACAAGGAAATGTTGATTGTTTACCAAAGGAGCCTACCTATTGCAATCACTTACTCACAAAAGTTGGATTTCTTTATTTTAGTATTATTGAGAATAATGATTTGAAATTAAGTGCTTTTTTGGAAGTGCTTATTTCATATCACAATTTATCTAAAAAGTCGATTGCAGAAATGGCGGGAGTAAAAATAAGCGTTATTGACGAAATTCTTTCAAATTCTACTAAAAATATTGACATTGAAGCAAAGTATAAAATTGCTATTACCGTAATGACATTACGCTTTTTCTTGAAAGACTGTGAACCGTCTATATAATAAACTGGAATTTTGTAAAAAAAGAGCCGGGACGCGGCAGCTATCAGATAGCCACCGCGCCCCGGTTTTCTTATGGGTGCAGAGATTGGATTGTGACGCAATAGAATGCCATTTTGCGGGGTAAAGGTATAAATCCCTTACCGTCTTATTTTCCCGCCCGGAAAGCCGCATACAGCAAGGCTTTTTTCGCCCCTGCCGCGTCACATTCGCCCGCATTTTCCTCATGCGCCCGGCAGTCTACGGAGCAGTAGCACGTCCCTTATCCAATAGGTAATACAAAATTTTAAGCAGCTGCTTTCCTGCAACTCATCACCTCCATAGCTTGATTATATTATAATAACCTTGATAATGCTATGTCAAAGTTTATTATATGTTCTATTTGGGCTAATCCATAGAACACTGTATAGACATATCCAAGAAGAAGTTTCTTGAACCTCTTTAATAAACTCTGCCCGGTCATTTCTAGAATACTCCGCAATCGCCCTAGGTTCAGCCGAAAGGCTGAATAGCTACGAATTTCCAGGCTCCGACCACATCCTGTCACAAAACGCTGCATCTTGCCGGCACACAAAAGAAGACCGGCTGAACTTTATTCCCGCATCTTAAGCACCTCTGCCGGAAGGATCCGGTTCACCCTGCGCATCAGGAACCCGTTGATAATCCCATATAAAACCAGCGCGCTGAAAAAGATGCCCGCATACATCTGCCAGGAAAAGGCAAGGTTAATCCCGCAGGCAACATTCGCCACCATATAAGGGAACATCAGATCCATCACCGCCTTAGCCAAGGGGATCCCCACAAGGGCGCTTATTGCCACCACAAAGAAATTCCCATTCAGGTAGAGCTTCCCGATCTCCTTTTTCCGGTAACCGAACACCTTGAACAAGGAAACCGCTGGCGCTGACCGGTCGATCATCACCTTCATCATCAGATACATCACCACTGCAAAGATCAGGGCGGAAACCACCAGAAGAGAGATCACCATACTTTTCATCTGCTCCACGAATACGGCGGCGCTTTTCTCTACATCTTCCTTTGGAAGAGCTGCATAAAGCCTGCCATGATCGATATTCAGGGAATGATCCGAAAATACGATATTATAATAATCTTCGCTCTCCCCCATCAGCTCCCGCATGCTGTCAATGTCCATAAATGCGAAAAATCCGGTGGAATAAGTAACAATCCCATCCACCCGGAAAGCATAGTACCGGTCTCTTTCCTCATCCAGAAGCGTCAGGACATCCCCCTCGCCGATTCCGTACTTCTGTGCCAGCGCCGAAGAAACTAATACCCGGTCCTCCCCCTTTTCCACCGACGCATCGAAATAGGGATTTCCATCATGGATACCCATAAGCGTCACATCAAAAGAATAGCCCAGGACTTCCTTTTTCATGGTAACCCCGTAAGCTTCCTCCCCGCCTTTTGGCACTTTTGCCTCCGGATATTTATAGTTGTACATCCAGGCAAACCTCGTATCCCTGGCGTTTTCCGTCTTGACGTAGGAACAGATCGCATAGCAGTCCAGGGAAAGCATGACGATCAGCAGGGAAATGAACATCCCCAAAAATACGGCTGCTGCCGTGCGTCTTTCCCGCAAAAGCTGCCGGAGCCGGAAAATCCGCACAAAACCGCCCGAAAGATGCATGGCTGCCACTCTGTCCCTTTTCCGTTCCCCGCGGATCAGGGCAAGGGCAGGCCGGGCCAGTTTTTTCCGTATCACAAGGTAATTAGTGAAGGCGGCGGCAAGGGGCGGCACAGCCAGTCCGTATAAAAGCAGGTATGGCTCATAAACCACCTCCACCTGCGGAATGGAAAAATAGCCATAGGGCTCGCTGAGATACCGGTTTACGCCAAAACTGCTGTAGCCAAGAACCGTCCCGGTGACACCGGCCAGGAAGGTGACTAGCACCGGCAGACAAAGGTAGTGCCGCATAAGTTCCTTTCTCTTCACACCCATGGCATAGAGTGTCCCGATGACGCCGGACTCCCGCTCAATACTGTGTACGGTAAACACGGAGATCACATAGGCAAACAGGATCAGGACGATTACACCGGCCGCCAGCCCCGCCGCCTTATCTACATATTTATCGTTCCCCGCCGAACCGATCCGGGGATTGTCGCCCGCCGGGACAAAGCGGGTCAGTTTGGAGAGGGAAACCGCAAGCCCTCCATCCAGCTTTCCGCCGTTCCTCTCCCAATACTCCCGGAAAAAGGCATCTTCAATATCACCCGCCGAAACTTCCAGTCCTTTTAATTGTTCCTTCAGCTGCTTATCGGTCATCCTGCCATTCAGCAGATAGGCATAGGTATATTCTTCGGAAGAAATACTCCCGCCCGCCTCCCGCAGCCGACTGTAGTCTTCTCCTGTCACAAATCCAAGCCCGAACCGGACGCTGTCCACGGCGCTGTCGGAAAAGCTCCGGAAGGGTGATTCATAATCCGGGGCCGTGCCAATCCCTGTGACTGTAAATTCCCTGCCCCCAAGGGTAATCCTGTCACCGGCAGAGATCCCATGTTCCTCGCAGAAACGCCTCTCCAGCAGAATCTCCCCTTCTTCTTTGGGGAGCCTGCCGGAATCAATCTGTACCAGATCGATATGCTTCCTCTGAGTAAAGACGCGGAGAACCGCGCCGTCTGTGGAACCTGCGTCCCCAGACAGCCCTCCCGCTTCTGACAGAGTGCTTTTGCCTGCCGGGGCATAGTCCAGATAAAAATGCTCCTCCAGGGTAATGCCCTCCCCTTCCAGCGAAGATTTCTCCTTTTCCGTAAGGGGTGCGAACACGCTGAACTGCCCGTCCTCCGCCCGGTTGGCCTTTGCTGTTTCAGCCGTTTGTACGATAACAGTATCTGCTGCGCCTACCAGCCCGATCACGATATACATGCCAAGAACGATCAAAAGCCCCAAAGCCAGATACCGGAACTTATTCTCTTTCAGGTCTCGAAATATGCGTCTTCTCAATATCTTCTGCATCACAAATCCTCCAACTGCGCGGCAGGCACTTTCTCTTCATTCCGGTAATCCTGCATCACCTGTCCGTCCTTCAGGCAGACCACCTGATCCACCATATGTCTGATGGAATTGTTGTGGGTGACAATCAGCATGGTGGTGCCGTATTTCCGGTTTACTCCCTCAAGCAGTTCCAGAATATCCCGCGAGGTGTGGGAATCCAGCGCCCCGGTGGGCTCGTCGCAGAGCAGGAGCTTCGGGTTCTTGATGAGCGCCCTGGCAATGGCGCAGCGCTGCTGCTGGCCGCCGGAAAGCTGGGCCGGGAATTTATCCTGGTGTCCGTCCAGGCCCAGAGTACCCAGAAGCTCCCCCATGTCAAGGGGGCTGTCAGTAAGGTATTCGCATACCTGGATATTCTCCTTTACCGTAAGGTTCGGCACAAGATTATAGAACTGGAAAATGAATCCCAGATTCGCCCTGCGGTAGTCGGACAACTCCTCCGGCAACAGCCCGCAGATCCCCATCCCATCCACGGATACGGAACCGGAACCGGCTTCCTCCAACCCGCCGATGCAGTGAAGCAAGGTGGACTTCCCAGAACCGCTGGCGCCCTGTATGACGCACATCGCACCCTTTTCCACGGACAGATCCACGCCCTTTAGAACCTCCACATAGCTCCCCCCTTCCCCATAGCTCTTTCTCAGATCTTTTACTTCCAGATACATTTCGCATTTCTCCTTCCTGCCCGTCTTTCCATGGCATGGAGGCACATCCTCTGCCTGCCAAACATCTTACGCATACGCCTCCAATATCTGTATAAGAGCACTTGCACTGCTGCTGTGCGAACGTTCCAGCCTTGAATTATGCCGCTCTGATTCCGCAACTGCACAGCGTACCATTTTATGGGATACAGTCGAAGTAAACAGGATCACCAGATCCGGACTGCCAATCTGACTGCCTAAATCGGATTTCATTTTAGTAAAGACCTTCGATTTATGGTTGTATTTCTTACAGATTTCCTTATACCGGTTCTCCATCCTCTCATGTCCTCCTATGATCACAACGCTCATGCAGATTCCTCCTTTTCCCTTTGGTTAGTCTCATCTAACTCATGTGGTAAAAGAAAATGCCATAAGGCATTTTTCCGTGTAATTCCTTTCATTTGGAAACATCTGTCTCCTCTTTCGATTAGTCATATCTAACTATCGTATATGCTAACATATTACCCGCCATCCTGTCAATAGGATTTACGAAAAAACGCAGAAAAATTTCCAGCGTTCCAGAGATAACTTTTCAAATCGCACTCTACATAGGACTTTTCCTATAAAGCCTGTAAGTTCGTCATATGTTCCCTGTTCACTGATACGCCTATCCGCAATCACCAGTAACGTCTTTCTTTTTACCAGCTCACTGATAGCCTCCTGAATGTAACTCTCATTGTCCGCATCAACACTGGCGGCCGCTTCATCCAATATTATAATCGGCGCATCCTTCAGTGTACAGCGGGCAATCGAAATACGCTGCTTTTCCCGCACTCTCTTTGGATATATGCTGTGTACCTTTATCCGACAATTCACTTTCATTCAATACTTCTTCAATCCGGTCTAAAGCAGCATTCATAACAGTAAGGCGGGATGCCTCGCCATATAATGCTTTTAATGGCCCGAACAGGTCAAAGACAAAGAGCAGCCTTGATTTCTGGACACCCTCCATCCGGTTCTCAAGCTTCCGGTTCCCCATGGCCATCTCCACGTCCATATGCTCGATCAGGGCATCCCCCCTCAAAAGGCATCTCCAGCTCCTCCGCAATGGTTTCCGGGAAACATTCCATCATCCAGACGATGGTTCGGTACTGCTGCAGGAGCATAAGCGTGTTGTGGTAGCTGTTCCTGGTCTTCTCCTGCTTTGCAGAGCGCACCTTCTCACTGTCAATCTTCTGATCCGCAAGGAGCCCCCGCTTTTTCAAAAGGCTGATAAATGCGTCCGACTGTGCCAAAATCTTTTCTTCCTGCTGTTCATACAGCTTTTTTCATCCTGTCTGCTCGTATGTGAATAACTCCTTTGCTATTTTTGTGATCTCCATCGGCTCACACGGCCCGCGGATTTTACTCGTCTCTATCACTGCCTCCGGGTATATACATTTTCCCTTGCAGTCATATATACTTCTTACAGCTCCTGCACGGAGAAAGATACGCGCGTATTATAGGGGCAAAAAGTGCAACGCCCCTTTCCGGCTCATTTTGATGCGCCCTTTCCGCCCTGGCCCCTGTCAGTCTCCTGCTGTACTATGCGACAATGCGGTTCAGCTAGTCATGGTCGGAACCCTTTTTCTGCGTATTTGCACCCAAAATGCGTATTTTATTAAGAATACTTACACCATCCTCCTGGGCAGTCATCGAAACTTCTGTACCAGCCGGGTACAGTCTATCAAAAATGAGGCAGCCATAGGATCCGGGCAGACGGTACTTTCACATCGGACACCTCCTTCTTCTAAAAATAGGCACGTTCGCCTATCGGCTCACTGACTGCGGTATTCGCCATATGGGAACTCAAGCGTTCCCGCATGGCTCATTACTCGCGCAAAAAAGGCGACCTCTTTTCTCTAAAGAAGCCGCCCGACAGGTAAAAGCTAAAGCCTTACAGCCAGTCCTGAAATGTTATCTGTCCTGATCCCTACTAGTCTTCGCCAGGCGGGGTCCTGGTAGGTACCCATTTGCCGTCGATCAGCACATCCATACCGGTTCCACAATGTAGTCCCCCATAGTAGGATTCCAGTCCAAACCGTATGTCCATCCGTTCACTTGACGGATCGTAAAATAGAGATCCCTGTTTCATAAATTTTTACTCCAATTCTATCTTTAATAAATTATTGGAATTTATTTCCATTCTAAATCATATATAAGCAAAAAAGCCAGACGGAATTGAATATCCCAATCTGGCTCTTAATTTATCTATATTTTCTCCCAATCAATTCTATTTCTCCCAAATCAGTATTGGTTTTGGGAGATATTCAATTTTGTCTGGGAGAATTCACATAAAATGTACTGCACCCACTGCTGTGCTTTTTCAATAAAGCCCTCATCCAAAATCTTCTATAACCTTTCAGCCTAACTATATTTCATTTGCATAAAGATAGCCAGGCCGATAATCACTATGGCCTGGCCCCCTGTGGCAATTTTCACTTACAGAGTCTTTGCGAATCCTTATAGCAAACCTTCCTTTCCTATGTATTTGGTCAGTCTGCCGCCGGATTCCCTGTGTTTTAGTTTGGACAAAATCAGCGAAAACCCTGCATTTATGCGGCTTTCTTAACCTTGTCCTATTATAACGCATTAGTCTATTCTCCTTACAATACCTGTGGCCTTCATATAACAATTCCTCCATCTGTATATTTTCATATCACTGTTACTGCAATGATACTATTATTTGTAAATGAAGGAATTTTATACCTTAAATAGCAACTTTATATTTTGAACCTTCGTACTTGTATTTTTCCATACAGGGTGATAGGATGATTACATGAACATATACAGGAGGCAGAACATGAGTTATACACAGAAGAGTATGACACTCAAGGAACTTGAAATCGGAAAGACCGCCCTTGTAAAAAGCGTAGGCGGAGAGGGCGCCCTGCGCCAGCATTTTCTTGACATGGGCGTAATCCCAGGTGCGGAGGTCACAGTCATAAAACTTGCTCCCATGGGTGATCCCATTGAGCTTCGGATCCACGGCTATGAGCTTACTCTCAGACTGGCCGATGCCGCGCAGATTGAGATAGAGCCGGTCACTGCAAAGATACGTCCGGAAAAGAAGCCCTCTAAGAAGACGCTGCATCCCGGTCTTGGAGAGGAAGGAAGGTTTCATCCCAAAGGCAGCGGCGACCCTCTGCCGGAAGGGACAAAGCTGACCTTCGCACTGGTAGGCAATCAGAACTGCGGCAAGACTACCCTGTTCAATCAGCTGACCGGCTCCAGGCAGCATGTGGGAAATTTCCCCGGCGTTACAGTAGACCGCAAGGACGGAGAGATCCGCGGATATGCAGATACCTCCATTACAGATCTGCCGGGCATCTATTCCATGTCGCCCTATTCCAGCGAAGAACTGGTATCCCGGGATTTCGTACTCAAGGATGCCCCAAAGGGAATTATTAACATTATAGACGCCACGAACATTGAGCGGAATCTTTATCTCACCATGCAGCTTCTGGAAATGAACATTCCTGTAGTAGTGGCTCTTAACATGATGGATGAGATGAACGGAAACGGCGGCTCTGTGGATGTAAACTCCATGGAGGCCATGCTAGGCGTACCGGTAGTTCCCATCTCAGCTGTCAAAAACCAGGGAATCGATGAGCTGGCAAGGCACGCCCTCCACATTGCAAAATACCAGGAAAAGCCTCTGCGGCAGGATTTCTGCGACCAGAATGATAACAGCGGCGCAGTCCACCGATGTCTGCATGCAGTCATCCACCTGATCGAAGACCATGCGCTTAAGGCAGGTCTTCCGGTTCGTTTTGCCGCTGGAAAAATAGTCGAGGGAGACCCTCTGATTTTAGAACAGCTTCAGCTGGAGCAGAATGAAAAGGAGATGTTGGAGCACATTGTGCTTCAGATGGAAAAGGAACGCGGCCTGGACCGCAGTGCGGCTATGGCGGACATGCGCTTCTCCTACATACAGAAGATCTGTGACCAGTGTGTGATCAGGCCTCACGAGAGCCGGGAGCATGTCCGCAGTCAGAATATGGACCGGATCCTTACTGGAAAATATACTGCTATTCCCGTATTTATCGGTATTATGGGACTAGTTTTCTACCTGACCTTTAATGTAATCGGGGCATATCTCCAGGATCTGCTTGCGTCAGGTATTGAGATGCTGAAAGACTGGGCTGACAGTGCAATGACTGCCACCCACGTTAACGAGGCGCTCCACGGGCTGATTATTGACGGAATCTTCGAAGGCGTAGGCAGTGTACTAAGCTTTCTGCCCGTCATTGTGACCATGTTCTTCTTCCTCTCGCTTTTAGAGGACAGCGGCTATATCGCCCGCGTCGCCTTCTTTATGGATAAACTGCTGCGGAAAATCGGACTGTCCGGACGCAGTATTGTGCCTATGCTCATCGGCTTCGGCTGCACCGTACCCGCAGTCATGTCTACACGCACCCTGCCCAGTGAACGCGACCGCAAGATGACCATCCTGCTCACCCCGTTCATGAGCTGCACGGCAAAACTTCCGATCTACGCCTTTTTTGTCAATGCATTCTTTCCCCACCAGGGAGGTCTGATCATGACAGGGCTGTATGTACTAGGCGTTCTGACTGGGGTTCTGATTGCCCTGTTATTTAAAAAAACTTTATTCAAAGGCGAAGCAGTGCCTTTTGTTATGGAACTTCCCAATTACCGTATGCCAGCCCCCCGCAGCGTGCTGCAGCTTCTTTGGGAAAAGGCCAAGGACTTCCTTCAGAGAGCCTTCTCTGTTATTCTCATTGCCACCATCATCGTATGGTTCCTGCAGAGCTTTGACTTCCAGTTTAATATGGCGGCTGATTCCCACGACAGTATCCTGGCCTCAATTTCCGGGCTTCTAGTTCCCCTTTTTAAGCCCCTGGGACTTGGAGACTGGCGTATCTGCACCTCACTGATCAGCGGCTTTATGGCAAAAGAAAGCGTTGTCTCCGTTCTAGAGGTACTATTTGGCAGTACAGGCGGCATCACAGCTTCCATGACCTCCCTTTCCGCTGCCTCCCTGCTCGTCTTCAGCCTCCTGTACACCCCATGCGTGGCGGCAATCGCCTCCATCAAACGGGAGATGGGGGTAAAATGGGCGCTCTACGTTATACTCTGGCAGTGTACCATCGCCTGGGCAGCCGCTCTTTTGGTTCGCATAATCGGAACTCTGATGGGGGCGGGATATTAGAGATACAAAAAGTTCCATGTGGACAATTCAGCCATTGCATGCCCGGGGAACTCGTTACTATGAGCGGACGGTTAGTCCGTGAATAGTAACGAAAAATGTTCTGTCTCCAACATATTGTCAGACGGATTTTCATATGTTAATAAAAAAGGAAATGTAAAAGAGAAGACGATGCGTGGATCATATAAAAAGAAAGCGAAAGAAAAAATCATGAAATCTGCATGGGATTTATTTCTTGAGAATGGCTATGATGAAACTACCATATCAGAGATTATTGAGAAATCAGGCACCTCCCGCAGTGCATTCTACCATCACTTTCACGGTAAGGAGGAACTTCTCTTTACCATTGAATATATCAATGATAATGACTACGATGTCTGGCTTAAGGAGTACTATGACGGCAGCATCCATGCTGTGGATAACCTCATTTCCTTTCATAATTATGTCATGCATACCATAGAGTCTTCACCCTTCTGCCGCTTCTATCCCCCGCTTTACGGACTTCAGGTTATGACGGACGGCGTACGCCATACCCTGAACCCTGACAGACCATATTACCAGATTTTGAGAAGCCTTTTAAAAGAAGGAATTGAAGCAGGAGAAATTCTTTCCCAGCATACCTATACAGTCCTAACGGATATGATTGCAAGTTTTCAGATCGGAATCACATATAACTGGTGCCTGCAGCAAAAACGATATTCTCTTATACAGTATGGACGTGACCTAATGATTCCGTTTCTTGAATCCTTGCGGGGAGAGATCTTTGACGGGAATGAGGATTGCGGCGGGGAACCGTAAATAGGATAGCCTCCGGGTTATCCTTTCCTATTGCCGCCCCACAAGCTTATGCCCGGAATAGATACAGATCAGCATGCTGACCAGCATCACAATAGAGCTATATTTATGCCACTTTATCTGATTCGTAAAACCCACCTCTCCCTATCATCAATACCGGTTATGAACATCCTCCGCAAAACACATCAGATTCCTGATTTCCAGCACAGTCCCGTCATCAAGCACTGCTTTCCCGGTCATACGTCCAAACACCTGATGCTGGTCACTCTCAATAATCACTGCCGAGGTCTTTGCTGCCCGGTCAAGCACTGGCACAAAATCCATCTCAAACCTTCCGTCGCTGGAGGTGAAGATCCAGGGCTTCATATAGCTGTCCTTTGGAATATGAAAGGTCACATCGTCCAGTTTATGCGCTGTCCCATCGTAAAATAACATATTCTCGGATGCCGCAGACGTATCCCCGAATCCATACCCGATATTAAAACCAAATGGCTTCCCATTCACACTTCCATTTCCCGAGCCCCAGTACCACCGGTTATCATAGGTCCACACTCCCCTTCCCCAGTCCAGCGTGCCAAAGTCCCTGTCCTTTGAGAAAGTATAGGTCTTTCCGTCAAAGGTCATGCTTCCCTCTGCCGGCATACAGTTTATCTTCTGATTATAATAAAATGCCCTCCTATTTTCTTTCCATGGAGTAGCGATTACCATCGTATCCATCTTAGGCTGCTCCAGCATAATATCACAGGAAAAGGGCTTTTCCTTATAGAAGTTCTTAAATCTGCAGCGAAGCTCCCTCTTTCCGTTCTTCACAAAAAATCCCATATGCAGACGCCTGTCCTTATATACCGTATTCCCTTCCTCTGATGTTGACGGCAGATGCAGCTTTCCCATGGGAAATGGATTCAGAATCGTCTCCGTATGCTCCCACCCCTCTTTAAAATTCAGCAGGGAGACCGACTGAAGACCAATATAGCCGTCATCCGAAATTGTAAAGGCACCCGCAAAATCCTCATTTAACACAAGATAGTAATCCCATTCCTTGATTCTAAGCCTTGAAGCCCTGATCTGCCCCCTGTCATAAACCTGTAAAAGCCTTTTCGACCACCCCGGTTCTCTCAGACTCCCATCTTCCTTAAGCAGTGGCTGCACCGCCGTCACCTCATGATTTCTCATTCTAAAACCCTCCATTTTATAAGGAACTGTTCCTAAACTGCCTGTTTTCTCTATCTTATGGTTCCTGTCCACACAGAAATATCTGTAACTTTAAAGATCCCTGTCAGTTATAGATATCTTATCACATTATGAGATGAAATAGGGGAAAAACTGCAAAAAAAAACGCTTTGGCTTTTATTCAGTTGTTACGATTCATGGCCCGGGAGGCCGCTCATAGGTGGTATTCGGAGTTTTTCAACGCAAAAACACCCCTTTATTGCAATTTGATTTTCAAAATGCTACAATAGACTCGGACTGTATACTGAACAACAGCAGAATGCATTTTACAAATCAAAAGACCAGGAGGATTTAACATGAGTAAAATTGAAGAAGTAAGAAGCGCTATGGTAGCTGCAATGAAAGCAGGTGATAAACCCACAAAGGAATCCCTCTCCATGCTCCTTTCAGCTCTTAAAAATAAAGCCATCGACAAACGCGCAGACCTGACCGAAGAGGAAGAGATCCAGGTTGTCCTAAAAGAGATCAAGCAGACAAAAGAAACTCTTGAGATGACCCCAGCGGACCGCGCTGACATCATTGATGAGTGCACCCGGCGTATTGCCGTCCTGGAGCAGTATGCACCAAAGCTTATGGACGAGGAAGAGATCCGGCACATGATTAACGCCACGCTTTCTGAGCTTGGCATTGATTCTCCGACTGCAAAAGATAAGGGAAGGATCATGAAGGTACTGATGCCAAAGGTAAAAGGCAAGGCAGACGGCAAACTGGTAAACCAGATGATAACATCATTGGGGACGGGGCATTTTTAAAAATGCCCCGTCCCCAATGATACTTATTACTCTTCTGCATCCAGATCTACCTGATCATCTGTCTTTACGGAATCAGAGTACGGCGTCTCTTCCTCCACATTCATCGTCACCGTCAGGTCATTAAAATTTATCTTTTTCCATACATCCTTATGTACGGTAATCTTCGCATCCTTGCGCCACTTTTCACAGGTATCATTATAGAGCTCATTTTTCCGCTCCTGTACGATGGTATCCTTCTTTGCATCTGTAGCCTCACGGTCGAGAAGACTCGTTACCTTTGCCACATAGCAGCCCGCGTCTGTCTCAATCACATCTGTGGATTCGCCTTCCTTTAATGCATCAGCCGCCTTCACAAGCTCCTCATCTGGAGACGTGGATTCTTTGTCAAAGGTCGCTTTGCTGACCTCCACGCCTGCTGTCTCGGCAAGAGCCTTAAAGTCCCCGCCTTTCTTCAGATCCGCCGCAAGAGTATCAGCCTTCTCCTTCAGGGCCTTCTTCTCGTCATCTGTCAGATCTGTGGATGTACCAGAGTCATCTGTAGTGGTATAAGAAAACAACACATAATCCATACTCTTCTGCGCAGCTTCCTCGTCAGAAACATCTGTATCTGCCCCCTCTTCAATAGCCTCCTGCATCTTCTGCTGTACTGCCATCAATGTAAGCATCCGCTCTACCGCCTTCTTATCACCGGACACCATATCCTTATCCTCCAGTGAATTATCTGCATCAAATTTCTGTGCGGTATCCTCAACCACCTTCTTCTCATCATCTGTAAGGGAAACGTCATAATCCCCCATATGCTGCTCTAGAAGAACCATGGTTGACAGGGTATCCTGGACAGATTCCTTCACACTCTCCTCATAGGTTTTTCCCTCGCTTGCCTCGGAATTCCACTTATCCTCCGGCATATAAGCAGAATAATAGGTCTCATACTGCGCCTGGGTGTACCTCGCATAGAAATTCGCCACATCTGCCTTAATTTCTGTATCACCGACTGTAATCGCCGCCTCACTTCCCTTTAAAGTGCAGCCTGACATTACTGCCGCAGCCATAATTCCTGCCAGTGCAGGTATCAATACTCTTTTTTTCATTCCTGATACTAACCTCCTTCGTGCTGTTCATGCAAAAGCCGAAACTATTGTTAACCTTCACAGTTTCGAAAAGCTGTTTCCTTTGCATACCCTATCCAGTATACTCCCTTTTTCTCATGCAAGCAATCCTTTTATTCCAATTAACACTTTTTTCACAACTTCCACCGGATTTTCACTGTCTGTTTTCCGGCTTCTGCCCTTTTTCCGGTAAACAAAGCACGGATTTTCCAGGTCTGCCTTAAAGGACAGCTCATCTTTGAACCCTAGAAGGAGCCCCGGAATCCGCTCCGGCGTTACAGGCGCCTTTTCATACATGGTAAAGGTATAGGTCTCCCCCTTCTGCTCAATCTGCGTCACATATGCCTCATGGGCAAATGCCTTAAGCCCTGCCACCTCCAGAAGTCTTTCCACCTTTTTCGGGAAATCTCCGAACCGGTCAATCAGTTCCCCGGTCATCTCCTCCATATCCTCTTCAGATTCGATGGCGGCCACACGCTTATATATGTCAAGCTTATGATATTCATTTGGAATATAGCTGTCCGGAATATAGGCATCTACATTCAGGTCAATGGTGGTGTTAAAGCTTTCCTCCTTCATCTCCCCCTTGAGATGACGCACAGCCTCATTTAACATCTTACAGTACAGATCATAACCCACAGCTTCCATATGCCCGTGCTGCTCTGCTCCAAGAAGATTCCCCGCTCCGCGGATCTCCAGATCCCGCATGGCAATCTTAAAGCCTGAACCAAGATCCGTGAACTCCCTGATTGCCGAGAGACGTTTTTCCGCAATCTCCTTAAGAAGCTTATCTCTCCGATACAGAAGGAACGCGTATGCCATTCTCCCGGAACGTCCCACGCGCCCTCTCAGCTGGTAAAGCTGCGAGAGACCCAGCCGGTCCGAATCATGGATGATCATTGTATTTGCATTGGATATATCAAGTCCTGTCTCAATGATAGTTGTAGAGACAAGCACATCAATGTCCCCGTTAATGAAATCATACATGATGCCCTCAAGCTGACGCTCCCGCATCTGTCCATGGGCAAATGCCACATGAACCTCTGGCACAAGCTTTGCTACCTGCGCGGTAATCTCCTCAATGTCTCCCACACGGTTATAAACATAATAGACCTGTCCGCCTCTTGCACATTCCCGCTCAATAGCCTCCCGGACCATCTCGTCACTGTATTCCATCACATAAGTCTGAATCGGCATCCGTTCTCCCGGAGCCTCCTCCAAAACACTCATATCCCGGATTCCGATCAGGCTCATATGAAGAGTTCTTGGGATCGGGGTTGCAGTGAGCGTCATCACATCCACATTTTCCTTTAATTTCTTGATCTTCTCCTTATGCTGCACACCGAAGCGCTGCTCTTCATCTATGATCAGCAGCCCCAGATCCTTAAACTGCACGTCATCGCTTAAGACCCGGTGGGTTCCAATGACAATATCCACCAGCCCCCGTTTCAGATCCTGGACCGTCTTCTTCTGCTGGGCCGGGGTCCGGAATCTGCACATCAGATCCACTCTCACCGGAAAGTCCTTCATCCTCTGCAAAAATGTATTATAATGCTGCTGGGCAAGAATGGTTGTGGGCACAAGGTATACCACCTGCTTACTTTCCTGCACTGCCTTAAATGCCGCACGGATGGCAATCTCGGTCTTCCCGTATCCTACATCACCGCAGATCAGCCGGTCCATGATCTTCCTGCTCTCCATGTCCCGCTTTACGGCATCAATGGCTAGAATCTGGTCCTCTGTCTCTTCGAAGGGAAACATTTCCTCAAATTCCTTCTGCCACACGGTATCCTTTCCATAGACATAACCCTCCTGCTTCTCTCTCGCGGCATAGAGCTCTACCAGATCCTTTGCGATCTCCCTTACAGCCCTCCGGACCCGGGTCTTTGTCTTCACCCATTCCTGAGTGCCCAGTTTATTCAGCTTCGGCTTTTTGGCATCAGCATTGGCATATTTCTGGATCAGGTCAAGCTGAGTCGCCGGGATATAGAGGTTTCCTCCCTGTGCGTAGGCAATCTTCATATAATCTTTGGAGACCCTGTCCACCTCAATTTTTTCAATTCCCTGGTAAATTCCGAGCCCATGGTTCTCGTGTACCACGTAATCTCCTGGCTTAAGCTCTGAAAAGCTCTGAATCTTTCTCCCCTCGTATACCTTCCGCTTCTTTTTCTTCTTTGCCTTTCCGAAAATATCGGTCTCCGAAATGACTGTGAATTTAAGGAGCGGGTATTCATATCCCTCCGCCACATAGCCATACGCTGTCATGATCTCACCCGGCTGCACCTCACGGTCCATATCCTCGCTGTAGAAGCTGCTCAGATTATAGTCTCTCAGATCCTCCGCAAGACGCTTTGCACGGGTTCTGGAACCGGACAGAAGAACCACCCGGCTCTGATTTCTCTTCAGGCGCTTCAAGTCCTGGGTCAGAAGCTCAAAGCTCCTGTTATAGGACTGCACCCCTTTTACCTGGAGATTGTAGGAAGCACGCACCGTGAACTCCCGGCAGGCAGATTCCAGCGCGGAGAACGCAATACAGGAATATCCGTTCATTTTCCCTGCAATCTCGGAGGTAGTATAGAGATGTGCCTCTGCGTCCGTCAGAACCTGTCCGGCCTCAAGACGCCGCTTCTGGGCCTCCATAAATTCATCTTCCACCGCATTTCCTTTCTCAATCAGGCGCAGAGGCTCATCCAGGTAAAGCAGCGTTTCCTCCGCCGGAAAATAATCTAGAAAAGAAACTCTTTTTCCTCCTTCCCGTGGAAATTCCGTAGCAGGGTAGATCACTGCCTCTGTCAGATTTTCAATGGAGCGCTGGGTCTCCACATCAAAGGTTCTGATGGAATCCACCTCGTCCCCCCACAGCTCAATCCGGACAGGAAGTTCTCCTGTCAGAGGATAGACATCCAGGATTCCGCCTCTTACGGCGAACTGCCCCGGCGCACCCACCTGCACCTCCCGGTCATAGCCAAGACAGGAAAGCCTCTCTGAGAGCCAGGCAAGGTCAAGTGTCCCCTCCCCGGATATGGTCACAGCGCGCTCCTTAATCTCCCTCTTTGGAACCAAAGCATCCATAAATGCATCGAAGCTTGTCACAACAACCGATGGTTTATTTCCTGCCAGCGCCTCTATAACCTCCATCCGCTGCCGCACCAGCTCGCGGCTCCTGATATCCGCCTGATAAAAGAGCATATCCTTTGCCGGATACAAAAAGACGGAAGAATCCAGAGCCCGGTATTCCTCATAGATCTGCCTCGCCTTTGATTCACTGGAACAGGCGATGACTTTATAAGTAAAGCCATCGCACAATGCATACATCATATGTGTTTTCTGCGAATTGACACATCCAGAGATCCGGGTCACTCCCGGTCCCTCCCTGGAGCCCTTCGCAATCTCTTCGTATTCCGCCAGTTCCTTAAGTGGTGCGGTTAACGCCTGCATATCTGCTATTCCTCCATTACTTTCACTTTTCGATTATATTCATTCATGGCAGACCGGATCTCACCTTTTACAATCTGCTCTGCAGCCCGTACTGCATGACCGTATGCCTCCTCCACAAGTGTGCGTTCCTCTTTTCCAAAACGGCTCAGCACATAGTCCGCCAGATCATATTCCTTCGGTTTTTTTCCAATCCCCACCTTAATCCTTGCAAATACATCTGTCCCAAGGCAGGTAATGATATTCTTCATACCATTATGCCCTCCTGCGCTTCCCTTTGCACGCACACGAAGCTGTCCGGGGTTCAGGCTAATATCATCATAAATAACAAGAAGCTCCTCCTCAGGGTCAATTTTAAAATAATCCACAATTCCCCGGATACTCTCCCCGCTCAGATTCATATAAGTCTGAGGCTTTACAAGAAGGACCTTCTGTCCCTCTATGATTCCCTTTCCCACATACGCACGGCACTTTCTTGCATCCACGGCTATATTATATTTATCCGCAAGCGCATCTATGACGTCAAATCCAACATTATGCCTTGTCCCTTCATATTGTCTCGTTGGATTTCCAAGTCCTGCGATCACAAACATCCTTCCTTCACCTCCTGTCAGCTTTCCTATTATACAAGAATCTACGCATATTTTCCACCCTTTTTTCATATGTTATAAAGACAGCAAGTTACCATTCACGGACTAACCGTCCGCTCATAGTAACGCATCCAGCCCATTTAAAGGTCGCTTTCAGCGAGGTGCTGGAAACCCCACTGCTTCACCGGCCTGGATGCCGTGCAGCAGGATGCACGGCCCCGTGAATCGTAACGGCAACAAATCCATTATAAGAGACAGGGAGGCGGACGTTTATGAGTTCGAAAACAAAAATTGTTGTACTTCATATGAAGGAAATCATCTACACGGTCATATTTGCCGTGTTAGCAATAGTATTAATCCTGTTACTGATCTTTATGTTTCTTCCAAAGGAAAAAAACGAACCAATGACGGAAGCAAAATATAAGCCGGGGGTCTACACCTCTACTGTAACCCTGAACAATACGGCGCTGGAAGTAGAGGTTACGGTAGATGAAGCCCATATCAACTCCATACGCTTCTCCAATATTGATGAAACCGTTACTACCATGTTCCCGCTAATCCAGCCTGCCATTGAGGATATCGCAGAACAGGTTTATAAAAAACAGTCCCTTGAAGATATTGACTATCCATCCGAAAACCCTTATACATCGCAGATTATTGTAAATGCCATAGACGAAGCATTAAAAAAAGCCATAGCTACCAGGTAGTTATGGCTTTTATGTAACTGTTGTACGTTTTCCCAGATAGTACGGACCGTCCTATCCCACAGCTACATTTACCCCTCTACGATCAGATATCTGCCTCCTGGAATCGCAAATACTTCTGATGCTTCTTCCAGTTCTTCATCTGACATTCCCGCAACATCTACGCCTTCCTCTTCGAAGAATGATCTCACTTCCCCGATGCTGTCCACAACAACTGCCATACAGTCCTCAAGAAATGCTTCCGCCTCTTCCATCGTCTCTGCTACCGGTTCATCAAACAGACAGGACTGATTCCTTAGAAACGCCTTCAAACACTCCTCATCGTACTCATACATGACCTTTCACACCTCCTTTACCTTTATTCTAAACATATTGCAAAAGTTCTTCTGCTCTATCTATTATATATTCCGCTCCTGCTGCTTTTAGTTCTTCTTTTGTCCGAAATCCCCAGGAAACACAGATTGTTTTCAGCCCTGCATTCCTCCCGGTTCTCACATCCACCTCAGAATCCCCTATGTAAAGGCAGTCCTTTGCCCTGACACCCAGCTCCTTAAGGGCACATCGGATCCCCGCCGGATCCGGCTTCCTTGGAATTTCGTCCCGCTGCCCCTGTACGTATGAGAAAACATCCTCCCCGTACATGGCGCGTACCACCTTAAGAGTCTGTCTGTGGGGCTTATTCGAAAGCACCGCAAGAAGAAGCCCCTTCTCCTTAAGTCTCCCCAAAAGTTCCCCAATCCCCTCATAAACCTCCACTTGATAAGTACAAAACTCATCAAAAATACGGCCATACACCTCCATACCCTCTTCAATTCTCGCTTCATTCCCCGCTCCAGAAGCTTCCAGGGCTCTCTCCATAAGACATCTCGCCCCATTTCCTACAAAACGGATACACTCCTCCCTCGTAATCCCAGGAAGCCCCATCTCCTTAAGCGTACGTCCCACCGAATAAACAAGCGATTCACGCGTATCACCCAGAGTACCGTCCAGATCAAAAATACATGCCTTCATAACTAATGCCATCCCTTTCTCTGTAGTCGCTGCCTTATTATAACTATACTATACACTGAGACCCTATGCAAGAGTTGGGGACGGGGTATTTTTAAAAATACCCCGTCCCCAACTCTTAAGATCTTGTCAAGGTCTAAAAGTTTTTTTATTTTCCCTCTAATTGGAATAGAGGAAGCATATATGGAGAATCATTTTATTAGACATAAATACCAGTTCATAAAGAGGAGGATGATACAATGGCACAGGGAAAGGTTGAAATATGCGGAGTCAATACATCCAAACTTCCGATTCTGAAGGAGAAAGAAAAGAATGCACTATTTGAACGGATTAAAGCAGGAGATGAAGAGGCAAAAGAAGAATACATTAAGGGAAATCTGAGACTGGTTTTAAGTGTAATTAAGCGTTTTGGCGCAAGCAATGAGAATCCTGATGATCTGTTTCAGATCGGCTGTATCGGCCTGATTAAGGCAATCAACAATTTCAATACAGAATTAGATGTGAAATTTTCCACCTATGCCGTTCCCATGATCATCGGAGAGATACGGCGCTATATGCGTGACAACAACTCCATAAGGGTGAGTCGTTCTCTGCGCGATACTGCCTACAAAGCAATCTATGCCAAGGAAAATTATATAAAAAGAAATCTAAAGGAACCAACGGTTCAGGAAATTGCAGAAGAAATCGGAATTTCCAAAGAAGACATTGTCTTCGCACTGGATGCCATCCAGGCGCCCATGAGCCTCCAGGAGCCGGTATACAATGACAGCGGAGACGCACTCTATGTGATGGATCAGATCAGTGATACAAAAAACAGGGAAGAACGCTGGGTAGAAAATCTGTCGCTCCAGGCAGCCATGGAACACTTAAGCGAACGGGAAAGA
>Ga0137307_101500_pt1 | contig 20221 bp, 20 predicted proteins | sample NAcewD2O_March_2_FD_97180 | JGI IMG/M metagenome (GOLD analysis project Ga0137307, IMG submission 97180) | Mouse cecal microbial communities from Vienna, Austria - N-Acetylglucosamine amended D2O_March | ecosystem: Host-associated > Mammals > Digestive system > Large intestine > Cecum | place... | reverse complement strand
TGGCCCGGCGGAATTTCGCTTTTTCTGACTCAATTTTTTAATATTATCTCATTCGGGTGTCAAAAGACCTGTCCGGCAGTGCCATCTGCCAAGCGACACTGCCGGACAGGTCTTTTGACATCCGAATGTTTTTCTGAAGTGGAATCCATGCGACGGCTTGTATTATGGGCTGAAAAAAATGGAAATTTAATCAAATGTGAAAATAAGAACAAATGTTTGGCAAACATATTGCAAACGGATTTATTATATGATAAAATAAATACAAACAAATGTTTGGTCTGAGGTAAAGAAAGATGTATTATAAGGCGACGGAAGAAATGGGCATAAAAGAAAAACTGGGGATACTGACAGATGCGGCGAAGTATGATGTGGCTTGTACATCCAGCGGTGTGGACAGGCGGGGAGATGGAACCGGCATAGGGAATACGGAGTTTGGCGGGATTTGCCATAGTTTCAGTGCGGACGGGCGATGTATTTCATTATTGAAGATTCTGTTTACGAATGAATGTATTTATGATTGCAAATATTGTATTAACCGGAAATCAAACGATGTGCCAAGGGCTTCTTTTACACCGGATGAAGTATGTGAGATGACGATGGGGTTTTATAAGAGGAATTATATCGAAGGGCTTTTTTTAAGCTCCGGGATATTGTATAATCCGGATTTTACGATGGAGCTGATTTTCCAGACAATTTATAAATTGAGGAAGGAGCATCGGTTTCAGGGGTATATCCACGTAAAAGCGATTCCGGGGGCAGACCCTATGCTGATTCAGAAGACGGGCTTTTTAGCGGACAGGATGAGCGTGAATTTGGAACTCCCTACGGCGGAAAGTTTGCATCGGCTTGCCCCAAATAAACACAGGAAAAATATTTTGGCGCCTATGCGGCAGATACAAAACGGAATTATGGAAAATAAGAATGAATTGGTACTATATAAGAAGGCGCCTTATTTTGTTCCGGCAGGGCAATCTACCCAGATGATAGTAGGCGCCACACCGGAGAATGATTATCAATTGATGATGGTAGCCGAGGGGCTTTATCAGAAATTTGGGCTAAAAAGGGTATTTTATTCCGCTTTTGTCAATGTGAATGAGGACAAGGATTTGCCTGCGCTTCCCGGAGGGCCGCCGCTTTTACGGGAGCATAGGCTATATCAGGCGGATTGGCTGCTGCGATATTATGGTTTTGAAGCGAAAGAGCTGTTAAGCGAAGAACGGCCGAATTTTAATATTTTATTGGATCCCAAAGCGGATTGGGCGCTCCGCCATTTGGAGATATTCCCGGTAGAGGTGAACCGGGCGGATTATCAGCTGCTTTTGCGTATACCGGGAGTGGGGGTGAAAAGCGCACAGCGGATTGTCCGGGCGAGACGTAACGGGGCGCTTAGATTTGAAGACCTTAAAAAGATAGGGGTTGTATTGAAAAGGGCGCTTTATTTTATTACGTGCGGCGGGAAGATGCTGTACAATACGAAAGTGGAAGAGGACTATATTACAAGAAACCTGCTTTCCGTAAAGGAAAAGCTGCCTTTTGACAAAGATGGGATAACATACCGCCAGCTATCGCTATTTGATGATGTGAATTTCCAGATGCCGCAGAAAATAGCGCAAGGGCAGACTTTCTGATATCCAGGCTTATTTGTAATATTTTATATTTATAATATTAATATTAATATTAATATTAGGAAGATTTGGGTTCAATAGGCTTTTCTGCCAAATGGCATCACCCTAAGTTTGTGTCTGCGCGGCATCCGCAAACTGGAAAGCCAAATTAGTTTTGTACAAGAAAGCTGCGTAGAAATGAGGAAAAGATGGAAGAGAAGTATCTTATATGTGAAGATTCCCTGGAAGGGGTTTTTACAGGGGTTTATGAGGCATATGCCATGCAGGAAGGGCATGACCATATCCATATACAAATAGGGGAAGAAGAGAATTTCCGGTTATTTGCAGTTTATATAAGGATAGCAGCGGATGCGGAAAAGGCGGCTAAAGTGGCAAGAACTATTAACCAGAGGCTGGGAATCGAAGCTTATTTGGATATATGCAGGGCATTGGCCAGTGAAGATGGGGAAAAAGGGGAGGCAGTATATAAGACAGTCGTATGCGGCCTTAAGATGAAGGATGGAAGCCGGGTGATGGGGAATCTGGCCGATAACTCTGTCCATAAGGTATTTGAGCTTGCCCGCTGTACAAGGAATGAAGTCCATCACTGGAAGGAATTTCTACGGTTTCAGGAGCTGGAAAACGGGATACTCTTTTCTAAAATAGGGCCAAGGAGCAATGTAGTTACTTTTCTCGCCCCCCATTTTTCGGACAGGCTTCCTCTGTTTGATTTTATTATTTATGATGAAAAGAGGGGGATTTTCGTAGTTCATCCAAAGAAGAAAGAATGGTACCTTGTAACGGATAAAGATTTTGATGAAAAAGAAATTGGCGCGTACGCAAAAGAGGAGATGGAATATCAGGAACTATTTACTTTTTTTTGTCATAAAATAGCTATTAAAGAAAGAAAAAACCTTAAACTACAAAGAAATATGCTGCCCCTTAGATTCCAAGAATATATGGTGGAATTTGGGTAATACTTATCAATATGCAAATTCCAAATGGAAAGCAGAAGAAAGATAATAGTTAAATTTTACAAAAGAATACCGGAATCAGCATGAATAAAAGGGCAATTTGAGAATTTATTAAAAAAACAGAAAATTTTGCCAATTTAGTTCATAAAATTTTAGCTTTACTTTTACAGAATATGGGATATAATACAATTGTAACCACAAAGAAAACGTTTTTTTCAAGAAAGGGTGTTTTATTATGAGACATAGAATTAAATTAAGACCCGTTGAAGTGAAGGATTTTGTGGCAGCAGCGTCAAAGTGTGATTTTGATGTTGACATCGCATATAATAGATACATTGTAGACGCAAAATCCATCGTCGGCGTATTAGGATTGGATTTTAATCAGATTTTGACAGTTTCCTATTCAGGCTATAATGCTGAATTTGAGCAATTCATGAGAAGGTTTGCAGTTGCATGCTAGACATTTGCTGTTAAGATTTGAAGTGTTGCTGTTTACACGATGCTATGCGTCTTATCGCATGGCATCTGGACAGAAAAACATTAATATGAAAACAAGATTCCGGATGATTTGACTCCCCATGAGAGATAGAGTAGACTATTCTCATGGGGAGTTTTTGTATCATAAGATTTTGCTTTAGAGTTTTATATTAAGGATGGAAAAGGATATGGCGGTTAAGGCGGAAATTCGCGTTTCTGTGCGTAGTTTGGTGGAATTTATATTGCGTTCGGGGAATATTGACAATCGAAAAGCGGCTATGCCGGAAAATGCTATGCTGGAAGGCGGAAGAATCCATCGTATGATTCAAAGGCGGATGGGGGCGGATTATCATGCGGAAGTTCCCCTAAAATACCGGTACGAGACGGAAAACTATGTAATTATTGTGGAAGGGCGCGCGGACGGGATTATTGTGGGGGAAGATTCCCTGCAAGCAGAATCAATATTCCTTACGGATAAGGATGGGGAGGAACCGCCGAAAACAGAATATACGGTGACGGTGGATGAGATAAAAGGAACATATAAGGAATTGACGAAACTGAAAAAACCAATCGGTGTACATTTGGCCCAGGCAAAATGTTATGCCTATATATATGCGAAAGAAAATGAACTGGAAAGCATAAGGGTGCGTATGACCTATTGCAATATTGACACGGAGCAAATCAAATATTTCCATTATGACTATATGTTTTCGGAGCTGGAGGATTGGTTTGGGAACGTGATGGAACAATACCGGAAATGGGCGGAATTTCAATTCCAATGGAGAAAGGCTAGACAGGAATCTATCCGAAAGCTGCAGTTTCCTTTTGCCTATAGGGATGGGCAGAAAAATCTTGTGACTTATGTATATCAGACCATATACCATAAAAGGAAGCTGTTTATTGAAGCGCCCACCGGGGTAGGGAAAACCTTATCTACTGTTTTTCCTGCGGTGAAGGCGATAGGGGAAGAAAAAGGGGAAAGGATTTTTTATCTGACAGCAAAGACAATCACAAGGACAGTGGCAGAAAATTCTTTTCATATTTTACAGCAGCAAGGACTGAAGTTTAAGACAGTGACATTGACTGCAAAGGACAAAATATGCTTTATGGAAGAAGCCGAATGTAACCCGGATGCCTGCCCTTATGCCAAAGGGCACTATGACAGGGTAAACGATGCAATTTATGATTTGTTGACTAATTTGGACAATTTCAGCAGGGAGAAAGTAGAAGATTATGCTAGAAAATATACGGTTTGCCCTTTTGAAATGTGTTTGGATATGAGTTTATTTTCGGATGCTGTTATTTGTGATTACAATTATGTATTTGACCCACATGCATATTTAAGGCGTTTTTTTGCGGAGAACGTGAAAGGGGAATATATCTTTTTAATCGACGAAGCGCATAATCTGGTGGAGAGGGGAAGGGAAATGTACAGCGCCGTAATGTGTAAGGAGGACTTCCTGCAACTGAAAAGGACGGTGAAGGGGCTGGATGGAAAGATGGAGCAGAGGCTGGATAAATGCAATAGGGAGCTTCTTGCCTTAAAAAGAGAGTGCGAAACTTACCGGATAGAAGAGTACATAGACCCTTTTGTTATGGCGCTGCGGCGGCTTTACTCTGCAATGGAAGCTTATTTAGAGGAACATGACGGTCAAGATGTGTTTCATACGAAGGAGATTAGGAACGAAGTATTGGATTTCTACTTTGAAGTGTCTCACTTTTTGGATATGTATGAAAAAATGGATGAAAATTATGTGACATATTCGGAAATGAGGGAAGACGGAAGCTTTATTCTAAAATTGTATTGCGTAAACCCTTCATTAAATTTGCTGGAATGCATGAGGAAGGGAAGAAGCACAATCCTTTTTTCCGCAACATTGCTGCCCATTGGATATTATAAGGCATTGTTGGGGGCAGAAGAGGGCGATTATGAGGTCTATGCCCAGCCGGTTTTCGATTCAAGGCGTAAAAAGCTGTTGATTGGAAGCGATGTAACCAGTAAATACAGCCGCAGGACGGAAGCAGAATATGAGCGTATTGCTTCTTACATTTATGAAATCGTGAAAAGCCGTTATGGGAATTATCTCGTTTTTTTCCCTTCCCACGCTTTTTTGCAACAGATATATGATATTTTTATGGAACATTTTGCACAGAGGGGAGAGATAGAATGTATTGTCCAGGAGGACAATATGGATGAGAGGGCCAGAGAGGAATTTCTGCAGCGCTTTGCGGTTCCCAATAATGTTTTGCCGATAGGCAAGAAAGAAGGGGATGTTGTATTAGGGGATGTTGTATTAGGGGATGCGGTATTAGAGGATGCTGTATTGTCATGTTCTGATATAAGAGAAGAAAAATGTCTTCTTGGATTTTGTGTGCTTGGCGGGATTTTCAGCGAAGGCATTGACTTGAAAAATGATTGTCTGATAGGAGCTGTCATCGTGGGAACGGGGCTGCCGCAGGTATGCAATGAGCGGGAAATATTAAAAAATTATTTTGACGGTGCCGGAGAAAACGGTTTTGATTATGCTTACCGTTATCCGGGGATGAATAAAGTATTGCAGGCCGCCGGCCGGGTCATACGGACTGCAGAGGATGTAGGGGTAGTTGCCCTTTTGGATGAACGTTTTTTAACCCGGTCTTACCGGCAAATGTTTCCAAAGGAATGGAACGAGTTTGAAACGGTAACGGCAGACCGGGTGGCAAAGCGTGTAGAACGTTTTTGGGATGAATGGCTTTAAAAGAGGCACGGTTTCAATCCCGGCCTTCTCTTAACATTGCAATTTCCTCTTTATAGGGGGGAACTGTTTTGGAGGGGTTATCCTCCAAAGTGTAGTATGGGGTTTCTAATATTTTAGGAACATGGGCAAAGTCGGGATGGTGGACAATGGAAAACAGCGCATCAAAACCGATATACCCTTTCCCAATATTGGCATGTCTGTCTTTCTTTGCTCCACAAGGGTTTTTGCTGTCATTGATATGGATAAGCGCTACATTGCTTTTGCCGATAAGCCTGTCCAGTTTTTCTATCACTCCGTCAAAGTTGTGGATAATGTCGTACCCGCTGTCATGCATATGACAAGTATCCAAACAGATGCGGAGTTTTTCATTGTGGATAACTTGGTCATAAATAGCGGCCAGCTCTTCAAAATCCCTGCCGATTTCGGAGCCTTTTCCAGCCATAGTTTCTAAAGCAATGCAACAGGGGGTGTCCTTTGTTAAGATTTCGTTTAAGCCCTGGGCAATTTGACGGATTCCTTTATCTGCTCCTGCGCCTACATGGGCGCCAGGGTGGAGTACCAGCGTATGGCTTCCCATAGCGGCAGTGCGTTCCAAATCCATTGCGAGGAAATCCACAGCCAGCTGAAATGTTTCGTTATTTAGGCTGTTTCCCAAATTAATGATATAGGGGGCATGGACAACCGGCTCCGTAATGCCATGAGCATCCATAAATTCCCAAGCCTTGTCAATCTTTAGTTCCGCAATCGGTTTACGTTTGGTGTTTTGCGGTGCGCCTGTGAATATCATAAAAGTGTTTGCCCCATAAGAATAGGCTTCTTTTGCAGAACCAAACATCATTTCTTTTCCTTTCATCCCCACGTGTGAACCAATTTTCAGCATCTTATTGAGTCTCCTCTCTATTGTATAAAAATCCCTTGTCCAAAAGTTTAGGGCAATCTGCCGCATGATGATATTGAATATTGGACAGGGCTTTTGGCATTTAAGCCGGATTGGGTAATTATAAAATGGTATATCAAAGCCATATTGCATTATAGCATACCATATATATTTTTTTAAAGAGGAAATGAAAGTATATGACATCATATTTTCTGAAAAATGATTATAGAGTCATATATTATGACACAAATGTCATATGTGGATAACTCTGTGGATTTTGGGGATTTCTTTTAGAAACTTGTCAGATAAGTAAAAAAATCATTAGTTTTCCTCTATTTATATTTTGCAAGTCATGTTATTAAAAAATTGCAAAAATACTAGATCAGTCAAAATGGATGCCTGAAACTTTTTATATAAAATTGAAAGGTTGTGTGGTAAAATAGAAAAGAAGTTTCAGGAACTTGGTTATTGCTTTGTAAAATAGCATGACATGACAGAGGGACAATTTATTGAAATTAGGAGGAATAATAATATGTGGGCATATGAAAGTGTCTTTTACCAAATCTACCCTTTGGGATTTTGCGGTGCGCCGTTTGAAAACGATGGGGTAGAGATGTCAAGAATACGTAAAGTATTGGATTGGGTTCCCCATATGAAAGAGCTGGGAGTGAATGCGGTATATTTTTCCCCTGTATTTGAATCGGATACTCATGGATATAATACAAGGGATTATAAGAAGATTGACTGCAGGTTGGGAAGCAACGATGATTTTAAAGAGGTGTGCGATACGTTGCATGAGAACGGAATCCGCGTCGTGTTAGATGGGGTATTTAATCATGTGGGGCGGGGGTTTGCCCAATTTCAGGACGTGGTGAGAAACAGGGAAAGGTCTCCTTACTTGAACTGGTTCCATATTAATCTGGGAGGAAATTCCAACTACAATGACGGGCTTTGGTATGAGGGCTGGGAAGGGAACTATGATTTAGTAAAACTGAATTTAAGGAATGAAGAGGTGATTCAGCATATTTTTGACAGCGTTAGCTTTTGGATAGATGAGTTTGCAATTGACGGTCTTAGGCTGGATGTGGCTTATTGTCTGGATCATGATTTTGTCCGTAGGCTGAGGGCATTTACAGATAGTAAAAAAAGCGATTTTTTCTTGGTAGGCGAGATGCTGCATGGGGATTATAATCAAATGATGAATGACGGAATGCTGCATTCGGCAACGAACTATGAATGCTATAAAGGGCTTCACTCCAGCTTTAACAGTATGAATATGTTTGAAATTAACCATTCCCTGCTGCGCCAGTTTGGACCGGAGAATTGGACATTATATAAGGGGAAACATCTTCTTTCTTTTGTGGACAATCATGATGTGTCGAGGATTGCGAGTATCTTGACGAATGAAAAGCATTTGCCTCTCATTTATGCATTATGCTTCGGTATGCCTGGAATCCCCTGTGTGTATTATGGAAGCGAATGGGGTGCAAAGGCAAACAAAAGCGAAGGCGACCCTGCATTAAGGGCATGTTTTGAGAAGCCTGTATGCAATGAATTGACAGAGTTTATTTCTAGGCTGGCGGAGGCAAAGAAAAATTCGGAGGCTTTGAATTATGGAACTTTCCGCTCGGTAGTCCTGACAAATAAGCAATGCATCTTCGAGAGGAAGACGGACAACGAAAGGGTTTTGGTGGCAATCAATGCGGATGGGGAAAATTATGTGGCGCATTTCGACGCAGGCTGCGGTACGGCGGTAGACTTGATAAGCGGTGCAGAGCATGATTTCGGGGGCGGCAGTGAACTTCCGCCTTACAGCGCTTACTTCTGGAAAATGGAGAAATAGATAAAGAGATAGTTTGGGAACAAAATAAAGAACAGCGGCTATGTGGAATACATGATATCATAGCCGCTGTTTTTTTGTTTATATGATGCGAAGGTTTTTCTGGAGGATACATGTAGTGCAAAAGGAAAACGGCGAAAAGGAAATGGCTGCGCCGCTGCGCTCCTTCGCGGGTATGCGTCAGACCCCATATCTTTCCGGCTTCTATTTGCACCAGTTATCCTATTGGCAACAACCATTTTAAGGCAGCGCCTCTCTAGGGCAGCACCCCTCCTAAGACAGCAATTTTCTTACGGCCAAAACGGCATTGGAATCGGTTTCCCATATTTCATATTCGCTCATGCCGGGCAACCCCATGAATACATTGGGGTTGCGGAACTGCATTTTGCTATTTTTGACGGATTTGCCGGACATATGGAAAGCAGTAAGATTTGTTTTTTTACGTAAAATCCGTACGGAAGATTCTTGAATACCGGCTCCTGCCATAAGGGTAATTTCTCCGTTGGATTTTTCATCCAATTGCCTTAATAAGTCAATACCATCGAGGCAGGAAGCCTGACAGCCGGAAGTAAGAATAGTGTGGATACCCAATTCCTTGGCTAATTCTAATGTTTGAAACGGGTCTTTTGACATATCAAAAGCACGGTGTAATGTAACAGTCATTTGACCGGCATAGTCTATCAGGAAATGCATAGCCTCACAGTCAAGGCTCCCATCCGGAGTTAGACAGCCAATAACAATGCCCTCTGCCCCGGCCTTGCGGAACATATCGATTTCTTTGGCAATGATATGAAGTTCCTGCTTAGTATATAGGAAATCCCCGAAACGGGGGCGAACCAATACATGGATACGTATATTGGTGTGTTCCCTTATCTGCCGGAATAAGGCAAGAGTAGGCGTAGTGCCGCCGATGATTAAATTGGAACAAAGCTCTAACCGGTCGGCGCCGCCTTTTTCAGCTTGAAGTGCAGATTCTACGCTGTCCACACAGCATTCAAGAATATATTTTTGATGTGGATTGCCGGATATGGTTTCCATAAAAAATAATATACCTTTCTACTTTCCAATAAACTTTGAGCGGGCAGACAAAAAAATCCCTTTTTATGCCCGTGTGCCGAATGCCGCGAGATCCGGATACCTCATTGCCTGACCGTGTAATATGCTTGGTATCCGGTGATTTACAAAGGGGTATTTGGCTGCTGCGTGCAATGAGTCAAGTGCCGTGCTGGCACGGGAATCAATTATTCTACCGGCGTGAAACGTTTAAAAAATTTATCGGCGCCGCATACATGCTTTTCATGGTCGCCTTCAGTAATAATATAATCGCCTTCCCTGATAAAAACAATGCCGCGCCTGTTGCGGATAAACGGGCATACCACTGCGCCGTCCGGCCTGGTAAATTGTACCAAATTATCATGACTTATCCAGCCATTGGTAACGACTTTGGTATACAGTTCAAAACCGTCTTCCATCCCCATGCCGAGTTCATATTGCTCTGCATCTACAATCAAGGAAGCTCTCTCATATTTGGATTTCATTTTTACCTCATTTCTGCACGGCTTTGTTGCGTAAAACAAATGGTACATACAAGCTTGCGGATGCCGCACGGACACAAACCTGTAGGCTGAAAATTTACATTTTCAATTTCAAATTTCTATTTTCTTTTTTATTTTAACCTTTTCGGGGAGAAAATACAACTAGGAAGTCGAAAACTGTGTGTGGAATGGGATAAGAAAACTGGCATGGTTGAAAAAACTAAAATTGTACCTTTTCATATATACAGATATACATATAATGGTGTTAACTGAAAACGGAGAAAGGGAGGAAACGGATATGAATGAAAGATATGAATTGAACAAAGAGTTGGCGCAAATGTTAAAGGGTGGCGTCATTATGGATGTAACGACCCCGGAGCAGGCGAGGATTGCACAGGAGGCGGGGGCTTGTGCCGTTATGGCATTGGAAAAGATTCCGGCGGATATCCGGGCGGCAGGGGGAGTGGCAAGGATGAGCGACCCGAAGATGATAAAGGAAATCCAGCAGGCGGTGTCCATTCCTGTGATGGCGAAATGCCGCATCGGGCATTTTGCAGAGGCGCAGATTTTGGAGGCAATAGAAATTGATTATATTGACGAAAGCGAAGTGCTTTCGCCTGCCGATGATATTTATCATATCGACAAGGAGGCATTCCGTGTGCCTTTTGTCTGCGGCGCCAAAGATTTGGGGGAAGCCCTCCGGCGGATTGCGGAAGGGGCGTCCATGATTCGTACTAAGGGGGAACCGGGAACCGGGGATATTGTACAGGCGGTGCGCCATATGAGGAAAATGAACAAACAGATAGCGGAGATTGCAGCGCTTAAGAAGGATGAGCTTTATCAGGCAGCAAAAGAGCTGCAAGTGCCGTATGATTTGGTATGGCAGGTACATGAAAAAAGCAAGCTGCCTGTAGTGAACTTTGCAGCAGGTGGCATTGCTACCCCGGCGGATGCGGCGTTGATGATGCAGCTGGGCGCAGAAGGGGTATTTGTAGGTTCAGGTATTTTTAAATCCGGAAATCCCCAAAAGCGTGCGGAAGCTATTGTAAAAGCAGTAACCAATTACAAAGATGCAGCGTTGTTGGCACAACTGTCAGAAGATTTGGGGGAAGCAATGGTAGGGATTAACGAAAATGAAATCGAATTATTAATGGCGGAGCGTGGAAAATAATGAAAGTAGCGGTGCTTGCCCTACAAGGGGCTTTTGCAGAACATGAACAAATGCTGGAAAGCATGGGGATAGAATATATGGAAATCCGCCAGGAAAAAGATGCCCATCAAAGCTTTGATGCCCTTATCCTGCCGGGTGGCGAGAGTACGGTTATGGGCAAACTTCTTAGGGATTTGGACCTTCTGCCTATATTAAAGAAAAAAATAGAGGATGGTCTTCCTGTCCTTGGCACTTGTGCCGGTCTAATTCTTTTGTCGGATAATTTGTCGGGTGGGGAGATGCCCCATCTTGCCACAATGCCGATAACGGTGAAAAGAAATGCATATGGAAGGCAGCTTTGCAGCTTCCGTACCAAGGCGGAGTTAAAAGGCGTCGGTTCTGTTCCTATGGTGTTTATACGCGCCCCCTATATTGAAAAAATAGGCGAGGGGGTTGAAATATTGGCTAAAGTGGACGACCACATCGTGGCTGTACGATATAAAAACCAAATTGGCGTATCTTTTCACCCGGAATTGGCAGATTGCAGGAGCATTTATCAAATGCTCCTCCAATCCGTAACCCTTTAACCCGAGATATAAGCAGCTAAAAAGGAACTATGCCAGGTATAAGACAATGTTTTTGCCCGGCATAGTTCCTTTTGCATGTTCTTTTTGAAATTTCTAAAATTCTTTCATTTTCTTATTGACAAAATAATATTATATGATGTATAGTATGAAGCAAGAAAAGATAATATACGTCGTATAATATTATAGAAATAACAGATGGAAGCAGGTATGGAAAGAAAATGAACTGATAACCGTAAATGACAGAAAAGGAGCAATGCATATGGTATTTAACACAGGAGCAGCGCTGTTGGACGCGATTGTCTTGTCGGTAGTTGCTCAAGATAAGGAAGGAACTTACGGATATAAGATAACGCAAGAAGTGAGGCAGGTTATTGAAGTATCCGAATCTACCTTGTACCCCGTACTTCGCAGGCTTCAGAAAGATGAATGTTTAGAAGCTTATGATATGGAATGTGCCGGGAGGAACAGGAGGTATTATAAAGTAACGGAAAAGGGGAGGGTGCAGTTGGCATTATATAAGAGCGAATGGAAAAGGTATTCCGCTAAAATAAGCGGGGTGTTCGAGGGAGGAATCATATATGAATAGATTAGAATTTATGCAGCGGCTGGAGGCGCTTCTCTCCGATATTTCCCAGAGCGAAAGGGAGGAAGCGATACAATATTACAACGATTATCTGAATGATGCCGGAGTGGAAAATGAGCAGGAAGTGCTGGATGCGATGGGGACTCCTGAGCAGTTAGCGAAGACCATCAAAGAAGGGCTGGGGGATAATGGCACAGAAGGGGAATTTACGGAAACCGGTTACCACAATGAAGCGTATGAAGAAAAGGAGAAAAATGAAGTGGTAAAAAAGGAAAGTAAAAAACGCTTATCAGGCGGGATGATTGCTTTGGTTATTATCTTATGTATTTTGGCAATGCCGATGATTGCTGCCGCGTTGTCCGGGCTTTTCGGGGCAGGGGTTGGAATACTTGGAGGACTGTTAGGGATTTTTATTGGAAGCGCAGTTATGGGGATTTCGCTTTTTGCGGTAGCCCTGTTCCTAATTTGTTTTGGGGTTGGGGAACTGTTCCTTTTTCCGCTGGTAGGGGTATGTTTAATCGGTGCAGGGATATTGTGTGCCGGGTTATCACTGTTTTTTATCTGGATAACCGTATGGCTGTGGGGAACTGCCTTCCCTTGGATGATAAGGACTGTAGTTAATTTCTTCAGCCGGATATTACATGGGAAGAAAGGAGAAACGGTATGAAAAAATTTACAAAATTTTGCCTGATAACGTCTATCGTACTGATTTTAACAGGAGGCATCGTTTTCCTATTGGGAGCCGTAAGCGGCGGATGGCGTATGATGGAAGATATGGATGAGGACAGCAATGTTTGGAGATTTGTGCGGAGATTGGAAAACAGCTATATGTTGAGCTGGATGACAGATGTACGTTTAAATGTAGTTGACGAAGTCCAGGAAGAGCTGAAAGACGTGAAGGATGAGATAAAAGAGGAAGTGAAGGGTGCGTGGGATGACGCATGGGACGATGCCTGGGATGATATGGATGATGCCTGGGAGGATGCAGAGGAAAGCGCGGAAGATGCAAGGGAAAACGCATTGAGAGTGCAGGAGGAAATGGAGGATGCCAACAGGGAAGTTTCGGAAGTGATGAAACAGGAATTATTTGCAATGGTTCCCGAAGGGGATGCGGATATCGGGATTAGTGCATCCAAAGTGAGGGATATGAAGATTGATATCGGCGGTGCTGCCCTTTGCTTTATGGAATCGGAAAATGATAATTTCGGATTGAAAATAGACGGCAAAGAGGACTATAAATATTATGAGTCCAAAGGGGTATTTTATTTGGAGGGCGGAAAAAGGCACTTTACGGGAAATGATAATACGGAGAGGGTATACCTTTACATTCCGAAAGGAAAAGAGTTTGATGAGGTAGAGATAAACGTAGGTGGAGGCGTGATATATATTGGGGAATTGGACTCCCGTGAGGTGGATTTGACATCCGGTGCCGGTATTATAACATGCGAAAAGATAAGCTGCCGGGATTTGGATGCGGAAGTTGGAGCTGGCGAAGTAATTTTAAACGGCATAACAGCGGATAAGATGAATATAGATGTTGGCGTGGGAACGGCTTATGTACAGGGGAAAATCGGGATGGAAATTGATGCAGTGTGCGGAATGGGCTTGATTGCGATGAATTTGGACAATGCAGAAACGGATTTTAATTATGAAATAGAATGTACAGCCGGGGAAATTGCTGTGGGGGATAAGGTATACCATGCTTTGGCAGATGACATTGATGTAAATAATAGGGCTTCCGGGAAATGTTCTTTGGAATGTTCGATGGGCAGTATCAGTGTAATTTTTGAACAAAAATAAGATAATAATAAGACAATAATAAGATAATAGAAAGGAAGGATGAATGATGGAAGGTAATTATAAGAAATTGACACGCTCTAGGGTAAACAGGACAATTTGCGGGGTTTGCGGAGGAATCGGCGAGTATGTTGGAATTGACCCTACGCTGGTGAGGATTATATGGATAGTCCTAAGCATTGCAGGATGGGGGACAGGGTTGGTAGCCTATTTGATAGCGGCCATAATTATCCCGGAGGAATAAAAAACCTATATTATTATAATGAAAGGGCAGGACATATTTTTGTGTTCTGCCTTTATCGCGCTGGGGCGGAGGGGAGTATGTTGCTGCCGCGACCCGCCGCAGGCGGAGAATCCTGCAAGCAGGATTCTTTTTTACCATATAGGAAAGTCCTTCGCCAGAAGGACGTAGATTTATGAAGAACCGAAGGTTCTTTATAAAGTGTCGAAGACACTTTTTTACCATATAGGAAAATTCTCCGAAATCCTTGATTTGCCTCATAGATTGTGATAAGTTTAAAATGTTCTATATAGAAATATTCTAATATGATACGAGGTGATGTGTTGGAAACAAAGGGTGGATTTTATATCACACAGATAAAACAGCTTCATGACAGGATTTTTGAACGGTTATTGTTGGAAAACGGCATGGAAATAAGCGGCGGGCAAGGACGGATTTTGTTTATCTTATGGCAGAGGGATTATCTTACAATCAGCGAAATAAGTGAAAAAACATCCCTCGCTAAAAATACGGTATCTATCGTAATTGATGGGATGGTGAATAAAGGGTTTGTGGAAAGGAAAATTAACCCGCAAAACCGCCGGCAAAGCATTGTGTCGCTTACGGAGTATGCGAAATCACTGCAGGCGAAGTACGAGGCGGTATCCCGGCAAATGAATTTATTATTTTACGAAGGTTTTTCGGAACAGGAGCAGAAACAACTGGAACAGTATCTTGCACGGATACTGAAAACTTTGACAGAAAGCCGGTTTATCAATAAATAGTTTTAAATATGGGCTGCCCGGCGAGAACCGTTTACCGGTCATGGGCTGCCCGGCAAAAGAGAAAAAGGAAGGTGCAAAGATGCTTTGGAAGAGGAAGGGTAATCAAAATAATAGGATAGAATTTGACAAAGAAAATCAGAAGGCCGTGTTGCGCTGCAGTATTTGTAACGGGGAGCAAGTGGCAGGATTTAAGGATATCCGCACCGGCAAGTTCCAGGAGGTTATGGTAATCCGCAGCGGCAGGGATTTGGACGATTTCCGGCAGATGTACGGTTTGGAGGATGTGCCGAAGGAATATTGAAATACGTATGACATAATTATAATGTTTTTAATGGTTTGCTTACTTTCAATAGCAGTTGGACAAAAAGTCTAATGAAGAAATTATACTTTTATGATAAAATGAGAAATACTTTTATAGTGTATGTTTAAAATGAAAATTGGGCTCAGGAGTATTTGTACGAAGGTTTGGAGAGGAGAAAAATTGCAATTATGAAAAAGTTTACGGCAGTAAGTTTATTTTGCGGTGCTGGTGGATTAGATATGGGGTTTGAAAATGCAGGTTTTCATACAATATGGGCAAATGATTTTAATTCGGATGCTTGCAAAACACACCAAAATTGGAGTAAGGCAAAGGTGGTATGTAATGATATTTCAAAAATAAATATAGACGATATACCGACTTCTGATGTGGTACTTGGGGGGTTTCCTTGCCAAGGGTTTAGTTTAAGTGGACCAAGGAAAATTGATGATTCAAGGAATAGCCTATATAAGCATTATGTGAAAGTTGTAGCCAGGAAACAGCCTAAAATATTTGTGGGTGAAAATGTGAAGGGGCTTCTTACTATGGCGGATGGGCAAATTATGGAAGCGATTATTTCTGAGTTTTCGGATTGTGGATATAATGTATTTTTTCAGTTGGTCAATGCAAAATATTTTGGCGTTCCTCAAGATAGGGAGAGGGTAATTATATCCGGTTTTAGAAAGGACTTGAATATACAGGAATTTCAACTTCAAATGCCGCAGATTCCATTAGTGACATTAAAAGATGCGTTAAAAGACATGAAAGCAGCAGAACCTAATGAGGTATGTCAGGCTCCGTACTCATCGAGATATATGTCCCGTAACCGAAAAAGGGATTGGAATGAGGTATCATATACAATTCCAGCAATGGCAAAACAAGTTTCTTTGTACCCAGGCTCTCCTAATATGATAAAAGTGGACAAAGATTTATGGCAATTCGGAGATGGAGGGGAGACAAGGAGGCTTAGTTGGAGAGAGGCTGCCGTAATCCAGTCATTTCCTAAGGAAATAGAATTTTATGGAGACTTGGTAAGTAAATATAAACAAATAGGTAATGCTGTTCCGGTTAAATTGGCAGAATGCGTAGCAAACCAACTAAGGGAGGTATTGGAAGAGGGGAGAACAAATATATGGGAACAGGAATCCAAACATCGAACGGAAAAGCATTTGAATACGCATGTGTCATAGCGCTATGTGAACAGTTGGATAAAGACCAAAGAATTGTGATTGAGCATTCAATGCAATTGTCTACGGCAAAGAGGCTATATGATTCTGCGAAAGAAGGATTGAAAGAATCATTGGACGCGGCAGCAAGGTCAGCGGTTAAGGTGATAAAAAGGTTAGAACCGCAATTATGTAATTCTATTGGCAATGAACCATTATGGATTTCATTGCAAGCAGATGCTGCCGGTATTGGAGGGGATGTCAGGGATATCCTTTGTTTAAGAAAACAGAATGGCTGGGAAATTGGCTTGTCATGCAAACATAATCATCATGCCGTAAAACATAGCCGGCTTTCAGGAACGATTGATTTTGGTCAGGAATGGCTGAATATTCCTTGCTCAAAGGATTATTTTAATAAGGTTGTACCATTATTTTCTGAATTAAGAGAACTTCGTGATAGGAGCAAAATGGAAGGTAAGCCGGTCTTGTGGGCTGAATTGGAGGAAAAAAACGAAAAATATTATATTCCAGTTTTGCAAGCGTTTATGGAAGAGCTTAGAAGAATTGCTTGCAAAAGCAATGAGAATGTACCGGAAAAACTGATACGGTATCTTTTAGGCAGATATGATTTTTACAAAGTGATTACAGACGATAAAAACCGTACAACAAAGATAGAAGGGATTAACATCGCCGGAACGTTAAATTGCAGTTCGGATGGATTAAAACCTATTGTAAAGATTCCTGTACTCAAAATGCCAACGCAATTTTATCATATAGGTTTTAAAGTAGGCTCAAAAAATACAATAGAAGTGGTATGTGATGAAGGGTGGCAGATTTCAATGAGAATACATAATGCAAGCTCAAAGGTGGAACCATCTTTAAAGTTCGATGTGAATCTAGTTTCTTTTCCAATAACTATCCATACACAAACAGAACCTTGGGATAATGACTCAAACATAAAAAGACGGCAAAGACTTGGGGAGTATGCGGAAAAGCTACTAGGAAAGGGGTAAAAGAAAAATGGCAATTCTTTTGGTTGAGGATGACTTAGAAATATGTGCGATGTTAAAAGCTTATTTGGAGACGGAAAACTTTGAAGTAGTGGCGGCGCACGATGGCAGGGAGGCTTGCAAGAAGCTTGAGGAACGTTCCTGGGAGCTTGTGCTTTTGGATTTGATGATTCCGGTTATTGGCGGGATGGATGTCCTGCAGGTTATCCGGAAAAAGAGTGTGGTTCCGGTAATTATTATTTCAGCCAAGGATACGGAGGCGGATAAGACGTTGGGCCTTGGCCTTGGGGCGGATGATTATATTACAAAACCTTTTTCCGTGACGGAAGTATTGGCCCGGATAAAGGCAAATATCCGCAGGGCAACGCAATACGGGATGCCGGCGGAAAAAGATGAAGTATTGCAAGCCGGCGAAATTGTAATGGATTTGTCGGATTATACAGTGACTAAGGCGGGGGAGAAAATTGATTTGACAGCAAAAGAATTTGAAATTTTAAAGCTGCTTATGAAAAACCCCAAAAAAGTTTACACAAAAGAACAAATTTATTCCCTCGTATGGAATGATGCTTATTTTGGGGATGAAAATGCGGTGAATGTACATATTAGCAGATTAAGGAATAAACTGGAGGACGATACCAGAAACCCTAAATATGTTGTAACAGTCTGGGGGATTGGGTATAAATTAGGGGGGATGGGATGAGCGGACAGGCAATAATTTTTTTCCTCTTTTTTTGTGCGGCAGCCTTTGTTCTTATACTTTGTTTCCGGCAGACCTTATCCCGTTCCGGTATGCGTAAAGAAATATCAGGGATAACAAGGGAACTGAAAAAAATATTGGATGAGGATAGGGATTCCTATTTGACGGTTTTTACGGACAAAAAGGAAATGATGGAGCTGGTGGTGCAGATTAACCGGCTGCTGGAAAAGCATTTGAAGACGAAGGCAGACTTCAATCGTTCTGAATTGGCATCGAAAAGGATGCTGTCTAATATTTCCCACGATATCAAAACACCCATGACAGTAGTGCTTGGCTATTTGGAGATTATGCGGCTGCAAGGAAGCGGCAATGGCGAAATGCTGGAAAAAACGGAGCAGAAAGCCCAAAGTGTGATGGAACTTATCAATCAGTTTTTTACATTGGCAAAGCTGGAAGCAGGGGATACGGACTTAGAACTGTCGAAGCTGGATATAGGCGGCATATGCCGGGAAACGGTATTAGGCTTTTATGAAATATTGACGGAAAAGGACTTTCAAGTGGAGATAATTGTTCCGGAGGAGGCTGTTTTTGTACAAGGGAACAAGGAGGCTTTGCAGCGTATTTTATTCAATTTGATTTCTAATGTTATCCGGTATGGATGGGAAGGGAAATACCTGGGAGTTGCTCTGCGGGAAGATGAAAAAATGGTGTATATAGATGTGACGGACAAAGGGAAAGGGATTGATAAAAAGTTTGCGGAGAATGTGTTTGAACGGCTTTTTACTATGGAGGATTCGAGGAGCCGTAAAGTGCAGGGGAACGGGCTTGGGCTGACAATAGCAAAAAATCTGGCTTTGCAGATGGGCGGCGATATTGTATTAGACAGTATTCCTTTTGAAAGGACCACATTCACTTTGCTGCTAAAAAAATATTAGTAAAGTTTTTGGCTTTGTTTTTCCGTCGAAAGAAATTCGTAAGATTTTGTCAAGAGTTTTGAAAATGTGGGTTGCTACAATAATATTATAAAGCAGCAACAAAAGGGGCTGGGAAGAAAGGAGACAGGATATGCCATATATCATACAGACAAACCATCTTATGAAGAATGTAGGCGGCAAAGAGATTGTAAGCGATGTAAGCCTGCATGTGAAAAAAGGGGAGATATACGGGTTTCTTGGGCCCAACGGGGCGGGGAAAACGAGTATTATGAAAATGATTACGAATCTTTGGAAGCCTACGGGAGGAAGCATTGAATTGTTTGGGGAAATGCTGACGCCGGATTCTTATGAAGTGTTGAAGAGAATGGGCTCCATGATAGAGTTCCCGTGCTTTTACGAACGAATGACCGGAAGGGAGAATCTGGAACTGCATTGTGAGTATATGGGCTATTACAGCACGGATAGTGTGGCAAATGTTTTGGAAATGCTGGATTTGACAGCGGATGCCGACAGGGCGGTAAAAGGGTATTCCTTGGGGATGAAGGAGCGGCTTGGAATCGCAAGGGCGGTCCTTTGCAGACCGGAATTGCTGATTTTAGACGAACCGACCAATGGGCTGGATCCGGCAGGCATAAAAAAGATACGCAACTTGTTAAAAAGTTTATGCCTGGAATACGGAATTACCATTATGGTTTCCAGCCATATCCTTTCGGAAATCGAAAGCATTGCCGGTACGGTGGGGATTATCCATCATGGGAGGATGAAAGGGGAAATCAGTATGGAAACGGTGGAAGAGATGAACCTGGCTTATATTGAGCTTAGTGTGACGGACACCAAAAGGGCAGCATATGTTTTAAGCGATAAATGCGGTCTTGGCAATTTTAAAATCATGGAAGACAGACTTATCAGGATTTATGATAAAAAGGCAACGGTGCAGGATTTGACGAA
>Ga0137307_101038_pt1 | contig 20223 bp, 18 predicted proteins | sample NAcewD2O_March_2_FD_97180 | JGI IMG/M metagenome (GOLD analysis project Ga0137307, IMG submission 97180) | Mouse cecal microbial communities from Vienna, Austria - N-Acetylglucosamine amended D2O_March | ecosystem: Host-associated > Mammals > Digestive system > Large intestine > Cecum | place... | reverse complement strand
CTATAGGCATACCCAAAAACACCGCCGCAAGCGACGCAAGCTTGGTTTTACCCACCAAATAGCCTATTGCGCCGCATAAAAATCCGCTTATTATAACGGTTACCGTGTCGTTTGTAATAGGTCCCAACAATAACTGTACGGCTATAAACATAGCCGCGACGACGGATGTAGTGGCAAGCGCATGCAATGTTTCGCGCGTACGCCAAGTAATAAAAAAGAACACTGCGGCAAACAAAAGCGGCGCTATAAATCCAGCCACGTTAAACACTACCGATCCGATCTTAAACGAAGGGATAAACGCACAGCCTATAAGCAAGCCTACTATAACGAACGCCAACCAATACGCGACGCCGAAACTTTTAAACACGCGTTCGGCAACACCGAAAAACAACAATACGGCAACTAAGCCCAATAATACAAGTCCTATGATCATACATTTTGATTATAGACCGTTTGTCGGCAGTTTATACAAACAAAAAAGTACGACTGTTTGCCGTACTTTTCATTTAAGCTTTATACCTTAACTATCCAAGACGTATAACGTCGACTACCCGATTTGTCGTTACCGCTCATGTACGAAATAAAGTCGAAATTCTTCCATTTCGAATTATCGAGATTATACAGCCGCACGGATTTTATCATAATATCGGGGGTGGGCGGTCGCCACTTATATCCCGAAGTTATAGAAGTATTTGCGCTTGCAAGCGACGCGATAGATTTAATGTTGGATATCGTTTCGTCGTTTAACGCTTGTCCGACCATAGTGCACTGAATATCGCTCATATCACCCGACACTGTTTCGTCGTTGGTAAGCCCGTAATTGAACTGAAACTCGGTAGACGTGTCGCCGTACCTATAAGTAAGCGTGCCTACCTTATCGGTCAACCTCGAATCCGTACCGCCGCTGTCCGCGCGCAATCTGCAACCGCACTTATAAGCTGCTCTGTCGAACCGAGCCGACGCAAGCGCCGAAAAGCTTTCGCAATAGGCAAGGCTGTCGCCGCGATGATGCGTACGCGAAAAATCGCTTGACGCATTAGTTTGGGGCTGCGCCTCGTATCCGCCGAACCTCAGCCAACCGTTCTGTGCGTCGTAAAATACCGTGTTGTCGAAAAATTTGTTTTTAGCAAGGAATATGAAATTCGTTGCGGCGGTATCGTACTCGTCTTCGTCTATCTCATACTCGAGCGTCATGCCGTTCGACAAGTCGAACCGCGCGACCACCTTGCCGTAACTGCGATACGGATTGACGGCAAACATTATAGCCGGTACGATGAGTGCGACAACCAAAATCAAAATCGCAAGACACGTAACGCCGCCGACGACGATTGCGTTGAGTCGCGATCGTTTCTGCGACATGACCATTGCCTTTTCGGCGTCCTCGCGCGACGCGACGGCACGCGCGGCGCTCTTGTTGTCCGCACTTACGATCTTTCTTGCCGCTTTATTTTCAGCCGCCATGCGCTTTGCTTTGCGTTCTTTGGCGGTCAATGAGTAATTTCGTTTTTGTTTCAAGATGCCCTACTTATTATTAAGATTTTTTCGTTCTCGTTCTATACGCAACCGCTCCGCACGGTCCGTATGCGGCGCGCCGTTTTCGCTCGATCGCGCCGATTGACGTTCCGGCACTCGGTGTTCGTTACCGCCGCGCGCAGTTGACGCTTTACCGTTATTATCGGCAGAAGAACTGCGTTTTAACGGAAATTCGGGCGCGACGTTCGGCACGTTATCGAATTCGCGCAAAAATGCCTCGAACTCGCTATCGCTTATAACTATATCGTCGCTCGCGCTATCCGATTTCTCCGTACCGACTGCGGAAACGTGCGCATTGCCGTTTATATTCTCGACGATCTGCGTATTATTATCCGCTCCGTCGATATCCACTTCGCACGTAACGAAGTCGTTTGGATTTTGCTTTTTCGCGTTGGCGAAATAATTTACCGCCGACGGCTGCGGTCCCGAATTCGAATACATATTTGCTATCGCCTGCTCTTTTACAGCGGCAGACGCATCGATCTCCTCTGCGGAAAGGATACGTTCCGATTCGAGTATATTGCTGTCGTCCATGCTCTTCGGCGAAGAATTATCGGGCTCGGGCTGTACCTGCACGATCGGCTGAACTATTACAGGCTCGTCCTTGGCTTTTTTTGTCGGCGGCGCGATAGGCACTTCCTGAACTTCGGGCATCGGTTTGACTTCCGGCTGCGACCCGAAATCGCGCATGGCGGCGTTCAGATCCGCCGCATCCTCTTCGGCAAGCGTATCTATAGGCGCCGTAACAGCCTCTACCGCTACCGCCTGACCGACTTTTATGACGGATGGCGGTTCTTGGTTTTGCGACGGCGTATTGACGACGGCGGCTCCGCCGTTCTGCACGACCTGCGGCGACACCGGTTGAGATTCTATCGCGTACACCGTTTTATCGCCCTGAAGATTACGCTTATAGTAAACCGCTTTTACAAGGTTTATATACGGCGAAATAAAAATAAATCCCAATCCGAGCGTAAACAATCCCAAAACGTACCATCCGAACATGGACATACATAACGCAAAATATGCGCCTGTCTTTCCGCCCATTATCTTGTTTGACGCCGAAAGCACCGAAGACGCTTTCATTTTGGGATTTGCTATTAACAAGTAGTTAGCCATTGACGTGCGTATCAGATATATAACGCCGGGGACGATAAAACACAGCAACAATAGGAATGCGATGACCGTGCGTTTTAAACTGATAAGAAATATCTTTGTGATATTGCTGCGCGCAAGCGTGTCGCCCAAACGTCGGACGTTGAACGGCTTGCAACGGTATGTGGCAAGATAAAAATCAACCATGGCAAAGTTAGCCATACCGCATGCGACAAACGCTATTATCGTAAGTAAACAACCGTAGCATATCATAACGATAGCCGCAATCGTGTTTACCCCCAAACATACGCACGACATTACAATAAGCGCAATAAGAGTGATAAACACGGTAAATTCCACCGTATATATCACGATCGCCTGATGCATATTAAGCGCGAGCTTTTTTCTCGCCTCTTCTTTGATATCCTTTGTCGTCATCGATTATTAGTTTACTATATTCGTCCGTATTTGTCAATACATTTTAAATGTTATGCCAAATAGATAATTTCGAAATTTATTGCTCCAAAAAACTCAGATCGAACGAATTGGGGACTTGAAAAACTTTTCCGTTAAGATATTCCAATCCGTTTCCGAGACCGTCGAACGAAAGACAGACCGCCGCAAGCATTTGAGTGTCCGGCGCGCCTACCGGAGCGGCCACGCCTTTTATGCCGTACTTATGCTCGCCCACTATCGGACAACCGATATGGCTCAAATGCGCACGTATCTGGTGAGTTCTGCCTGTATGCAAATATACTCGCAAAAGCGCGCCGCCGCCCACGCGCTTTAAAGTCTCGTACTCTGTTATCATTGTTTTATAGCCGGATTTCGGCGTATCGGACACCAACGCAAGATTTTTACTCGGCATGAGTTTTGTATATGCCTGAAGCGTAGCGCGTTCGTTTTGAGGCGCCGGAAACACTACCGTTTCATACGTCTTATTAACGCGTCTGTCCTTAAACGCCGCCGAAAGCTCCGCCTGCACGCGTTCCGTCTTGGCAAAAACAATTATGCCCGTCGTATTTGTATCGAGTCTGTGCACCGCAAAAAGCGGCGTTCCGTACATAGACGGCAACGCGTCATAAGGCACGCGTTTGGGTTTGTCGAACACCACAATGTTATTATCGTCGTAAACCGTTTGCGCGCTCATCCCGTTCTTTACGCTGTCGTCGGGGACAAACACTCTTACGGCATCGCCGACATTAAGCACGGCGTTTGCTTTGACACGCACGCCGTTTACGCGCACTTCGCCGCTTTTGATCAGCAGATCGGCTTTGGCACGCGTGAGCATAGGCACAGACCTTGCCAAGAACGCCGATATGCGCTCGCTCTTTTCTATTGTAAATTCAAGCTTTTTTCCCATCGTTTCTTTCTTCCGATTTTCAATATAAAATGTGTTATCGCGGTTATTGATATTATCAAACCGACACCGCCGAGCAGTACACCGTAAAACACCGTCGTGTCAAACAAATACAGTCTTGCCGCTTGGTAGAATACCAACGACGCCGAATACGCCGCCGCCGTTTGGACTGCAACAGACATTACCGCGCTCTTAGTTCCGGCTTCCGAACGCACCGCCGAAACAGTAGCTACGCACGGAACGTACAAGCAAGTAAATATCATAAACGATACCGCCGCGATCACCGATCCGCCGAGCACCGTTTCCCAACCGCCGAGCGACGCTATTACCGACACGACCGTTTCCTTGGCGGCAATTCCCGATATCAACGCGGCTACCGCCTGCCAAGTACCGAATCCGAGCGGAGCAAACACGGGCGCGATAAATCCGGCAAAACTGCTCATAAGACTGCTGTCGACGCTGCCGCAGAATCCGTCGGTGACCGAAAAGTTGCACAACACCCAAAATATTATGCTTACCGTAAGTACTACCGATCCGATCCGCCCGACGAACGAGATCGCATTGTGCCATACGACCGACGCGACGCGTCGCGCTTTCGGTATCCTGTAAGGCGGCATTTCCATTATGATCGGCGCGGGCATCTTCGTTTTTTTATTTTGCATCAAAGTCATTACTTTCAGCACCGCAAGCGCGGCTACGCAACCTATTACATACATTGCCGCAACTACAAAGCCGGAAAGTTCGAAGTACGCCGCTATAGCGGCAAACACTGCAAGCCGAGCGCTGCACGGACAAAACGGAGTTATGAATGCCGCCCGTTTTCTCTCGCTCTCGCTTGCAATTCCGCGAGTGGATAATACCGCCGTCGCAGAACAGCCGAGTCCGAGAACGACCGAAAACGCGGCTCTGCCGCTAAGCCCGAAACGTTTGAAAAAACCATCCGTAACAAACGCGACTCGGCTCATATAACCGCTGTCCTGCAACAATGCGGTAAGCAGAAACAAAATGACTACTTGCGGCAAAAACGCAAGCACCGAACCGGCTCCGGCGATAATGCCGTCGCACAGCAACGATATTATCCAATCGGGAATGTCCGCATTCATTATCGGCACCGAAAGCTTTTGCATCAATCGTCCCAACAGGTCGGAAAGCGGTTTCGCCGCCTCGAAGGTTAAAACGAATACGGCAGTCATTACTATAAAAAATATGGGCAGCGCAAGCTTGCCGAGCGCCAATCTGTCTATTTTCAAAGTTCGATCATTTGAATTACCGCCGACGGATATTCCTTTAAGCGTTTTGTCGATGTAGGCGTATCTTAATACCGCCGGTTTATCGATGTCGCGCTTATCGACATTCGTTATACCCGTATTCAAACGCAATATTATATCCGAGTCGTTCTCCATTACTTTTATCGCTGCAAACTTTCGCGACAATCCGCAAGCGTCCGCGCGATCGGATATTTTGCTTATAAGCCCGTTTATCTTTACATCGTTAAGATAGTCGGGCGTGGGGACAGAGCGACATAGCGCTTCCCTCGCCGCTTTGATAATTTCCGTTTTGGGATTTTTCTGTGTTACAGACGCGCCGATGACGGGCACTCCCAACCGCTCTGACAGCAAACTCAAATTCGGCTTTACGCGCGCCTCGTCCATCATGTTCACTACCAGCACGCAGTGCTTGTCCGCTTCCAAAAGCTGAGTAAACATATACAGATTGCGCCGAAGATTATTGACCTCGGCAACATATACAAGCACGTCGTAATTTCCGTAAAGTATTTGATCGCGCGTTATCTTTTCTTCTGCGGACCGCGCGGTCAACGAATACGCTCCCGGAAGATCCGATATATATGCGTCGTTATCGACTTTTTTCGTTTTGACGTCTACAGTCACGCCGTGCCAATTACCGACGGGCGCGCTCGAATGCGTTATACGATTGAAAAGCGTCGTCTTACCTACGTTCGGATTTCCGCAAAGTGCTATTTTCATGACGGACATTTATCACCTCGATCCGATCGGCGGTATCCGCCTCGAGCACAGCCGCAAACGAGTCCGAAAAATCTACGAGTATCGACCGCCTGCGTTTCGCTCTGACGCGAACGTCGGCGCCGATAAGTCCCATATCGACAAGCCGTCTGTGTGTATCGGGATCATCCGCCGTGATTTTATGTACCGTGCCGCTATCGTGCGTCGCCAAATCGAAAAGTGTCATTCCGCCTCTTTTATGATCCGTTGCCGTTACTTAAACGCGTTGATAAATTCTATGAACGACGTAACGTCGCGGAAATCGCGATATACTGACGCGAAACGCACATACGCTATCTGGTCTAACTCTTTCAGCCGTTCCATTACCATTTCGCCTATGCGCTTGCTCGGTATCTCCTGTTCGAGCGAATTATACACCTGCTTTTCGACCGACGCTACAAGCACATCGATATCGCGCATCGCAACGGGGCGCTTTTCGCACGCTTTTATTACGCCGCTTTTGACCTTTATCGGGTCGAATTGCTGACGCGTTCCGTCCTGCTTGACCACAAGCACGGGCGTAGATTCGATCACCTCGTAAGTGGTAAATCTCTTTCCGCACTGCAAGCATTCGCGACGGCGGCGTATACTGTTACCCTCATCCGTCGAACGCGAATCGACTACCTTGCTTTCCGCATTGCCGCAATAGATACATTTCATAATACGTTTTTCCTCAAAGTAATATGTATGATTTCACAATCACAGACAGATCTTTCGATTATTTTTCCGTTAATAATATCGAACGCTCTTTCCGCATCTGCGATATCTTATTATATCACGTTTGAGCGGCGCAGTCAATTATATTTTTCAGACCTTTGCGCTCCCTCACGTTCGGTTCAGTTAGGCTGCACAGCTTCCCAACGGTGCGTACAGTCGAACAACATGCATTTTTCGCACTTGCCGTCGCAAGATTTATTTCCGCCCTTGCCGCGCGGCGGAGGCGGCGGAGGCGGCGGTCTGTCGGGAGTGCGATCGCCGCGTGGCGACGGCACGCACGTCGGGGATCCTGACGGCAGGTCGCGTATCTCTACAAGAATAACATCCTCGCCTATTTTTTGCACGCATTGCCACGGCACAAACAGATCCTGCGACTTGCCGAACACACCGCGTTTACCGTACGGCAAAATTATCCCTTTTATTTGTCCGTCACAAACGGAAAACACGAGATCGACTATGTGTCCCATGCGCCGACCGTCACTGCCGTTTATTACCTCGCGGCGTTTCAATTCGCAATATGACATTTCGCTATCCATAGCACTTATATATGCGACGAATTAAAAAGTTGACATAAAATTTTGTACCGATCAAACAATATCGACAAAAAAACTCTGCGTTTGCGCGCATAAAATCAAAACCGACGCATACGTCGGACGCGTTAAAGCCAAACTTACTGTATCGGCACGGCACAAACAGACCCGTTCCGATAAATACGCAAAAGAGGTAACCAATGAAATCACGCGTCGACATTTGCGGACTCGATACTTCCACTCTGCCGAAACTTAAACACGAAGAAATGATGGAGCTTATAGTAAAAGCACAAAACGGCGACGAAAATGCCCGTGAGCTTTTTATAATGGCAAATCTAAGACTTGTGCTGTCGGTAACTCAACGTTTTGCCGCAAAAAAACAAAGCGCAGACGATATCTTTCAGGTCGGTTGTATCGGTCTAATAAAGGCTATGGAAAACTTTAACGTCGCGTACAACCTGCGTTTTTCGACATACGCCGTGCCGATGATAATCGGCGAAATTCGCAGATTTTTGCGCGACTGCTCTCCGCTGAGAGTATCGCGGTCGGTGCGCGACACCGCCTACCATGCGCTACAGGCTCGTCAACAGATAGAACACGAAACGGGCGACACCGCGTCTTTGGAGGATATAGCCGCCGCGCTTAATCTACCCGTTTCGGATGTAGTTTATGCGCTTGACGGCATTTCCGATCCCGTTTCGCTGTACGACCCCGTATATCATGACGGCGACGATACGGTGCTGGTAATGGATCAGATATCGAGCGGTACCGACGATAACCGCCTCAGCAAAATAGACGTAGACGAAGCGGTTTCCAAACTCGGCGAACGCGAACGCAAAATTTTGATGATGCGATTCTACGACGGAAAAACACAAATGGAAGTTTCCAAAGAGATCGGCATATCGCAAGCTCAAGTAAGCCGTTTGGAAAAAACCGCGATCGCCGCTATCCATAACAAAGTTATGTGAAGCTATGCCTGCAATGCCTTTGTTATATCCTTTTTAAGTCTGTAGATTATCTTTTTTTCAAGGCGTGAGATGTACGATTGAGATATCCCCAAAAGGTCGGCAACTTCCTTTTGGGTTTTTTCGTTAGCTCCGCCAAGACCGAACCGCATCTGCATAATAACGCGCTCGCGCTTATTCAACCGTTCGAGCGCGTCGTTCAGAAGCTTGCATTCCGCCTCGTTTTCCAATTCCTTGCCTATCGCGTCGGGGTCGGTGCCGAGGATATCCGCCATTACAAGCTCGTTGCCGTCCACATCGACGTTAAGCGGCTCGTCAAGCGACACTTCGGCGCGCAAACGCACTACTCGCCTTAAGTGCATCAGAATTTCATTCTCTATGCAACGCGAAGCGTATGTGGCAAGCTTGATATTTTTGTCCGCATCGAAGGAATTCACTGCCTTTATAAGTCCGACCGTGCCTATGGAGATCAGGTCTTCCACATCAACGCCCGTATTATCGAACTTACGCGCAATATATACCACAAGCCTAAGGTTGTGTTCGATGAGCAGCGTTTTAACCGCAGGGTCTGTCTTTAACCGAGAAAGCGCCGCCGCCTCTTCCTGCGGCTCGAGCGGATGCGGCAAACCGTCGCCCGTGGTGATGTACTCGAGATCGCAACCGTAATCGCTGCCCAACGCGCGTTTGATAGCATTCAAAATATCCTTGATTTTCATACGCCCTCCGATAATGCGGCAGGATTTAACAGTAATTCATGCTCCGAAGTAAACTTGCTTCCGCCGTTTTTCACAAGTCCCACCATAGCATCTATTTTATGCTCGTGCCTGTCCGAATAGACCGTGATAGCGTTCGGTTGTAACACATAAATACAAGTTTCGCCTGCCGGAGTTTTAACCGTTATGGTGCGCAATTTAGGCAAATTCTTCACGAATTTTACAGCGGCGTCGCCGTTAAGCTTATCCGCGAATTTTTGCAGATCCGTTATGACGACGGGAAGTCCCGTGATCCCGTCAAACACGCAATTGCCCGTATCGAGGAACGCCGAAAATTTCATATGCACTCCGTACATATCGATTTGCGTGCCGTATTCGTACGGCTCGCGCGCACGCGGCAAGCGCATGCGTTTTATACAGTATCTGATACATGCGTATGCCGCAACTCCGCAGCCGAGAGTTAAAAATAACGGACAACGCAAAGTAAATTCGGTTGCCGCCGTTCCGTTACCGTACAGTATAAGACCTAAAGCATAGCTCGCTCCGCCGAACGCAAACGTTGCGCCGAGAAACATAATACTCGACGCCGCGGCACGCGGTGTTCGGATATACATGATAACCGACAAAACTATCCACAACGACAGTTTGACGGCGATCGTACTCGCTCTGTTTAACCGCATAAACGGATAAAATACGGCGACCGTCGTTCCGACGACCGACGCGCACAGCAATCTCCACACATTGGGCTTATTGTGGCACGACCGCGATCCGACAGCGCCGGCAAGATAAGTAAGCAAAAAATTATCGGCAATGACAAACTCTATGTACATGCCGATATTTTACCAAGTTTCAAACCGATAAGTCTTTCCCTTTATGTCGAAACGCTCTACTCTTTTTATATGTTTATTGCCTATTTTGTCAAAAGCATTTTCGCCGAACAAAAACGACCGAGCTATAAAAATCTCGGTCGTTTCGATTTAACGTCGTTTATTAACAATTGCGCGGATAGCTATTTTCTTTTATTCAACTTGCTGAGCCATGACGTATCGCTCTCTTCGTCAAGACCGATATATCCGTTATTGTCGCGACGCGGCGCAGGCTGCGGCTGAGCCTGTTGCGGCGCAAAGAACGACTGCTGTTGCATCTCGTTTTGACGCACCGTAGGCTGATTTTGTTGAGGCTGACGGTAATCGTTAACGGCATATCCGTTAGGAGCATAACCGTTCTGCATAGGCGCTTGACTGTACGTCGTAGGTTCGGGACGGTAAGGTTGCGGCATAACTCGCGGTTGCGGTCGCAATGACGTTTGAATTTGCGGCTGTACCGCCGCCGTCTTATTAAACCCGGTAGCGACGATAGTCACTTGCAATTCGTCCTTAAGCGCGGGAACGATCGCATGACCGAATATAATATTCGCCTCGGGCGCGCAAATATCGCGCACCAGCTCGACCGCCTGTGACACCTCGTCCATCTTGACTTCCCTGCCCTCGACGTTGACTATAGCGCGCGTAGCTCCCTCGATCGACGTATCGAGCACCGCGTTATTAACAGCCTTTTTAACGGCGTCGATAGCGCGGTTCTGTCCGCTCGCCCTGCCGATACCCATTATCGAATCGCCGCCCTGCTCGAGGATAGTGCGAATATCCGCAAAATCGACGTTTATCCTGCCGGGGTTGGCTATAAGATCCGTAAGCGCTTGAACGCCTTGGCGCAAAATATCGTCCGCATACTTGAACGCTTCCTGTGTGGTCATGTCTTTGGCGAACGTAGCAAGTTTCTCGTTGGGAACGATTATAATAGAATCCACGTGCTCGCGAAGTTTGGCAATACCTGCCTGCGCATTGCGCATACGTATCTCGCCCTCGAACTTGAACGGCGTCGTAACAAACGCAATCGTGAGCTTCCCGAGGTTATGCGCGATCTCCGCGATTATAGGCGCGGCGCCCGTACCCGTACCGCCGCCCATTCCGGCGGTTATAAAAACCAAGTCCATGTCTTTGATAAGGCTTGTAAGCGTTTCGCGGCATTCCTCGGCGGCAAGTCTGCCCTTTTCGGGATTAGCTCCGGCGCCGTAACCTTTGGTTATATTAGAACCTATCTGCACGCGTTTTTTCGCTTTGGAAATACGTAACGCCTGCCTGTCAGTGTTTATAGCCATAAACTGATCGACGTTCACCCGTGCGTCGATCATATTGTCTACGGCATTGCTACCGCCGCCGCCGACTCCGACTATAACGATTTTGACGGGCGATGTGGATGTTTCATCGGAAGCGGCATTAGCGCCGTTACGTACGTTTTCAAATGTCATGATAGTCTTTGTTCTCCTTGAATTTCGATTTTTCCGCTATTTCTTAAACCGTCTGAACAACCGTCCGAACGATCCGCTCTTGGTCGGTTCGTTGGTAAGAACCATATCCATAAGCCCGAGCGGCGCCGAAAGCTGCGGACGCGCGAGCATCGGCAACGACGGTTTTACCGGTTCGACCTCTCTGTGCAAGCAGTCCGAAAGGTATTCCGTTGCGCCGCGAATATAATTCAGTCCGCCGCCCGTTACCGACAACGGCACAAACTCCGGATAATCGTAATCGCAATATTTAAGCGCCTTTTCTATATACCGAGCAAGCTGTTCGATCTCAAGCCGCACTATATTATTTACCTTAGCTACGCTGTAAGAATGGATCTCATTATCTATTTCCACATCGTATTCGGTCTGCATTACCACCGTTTCGTCCGGCGGTTCGGGCGGAACATAATCCGGCTCGAGCGACAGCACCACTTTGTGCTTGAGCCGTTCGGCTTCCTTTAACGAGATATTAAGCTCTTCGGCAAGCGCGCCGGTCAGACGTTTTCCGCCCCACGAAAAGAAATACTGTCTACATAACCCGTCGCCGCGCCCTATCGAGAGCGCTGTGCCGAGCGCGCCTACGTCCGCAAAAATTACGCAATTATCGCGACGATAATCGTCGAATAAAAACAACATTTCTGCTAAGCTCGACGAAACAAACTCCACTTCGGGTATCTCGGCGCTGTTTACAGCCGCGGTAACTCTGTCCTTAAAATCGGTTCTGGCAAGCATATACGATATGCTGCCGCCCAACCGCGTGGAAACCATACCGACGGGTTCTACAAGTTTGCGGTCGTCGTCGAGCGTGTAATAAATAGCCTGAATATTTATGACCGACCAGTCGAGGTCCGAATCGAACCGATTACCGCTGTCGAGTAAAACTTCCACATCCTGATCGGTGATCCTGCGCCGTTTATTGAGCGAAATGGATACGTCGTTTACTATACATGTCGAAAAATCGTTGGGTACGCCTACATAGAGTTTGTCCACACGCACGCGCGCGCTGTTTTCGGCGCTCGACACCGCTTGAACGATCGCATTTTGCAAACGCTCCGGATCGAGCCATGCTCCGCCGGTAAAGCCTGCATACTCACATACCCCGATACCGTCTATACAGATCGAGTTGTTTATTCCGCGGCTGCCGATCAAAACCGTTATTTTGCTCGTGCCGAAATCCAATATAGCTACGCTTTGTTTCAAAACAGAACCCCTACAACAGTCGTTTTTGATTATACACTACACATGTTATTTTGTCAAGTATACGGCTATCGGTTTTCAATTTACCGAGCAGTCGCAACGCCGACGTCACACGGCGTAGTATTCGGCATAATAGCTGTCGTCGTAATAGTATTTTTTAGATCCGTTATCGTTTAAGCCGATCTCCGCTCCCGGCGCAATATACGAACTGCGCAGTTCGTCCTCGTCGCCGCCCCTGTATTTCCACACACGGATAAGCCCGGCAACCTTATTAAGCTCGATCTTGGTATCCACAAAAATATTCCAGCCACGCTCGAGCATTGCGGTAAAATCATCCGCCGAGCCGTTAATCTCTATGGAACAACCCGACTGCATTCTTAAATAAATATATCCGTCGCGCGTAAGATCGATAAACCTGACGCTGCTGCATATCTGCCTGTCCATAACGCCTTTGGAGCGCATAAACGCGATATAAGCGTCAACGATCTTACGGTCGTAGCCGCCTGCGGACTGAAAATACGCGCCAACCGATTCCGATGTGAAATCTTTGGTTTTGAGCGTAAAAACATCGCCGAACGGGCTTTGCGACGCACCGCCTATCCGCCCCGACGCGTAACAGTAATAATACATTCCGTTGTTTGAATACTGATACATACGCTCATGCACGACGTAATTGACAGACACTCTGTCGGGGAACTTGCGCTCGACGTTTATCACTTCCACATTGGAATACGCATTTTCGACGTTGCTCTTGATATTCGCTTCGTCAAGAAAGAACATCGAGCTGTTCTTCTTGATTCCCGACGCGCCTATAACCAGATCGTCGTAATTTATATCTTCGCCTTCGAGGGTATTGTTGCCGTAATAGTTATATGCTTCGACATGGCGCACAAGAAACGTAGCGCCGCTTGCCACTACGATTATGACAAGTGCCGCTACCACCGAAAGTAATACTATCAAACCCTTGTTGCGCATATATAAATTATAACAAACGCAATTATAAAAATCAAGTGTTATTACTTCTTTTCTGAGAAAAGAAGTATCGTAGTTTTGCCCGAATAATATGTATCGTCATAAAGCCGTTTATCGCAACGCTATCCGTCCGCTCTGCGTATTACTCCGCCGAGCGCCGAGAACAGATTTTCTATGCTTTCGTACCCACGGTCTATATGCTCTGCTCCGTACACCACCGACCTGCCCTCGGCGGCCAAACCGGCAATACCAAGCGCTGCGCCGCCGCGCAGATCGCACGCTTTGACAGCCGCTCCGTGCAGGCTGTCCACCCCGTTTATTACGGCTATGCGGTCCTTTACCGTGATCGACGCGCCCATTTTTATCAGCTCGGACGTATAGCCGAATCTGTTTTCGAACAGATTTTCTATAATGACAGAACTGCCCGTAGCGCGCGTAAGCATTGCGCAGAATTGCGGTTGCATATCCGTAGGAAAAGCCGGATAAACGTTGGTTTCGAGTTTATGTATAGGTCGCGGTCGTTCGTCCGCCGATATACGCACCGTACTGCCGCGAACGGATAGGCGCGCGCCGATCTTTTTAAGCCGTTCGGTAATTCCGAAAATATGCTCTGGCACAATGTCCTTTACGGTGACGCTGCCGCCCGTTGCGCATACCGCGGCAAGCACCGTGCCGGCGCATATCCTGTCCGGCATCGGACGGTATTTACAGCCGTGCAACCGCTTGACGCCTTTTATATGTATAACAGACTCGCCCGCGCCCGACACGCAACCGCCCATTGCGTTTATAAACGCCGCAAGGTCTACTATCTCCGGCTCGCGCGCGGCGTTTACTATAACCGTTTCGCCGTCCAATAACGCGCCCGCCATCATCAAGTTTTCGGTAGCGCCGACCGAAGCAAAATCGAGGTTTATAACGGCGCTCTTCATATCCGTGCCGTCGCAGCATATAACGCCGCAATCGTCCACGATCTTTACAGACAATCCCTTTAGCCCGGAAATATGCAGATCGATAGGTCTTAACCCTATCTCGCATCCGCCCGGATGGCTTATATACGCCTTACGACAGCGCGAAAGTATCGACCCGAGAATAAATATAGACGACCGCAATTTGCCTGTCAAATCGGAATTTATGACGTTTAACGCGATATCTTTACAGCATACAGTAAGATCGTTGCCGTCGAACTCGGCTGTACAGCCGAGATGACGAACGATATCGAGCATGGCGTCGATGTCCTTTAAGCGCGGACAGTTTTCTATAATTACAGGCTCGTCTGTAAGTATACATGCGGCAATAATAGGCAGCGCCGCATTCTTCGCCGTCTGTATTTCGATTTCGCCGTTTAACGGTTTGCCGCCGTCGATTATAAGTTTTTGCATGATCCTCACCTACCAAAAAATGCAATAGTATGCCGTTTATTTTCTTTTTTAGTATATGAGAATAACACGCATATCGTGAACTAATGTATTAGTTAAAAAGATAATTCGGAATTAGGAATTGAAGATCCCTCGACTACGCTCGGGATGACTTACTTCTTTTGTAAAAGAAGTAAGCAAGAAAACTTTACGTTAAAAAACATTCGGGATGACATGGTTGTCCATGTCCTTTCGACCGAAGTGAGCGTTAGCGAACGGAGCGGAGAAATCTTTCAATTACTAATTACTTTATGCGTCTTTGAACCATTCCAACAGAAATTTTATATCGTTTTCCACTTCGTCAAACCTCTGCGCGGATAAATCGTACTCAGTCGTTTTTCTTTGACGCTTTGCACAACCGCATTCATCGTTTATAGGACGATCTAAAACTATACAATAATCACGCCTCAAATCTCGCCAGAACAGACACCCGAAACGTCGATATACACGTTTCGCATACCGACAGCTATTACACTTTCCGTTCGTCATATACGTCCTCTATTACATGTCGTATTTCCGATATCTCAGTCAATAAATCATTTAAGCACCGCTTTATATGCATGCTCGATATTTTTTCACACGCCCTCTTTCGGTAATCTTCGCACGACTCATGTATATCGGCATTCTCCTTGCGCACACTGCAATACCCGTATGTAGTTTGGCTGAAGCGTTTGACACCGCGTGTGTAATACCTGCTGTAATGCTTGCACGTAGAACATCTTTCGTTTTTGTTTTCCATGTTATACTCCATAAGTTTTTTAGGTTATTTAAACCTTGAATTCAATTATATTTTATCAAATACGTAAAGAGAATTGTTAAATTCTGCATCTTTGCAGAATAAAATTTTTTTCTATAATATTACACCCCAAAGACTCACCGAATAGCGGTTGATAATTCCATATTACCATATAGATCCCTCGACAAGCTCGGGATGACATTCTGTGTAGGGTTTGTCATTTCGACCGAAGTGAGCGTAGCGAACGGAGCGGAGAAATCCATCGGACGGTAATTAACGTAAAGGTTTCTTGCTTACTTCTTTGCCTAAAGAAGTAAGATGATTCACAAAATAAAAGCCTGTCAAAAAACTGACAGGCTTTTAAAAATAGTCGAGCTTTACTTACTCACCGCGACAGCGGTCAATAATTCCGAATTCCGCTTTCCGAATTCCGAATTACCTTAGAAATCTACCTCGGTATCGTAGTAGCAGCATTTAAGCAGCTTTTCCATCTCCTCTTGCGAAGGCTGACGGGGATTACTGCCCGTGCATGCGTCGCCGATAGCGTTCTTGGCGATCTCGGGCAAACGCTCGAGGAACACGTTTTCGGGTACGAACCCGTTTTCGGTCGGATAACTGTCCGCGCCGTAATTTTTTATGCAGTGCGGAATATTGAGATCGTCGTTCATCTTGCGCAGATACGCTATCAGGAGCTTTACTTTTTCGTCGTCGGTCTTGCCGCCCAGCTCCATATAATCGGCGATCATGCCGTACCGCTTTTTGGCGGTTTCGTCTTTCGCGTTGAACGCAATTACCTTGGGCAGATACATTGCGTTAGCCGCGCCGTGGATTATATGCGCGCCGTGATCCGCAAACGCCGCACCCGTTTTGTGCGCCATCGAGTGAACGATGCCGAGCAGCGCATTGCTGAACGCCATGCCGGCAAGACATTGCGCGTTATGCATACTTCCGCGCTTGGTCATATCGCCGTTGTACGAATCTACGAGATCGGTTTGGATCATCTTGATTGCGAATATCGCAAGCGGATCGGTATAATCGCAGTTAGCCGTTGAAACAAACGCCTCTACTGCATGAGTCATTGCGTCCATACCCGTATGCGCGACAAGCTTTTTGGGCATGGTTTCGGCAAGATCGGGATCGACTATAGCCACGTCGGGCGTTATCTCGAAATCCGCGATCGGGTATTTAATGCCCTTTTTATAGTCTGTTATTATCGAGAACGCAGTTACCTCGGTTGCTGTGCCGGACGTGGACGAGATCGCGCAAAACCGCGCTTTTCTGCGCAATGCCGGTATACCGAACACTTTGCACATTTCTTCGAATGTGATATCGGGGTACTCGTACTTGATCCACATAGCTTTCGCCGCGTCTATAGGCGAACCGCCGCCCATTGCGATTATCCAATCGGGTTTGAATTTAAGCATGGCGTCTGCACCGCGCATTACGGTTTCGACCGACGGATCGGGTTCGATACCCTCAAACAATTCGACTTTCATGCCGGCTTCCTTAAGATACTCGACAGCCTTGTCAAGGAAGCCGAACTTCTTCATGGAGCCGCCGCCGACGCACACCATTGCACGTTTGCCTTGGAACGTTTTAAGCGCTTCGAGCGCGCCTTTACCGTGATACAGATCTCTCGGTAACGTAAATCTTGCCATTATATATTACTCCTTATAGATGTATTTTTAAGGGCTTGTCCCTGTTATATTTATAATACAATATATTAGTTTTGTCAATACCTATTCCGAAAATTATAGCGTTATATTACCACATTCGACATAATTATTCACATAAAATGAGTGAGTTCGATAAATCAAACTCACTCACCTCGATACTTAATATTCGTCGTTCTTTTTGCCGTTAAGCCGCGATCTGAGCTTATCGAGAACAAGCTGATTCGCAAGACGTCTTACTTTATCCGACGCCTCGGTTTCGGCTATAGTAGTAAATTCCTGCGGAAGTATGTCGCGCAAAATTTCGTCCACGCGTTCCTCGCTTACTCCGCCGTCGCCGAGCTGTTCCACAAGCTGTTCCATTATAAGCTTATTGGCAACCTGTTTTGCAAGCTTATCGGCAAGATCCATAGCGTCGGCTGTAACAAGATTCGTATTCAACGACATCGAGTCATTGCCGCCGAGCATGCTCGCCTGCTCGTCTATATGCGCCTCGAATTCATCCCTCGGCGGTAGAACAACCGTCTGAAGATGATCTTCCGTTAAGCCGTCTTTAACTACGGGCTTTTCGGTTTTATTTGCCGCGGGTTTTCTGCCGCGCTTTGCGCCCGTGCCCGTGCTTGCCGTAGAAGATGCGGAAGCTTTTTTAGCCGTGCCCGTGCTTGCATTCTTACTGCCCGGTTTTCTGCCGCGCTTTGCGCCCGTTCCGTTCGACTTGGCGACAGGCTTTTTCTCCTGCTTCGGTTCTTTAGGCTCGGGTTTCTTCTCTTCCGGCTTTATATCGTCGGGACCGATTATTCCGGCTATCTCGTTGAGTTGATATTTAAGATCCGACAACGAATCTGAAAGATCGGCGTCCGAATTGAGATCGCGTATCTTTTCGCGCTCGGCAAGGACGGTTACTTCATCGCGCAAGCGCGCTATTGCGTCGAGAATGAGCGCATTGGCTTGGCTCGGTTTTTCTTGACTTAGCTCTTCGCGAAGGTCGGCAAGCTCGTTCAAAATGGATTCGTTATCCGCCGCGCCGCCCGACTGAGTTATCACTTCTCTGAGTTTGGCAACTTCTTCCGCAACAGCGTCGGACGACGCTATTTCGGCTTTAAGACTTTCGATCTCGTCAGTGATCTTGCTGCCGGCATTCTGAGTGAGATATTGGTTTTGACGTTCCAAAAGGTGCGCCATTTCCGACATGAAGTTCAACGTAGTAAGGTCCGCGTCACGCTGATTGGACATATCCGTACGGAGCGATGCAAGCTCGTCGAGTATACGATTGTTGGTTACGTCGTTATTGAGTTTGGAAACGCGTTCCGAAAGCGCGTCGTAAAGATCTTCGCGTTTATCGATAGCCGCTTTCAGTTGCGATACTTCGTCGGCAACCGCAGCAATATCGCTCGCCGATCCGGCGGTCGTCACTTGATCGCGCAACGACGCAAGTTCGTCGAGGATTATATTATTATAGCTCTCGTAATTCGACTCGCCCGTGCCGGGATCGTTTACGTTAGCCATGCTGATAGCAAACAATTGATCGCGCAACGACTGAACTTCGTTCATTATGGTATCGTCTGCGTCCTTGTCCGTCTTGCCGGCAACGCGCTTTACGTCCTCTATCTGCTCGCGCAAGGCTTGGAACTCGTCGCGAAGCGCAAGGATCTCGCTCATAACTCCAAGATCCGGCTCTTCCTTGAGCGTTTGCACGTCCGCCTTTATAGCCGTTACGTCTTCCGCAACGCCTGTCAAGCTGTCGGACGAAGAAAGCAACTGTTTGATCTCTCTAAGCTCGTCTCGCAGCGCCGCGATTTCCGCAGAACCTTCGCTCTCCGCTGACACGGTAGTGAGCGAACGCAACTGCGCTATCTCGTCGCGAATTTCGCTAAGCTCTTCGGACAATCCGCCCTGATACGTATTTTCGCTCCGGGCGCCCAACGTATCGCGTATCGCTTGCAATGTTTCTTCGTCAAGCGATGTCGATACGGGCGCTTGTTGACTGTCTATCCTGTTGCCGAGTTCGCGGATCTCATCGATAAGCGCCGCATAAGACGTATCACCGCCGTCGGTTGCGACGGGGGGCGTCATTGTAAGCGCCATATCGTGTATTGCGTCCTTTAACTCCGCAAGCTGAACGCTGAGAACGTCCGTATTATCTTGGCGTAACTGCTCGTTTTCGGCGCGCAGCGCTTCCACTTCCGCGCGAAGTTCGTCTATCCCCGCAGAATAGTCGCGCGGCGACGTTGCGTCGAGTATATCGTCGATAGCGAGCTTGATATCGTCTATCTCGTTATGAAGCTCGTCAAACCGCTCTGCAACGGTCATCGTGCCGACGGCGCTGTCGTCGCCGTCCATACCGCCTTGATTAAGCCGTATATCGTCGATCGCCGCATTCAAAGCGTCGAACTGTTCCATAATGGGCGTGAGGTCTATGGAAACGGATTGTTCGTCTACAGACTCGTCCGTCACGGTTTCCGCTTCTGCGGTAGCGCCCATGCGCAGTTCGTCGAGCATAGCGCGTATCTCGTCCACCTGTTCGGTCATAGCGGCAAACCTGTCGCCGCCCACGCTTTCCTCGATGCGTTCGATATCGTTTTTAAGATTGATTATTTCGTCGAGAACGACGTCCATTCCGGCATTAGCCGCTACGCCGTCCTGCGGATCTTCGCCTTCGGCTACGCCTATCGACGTTCTGCGGCTTATAATGTCTTTAAGCTCGCCAACGTTTTCGTTGAGCGCTGTCTGGTCCGCACGAAGCGCGGTAAGCTCGTCGAGGATAGTCGTGATATCCTCTTCCGCATCGACGATTTCGGTCTGTTCGGGTTGTTCCGTACCGAGCGCCGTCGCGTTTATTACCTCGTCCTTGAACGCAAACACTTCGTCGCGGAGCGAAACTATCTCGTTCAGAACAAGATTTATCTCGCCGTCCGTAGGCGCCGACGCGCCTTCGCCCGTGGGAAGATTGATCAA
>Ga0137307_101499_pt1 | contig 20230 bp, 25 predicted proteins | sample NAcewD2O_March_2_FD_97180 | JGI IMG/M metagenome (GOLD analysis project Ga0137307, IMG submission 97180) | Mouse cecal microbial communities from Vienna, Austria - N-Acetylglucosamine amended D2O_March | ecosystem: Host-associated > Mammals > Digestive system > Large intestine > Cecum | place... | reverse complement strand
CGTGGCTTGGAGGGTATGGCCTGTATGGAAATTTGGGTTAAGCCCCTGCCGCTGAAAAATAAAAGCTAAGGAGGAAAATAAGAATGGATTGGAATTTGCTCTATTCAAATGTAACGCCGCCTACGTGGGAGCAGATCACAGAATATATAGGTAGCCCGTTATGGGCGGACTTCAATGAGCGTATCCAGTCCGCCTACCAGATCAAGCCCTGCATGGAACACAGCCGCTGTTCCATGCAGGCAGGCTGGAATATTAAGTATAAAAAAGGTGGAAAGTCTCTTTGTACGCTCTATCCGATGCAAGGCTATTTTATCGCTCTCGTGGTTGTAGGAAGTCGTGAACTTACGGAGGCAGAGTTTCTTATGCCGCAATGTTCCGACTATGTTCAGACAGTATTCAAAAACACGAAAATCGGTAATGGACAGAAATGGTTGATGCTGGATGTAAGGGATAGAGGAATTATGGATGATGTATTTAGCCTCATCAATCTCAGAAAGCGTATACCGTCATAACAGGAAATAATATTGATTAACTTGCCATACACTTGTCAAGTTTCTTGCGTTATAATAAAGGCGGAGGTGTATGGTATGCAGATGAACAGGCTGTTTCAAATTGTTTACTATTTATTGGAAAACGGAAAATCCTCGGCTCCCGAACTGGCAAACAAATTTGAGGTTTCTACCCGGACCATTTACAGAGATTTAGATACCATTAGCGCGGCAGGAATCCCGATTTATGCTACTCAGGGAAAAGGCGGTGGTATCTTCTTGATGGAAAATTATGTTCTGGACAAGTCTATATTTTCAGAAAAGGAGCAGGAACAAATACTGATAGCCTTACAGAGCATTGCTTCCACAGAAAGTGAAAATGCGGATGAACTGCTTTCTAAATTGTCAGCACTCTTTCAAATTAAATGGACGGATTGGATAGAAGTTGATTTTTCAGACTGGAATAAAAATAAGGCGGATCAGATATTTGCCGAGGTAAAAAAAGCGATTTTTGACAGAAGAATCATCACCTTTTCTTATTTTGGTAGTGACGGTCAGTATCTATCACGCTCTGTGAAACCGATTAAGTTGGTTTTCAAGGGTAAAGACTGGTATTTGTATGGATTCTGTCTGTTAAGAAATGACTACCGTTTTTTCAAGTTGACGCGTATACAAGACTTGGTAACTTCTGCCGAAACATTCATAATGGACATGTCAGACTTACCAAAGGAAAAGATGGAAATGCCTCATTACAATAGCGTTTCTGTAACTTTGAAATTCTCCCCGCAGGTTGCCTTTCGCGTACATGACGAGTTTTCTGATGCCATTACAACAGACGAAGAAAATAATCTATATGTAACCGCAAATTTACCAGACCATGAGGTCATTTATCATTATCTGCTTACTTTTGGAGAGCATGTCGAGGTGCTTTCCCCGGCGCATATCCGAGATGGGATAAAAGAGAAAGTATGCTCCATTCTAAAAAAATATAAAACATGACACAGGATTTCAGGTTATGTTTGTTATACTTGTTTTAGAAACAGAAAACTTTTGGTATTCAATCAAAATAAAAGAATGAATACCTGCATTGACGGAGGGGGTGATAACATGGGAAATTAGCTGTATTTGATATATCTGAATCGGGCGGTAAAATTGCAGAAAAACTGCTTGTGCTGTTAAATACCCGTCAGAGGCAGGAGTTAGTAAATTATCTTCTTGCTTTAAAAGGGCAACAGAATAATCCGGCCGACAGCCCATGTGATATTCCCGAAACTTATAGGGTGCAGGCAGCCATTGAGGAACCTTTTACAGAGATCCGCATGGGGGATTTATATTTCTGCCAGGAGCAGCGGCTTGTATGTATGGGCGGACAGGTAATTGAATTAACCGCTAAGGAATTTGACATCCTTGCTTTGCTAATTACGCACCCGAAGCGGGTATTTACCTATGAGCTGATTATGGAATTGGTCTGGAATGAGGATCATTCTTATTACTCTCGCAAGGCAGTCAATAACCATGTAAGCAATCTGCGGAAGAAACTGAAAACCGCGCCGGATTCCCCGGACTACATCAAAAGCGTTGTCGGCGTTGGATATAAATTTGAAGTGCCGTAATATGACTATGGAATCAGATGACAGTTGGATACATCTAAGGTGTAGCTGCTATATCTATCTGTTTCGCTTAATGTAAGGAATCGTCAAGATTAGGAATGCGTTGTCTTGACGATTATCCATCATTATGCTGATATTGTAACAGCGTTTTGGTACATAATAAAGATAGATAGTTTGTGCAGGAAGGAGCAATGCAATGAATGAAAAAATTTTAGTGGTGGATGACGAAAAAGAGTTGGCAGATTTGGTTGAAGTCTATCTGAAAAACGATGGATATACCGTTTATAAATTTTACAATGGTACGGATGCGTTAAGGTGCATTGAGTCTACCCACTTAGATTTAGCCATATTAGATATTATGCTCCCGGATATTGATGGCTTTCAAATTTGCCAGAAAATCCGGGAGAAATTTTATTTTCCTGTGATTATGCTGACAGCAAAAGTAGAAGATGGGGATAAAATCATGGGGCTGTCCGTTGCGGATGACTATATCACGAAGCCGTTCAACCCACTGGAAGTGGTTGCACGCGTGAAAGCGCAGTTAAGGCAGTATATGAGATACAGACAGCCGCAGATCAAGCAGGAGGATGAATGCAGCGAGTATGATATAAGAGGAATGACAATCAGTAAGAAAAGCCATAAATGTATCTTGTTTGGAAAAGAGCTTCAGCTGACGCCGACGGAGTTTTCGATTCTCTGGTATCTGTGTGAGAACCAGGGGAAGGTTGTCTCAACGGAGGATTTATTTGAAGCGGTATGGGGAGAAAAATACATGGATAACAATAATACTGTTATGGCCCATATCGGCCGGCTCAGAGAAAAAATGAAAGAACGGGCAAAAAACCCGAAATTCATAAAAACTGTGTGGGGAGTGGGATATACCATTGAAAAATAGAAAGAAAACAAATTTTGAAAATGACTATTTGCTTTTTGAAAACAGATTATTCATGAAGATGCTGCTGATGATGGTATGTTCCCTTCTGGTTATAGCAGGTGTTTATCTGTTTATTTTAAAAGACAATTTTGCAAATGCCGTAGTTTATATTTTAGAGCATTTTATTTACCACGACCGTGATGAGGCCGCAGTCGTCTACCTGAAAACCTTCAAGAGGTATGAAATCTGGCTTTTCCTGCTGGCGATTTTGGGCGTGTTTTTTGTGGTTTTTCGTATATTTGTGGGCAATGTTTCAAAATACTTCAAGGAGATTAACCGTGGCATTGATTCTCTTGTGAATGAAGATGCCCACGATATTGCTCTGCCGGCAGAGCTGGCTTCAACAGAAAGAAAGATCAATTCCATACGGCATACCCTGACGAAAAGAAAAACGGATGCCGAGCTTGCGGAGCAACGGAAAAACGACCTTGTTATGTATCTGGCCCATGACTTAAAAACGCCGCTTTCATCGGTGATCGGTTATTTGACACTATTAAGGGATGAGGGCCAGATTTCCGATGAGCTCCGGGAACGGTATTTATCTATATCGCTGGATAAGGCAGAGCGCCTTGAGGATCTGATTAACGAATTTTTTGAGATCACGCGGTTCAACCTTTCCAATATAACGCTTATATACAGTAAAATCAATCTGACGAGGATGCTGGAACAGTTGGCATATGAGTTTAAACCGATGCTAGCCGAAAAGAACCTGAAACTGGAATTTGAAATGCAGCCGGATATGTTTATTTCATGCGATGCAAATAAAATGCAGCGTGTATTTGATAACCTGCTGCGAAACGCTGTCAGCTATTGTAACGCAGACACGAGCATTAAGATAGCTGCAGAGCAGATAGAAGATCATGTTTCAATCAAAGTCATGAATGAGGGAAATACCATCCCGCAGGAACGGTTAGAAAGAATATTTGAGCAGTTTTACCGCCTGGATGTATCACGAAGCTCTGCAACGGGCGGAGCCGGTCTGGGACTTGCCATTGCAAAGGAGATCGTTGAACTTCATCACGGGCAGATTACCGCCCGAAGTGAGGATGGTTTTACCTGTTTTGAGTTGTCATTGCCGGTCGTAGGAAAATCGTAAGAAAGTCCGTTAAAAATCATATATTATCCGCAAAGGAAAGCGAAAACATAAATCGCTCTATTCTGATATGCTATATATCGGGTGGAGCGATTTTTTTTACTTCCAGAAAGGAGTTTAAGATAACGATGGAATATCAAAACAATAACGGAAACTACGACAACAGGAACAGGAGAAAATCAAAAAAGAAAAAAAGAGTCTATTACAAAGCTGTATGTATTGTGCTTTGTTTACTCATAGCCGTTGCAGCATTGGGAATTGTGAATCTGGTAAGGAGCGGCAAAGAATCCCCTATCCCCGAGAAAAAAGTTACTCAAAACAATGAATCTTTTTCTTTTGGGCCGGCCAGCACGGCTAAAATGATTACAGCTTTGACCGTACTGGACTACTGTTCCCCGGACGATGAAATGAGGGTAGGCGCAGAGATCGAAATGATGCATGATGATTCGTCAAGAGCCTGGCTTATGAAGGGTGATACTCTGACCGTCAGACAGCTCTTAATTGCCCTTATGCTTCCTTCCGGCAATGATGCAGCGTATACGCTTGCAGTGAATACGGGAAAGAAAATTACCGGAGATAACGGCCTGTCAAATGCACAATCCATTGATGTGTTCATGGATAAAGTTAACCAAAAGGCAAAATCGCTTGGAGCGGAAAACTCGAATTTTGTAGTCCCGGACGGATATGACGCCGATGGACAGTATACCACGGCCTATGATCTTGCCATTATTGCAGAGGCATGTTTGGATGACCCATGTATTTCAGATATCGTGGCAACCTATTCGTCTTATGAAAGATGGACCAATGGCCGGGAGGTCACATACAAAAATACAAATGAACTTCTCAATCCGGGCAGCAAATATTACCGGCCAGAAGTGATCGGCCTAAAAACGGGAACCAGCAGCCTCGGCGGCGCCTGTATCGTTTTTGCTGCTGTCATTAACGGGAACACCTATATCTGTGCAGTCATGGGCTCCACTGAGGACGACAGATTCCAGGACAGCATTGATATTATCGACGCAATTAAAAACCAATAGAATACTAAGGAGGGAACCAATGAAGAAAAAGATTGATATTACTGTTTTTGGATGTGAGCCGGACGAAGCGGCGGTTTTCCATAAACTTTCCCGTGAATTTGGCGTTACGGTCTCACTCATAGGAGAAGCAGTATCGGAAAACAATGCAAAATTTGCTGAAGGATGCCAGTGTATCAGCATAAGCCATAAAGCGGAGTTATCGGAACCTCTCCTTCTTGCGCTGAAAAACGCCGGCGTAAAATATATCTGCACCCGGAGTATCGGTTTCAACCATATTGATATACAGGCAGCCGGGCAAATGGGAATGACCATCGGCACAGTTGCATACTCACCGGGGAGCGTCGCCGACTATGCCATCATGCTGATGCTTATGCTGATGCGTGGAACAAAATCCGTAATACACAGAACTGAAAAACAGGATTATTGCCTGAATAGCCTTCGCGGGAAGGAATTGCGGGATATGACGGTTGGCGTATTAGGGACAGGACGGATCGGACAGGCTGTTATGGAACGCTTGAAAGGATTTGGCTGTACGGTGCTGGCATATGACCGCAATCATAAAGCCGGAGCAGATTATGTTTCATTTTGTGAGCTGCTACAAAGAAGCGACATCATTACGCTTCATGTTCCGCTGGCAGAAGATACTTTTCATATGATTGGTCGTAAACAATTAGAAATGATGAAGAAAGAGGCGCTTCTTGTCAATACCGCACGGGGCGCTTTGGTGGACACCGAGGCATTAGTAGACGTACTGGCAGATGGGAAAATTGGAGGCGCCGCCTTGGATGTACTGGAAGGCGAAGAAGGGATTTTTTATTATGACTGCACACACAAGGCGTTAGAACATCCCTTTTTATCAGTTCTCCAAAGGCTGCCGAATGTGATCGTTACGCCGCATACGGCCTACCATACGGACCGGGTGTTAGTTGACACAGTGAGTAATACAATTCGGAATTGTCTGAACTTTGAAAGGAGTCTTGGAAATGTATAGGATTATCGTTGCGGTCCTGTTTGGGGGCTGCTCAGAAGAACATACTGTATCAATAAAATCTGCAATGGTGCTTGCGGCAAAAATTGATACGGAAAAATATCAGCCTTTTTATATCGGGATCACAAAATCCGGCGTTTGGAAATTGTGTGAAAAGCCTTGCCTGGATTGGGAACAATATGCAAAATATCCGGTTATTTTTTCACCGGGCAGAAATACGCATGGTTTTCTGATACAAAAAAAGGATAGATATGAAACCCAGTCTGTGGATGTAGTGTTTCCAATCATTCATGGAAAATTTGGGGAAGATGGATCAATACAAGGTCTGCTCGAATTATCGGGTATTCCCTATGTTGGCTGTGATATTCAAAGTTCTGTGATTTGCATGGACAAATCGCTTGCTTATACCACTGTAAAAAATGCAGGTATTGAAGTCCCTGATTTTCAGATTATCCAGGACGGTGACAACCCAAAAACCGAGTGCTTTATTTTTCCTCTTTTTGTGAAGCCTGCACGCTCTGGTTCTTCTTTTGGAGTAAATAAAGTAGATAAAGCGGAGGATTTATGCGCAGCCATAAACGAAGCAAGGCAATACGACAGAAAAGTATTGATCGAGCAGGCCGTTTCTGGAAGTGAGGTCGGCTGCGCCGTATTGGGAACCGGCACGGATCTGATTGTCGGCGAGATCGATCAGATCCGTCTGAAACACGGCTTTTTTAAGATTCATCAGGAAGCACAGCCTGAAAAGGGATCTGAAAACGCAACGATTCAAGTCCCGGCTGACCTTCCGGCAAAGGTAAGGGAACAGATTCAGGAAACAGCTAAGAAGATTTATCAGACACTTGGGTGCAGAGGCTTGGCCCGCATTGACCTGTTTTTGCGGGAGGACGGGCAAATTGTCCTCAATGAAGTGAATACCATGCCTGGTTTTACTTCGTATAGCCGCTATCCTCGCATGATGACTGCGGCAGGCTTTCCCCTTTCGGAACTCATTGACCGTTTGATTGAACTGGCTCTCAGGAGGTAAACACGATGGAAAAGAACTTTGTTTTTTTAGATGAAATGCTGCCCGGTGTCCGTTGGGACGCCAAATATGCCACATGGGATAATTTCACTGGTAAACCGGTGGACGGATATACGGTAAACCGTATTGTGGGAACGAAAGAGTTGGGAGCTGCTTTACGCAAAGTGAAGTGTTGCATACACCTGGGGACATTCACCAGGGCATTTGTGCTTTTGGGAAAAAGACAAAGGATACTTATTTACTGGCGATTTGGTATATAAAGATATACTGTTTGCATATTATCCTTCTACTGACCCTGAAGCATATCTTGCTTCATTGAAAAAGATTTCTGCATTGCCAGTAAAAAAAGTATTCCCCGCACATCATTCATTGGATATACAGCCGGAAATTTTAATCCGTATGCGAAAAGCATTTGAGGAACTCAAGGAAAATGGGAAACTTTGTCACGGCAGTGGCACATTTAATTATGGCGATTGGGGAGTTTGGTTATAAAAATCCCAGTTTATAGAATTGAACAAATTGGAATTAAACTTCATAAATCATATAGCTTGACATTTGGGTGTAATCTTAGTATAATAATTGCGGTATAATGCCAAATAATAAATGTGAGGTGAGAATATGGACAGTAGTAGTTGCAGTTGTAACAAGATGAATATGGTATTCCTATATTTTCAGAGATCGTATGTCAACTTGCTGTCTGTGTTCTAACTGCGTTTTTTGAAAATATTTGAATGCCATTGTTTGCTTCAACACAACTCTACACAAACAGAAACAGGCTGTGTAGATGTTTACTTGTGACTAACAATGGTATTTTTATGCCCATTTTTAGCTATCAATGAATGTTTGCACGCCTGCCATTACGAATTCGTGTAAAGGAGGCACAAACAATGAACAAGAATACTTTCATTCCAGTAACCACAAATGCATCAATTTCTGAGTTTGCTTCTGAAATCATCAGCATTATCCGAAGCAATCTGACTCCTGGGAAATTGCGAGAGGCAATCGGCGAATATCACGAAAAAGACATTGCTGCTACGCTTACCTGGCTTACCAAAGAGGAGTGTCAGCGTTTATTCCGCATTATGCAGCCGGAGAATATTGCTAATGTTCTGGAATATGCGGAACACAATGATTCTTATTTTGAATTATTAGGAATCAATCAAAAAACAGAAGTTCTTTCCTTTATGGAAACATCTTCAGCAGTGGAATTGCTCCAAAACCTTTCCAAAGAAAATCGGACAACTTTACTGGATCTGATACGACCGGATATTCGGGCTGAAATTAAGTTAATCAGTTCTTTTGACGAAGATGAAATCGGCAGCAAAATGTCAACGAACTTTATTGCTGTAGCGAACAACTCTACCGTAAAGGTAGCTATGTCGGAATTGATTTGTCAAGCAGCGGAAAATGACAATATTTCCACTTTGTACGTGGTAGACGAAAACAAAACCTTTTGCGGTGCCATTGACTTAAAGGATTTAATCATTGCACGTGAAAACACACCGCTTTCTGACATTACGACACTGTCCTACCCGTATTTGTATGCAAAAATGGAAATACAAGATTGTATTCCTTTCCTGCGTGATTACTCTGAAAACTCAATCCCTGTGTTGGATGACGAAAACAAACTGCTCGGCGTTGTGACTTCACACGATTTTATTGAAATCCTTGGAGAAGAACTCAATGAGGATTATGTAAAATTGGGTGGTCTGCCTTCAGAGGAAGATTTAGCGGAGCCGATTTTTTTGAGTATCAAAAAAAGAATTCCTTGGTTGAGTATTTTATTGGTATTAGGATTAGGCGTTTCAGCAACAGTAGGACTCTTTGAATCCATTGTTGCACAGATACCGATCATTATGTGTTTTCAATCTCTTATTTTGGGTATGGCAGGTAATGTAGGAACTCAGTCCTTAGCTGTTGCCATTCGTGTTTTGATGGATGTACAAATCGACCATAAACAGAAAACTATGCTTGTATGGAAAGAAGTTCGTATCGGTTTTCTGAATGGCTTGATTTTGGGAGTATTATCCTTTGTTGCGATTGGTGGATACCTGTGTATAAAGGGAAATGCCCCATATTTCTCTTTTGCAGTTGCCGGTTGCCTTGGAATTGCAATGATCCTTGCAATGATGATATCCTCTTTATCGGGTACTGTTATTCCAATCTTCCTCAAAAAAATCGGTGTTGATCCTGCGGTTGCGTCTGGTCCGTTGATTACGACTATCAATGACCTTGTTGCAGTTGTATCATACTATGGTTTGTCTTGGCTTATTTTACTGAACATTATGCATATAGCCTAAGCAACATTGAATGGCGTTCCATAAGAAACTAAAAATATCAATAACAAAACACGAAATACCGTCCATGGTCTTGATGAACAGTGCAAGCACTGCCATTGACGGTATTTCTTTATTTTGCTTTTAATCAATCAAGGGTGGTAAGCCCCCAATTGGCTTACCGGTTTGCTTGTTCCAATGGGCGGAGATTTTGACTTTATGGATGAACATTCCCATCACGCTGCAAGCGGATTGACAGAGGAAGAATCAAGAAACCGGGATGTTCTAAGGCATATCATGGAAAGCAGTGGATTTGAAGCCTACTGTAACGAATGGTGGCATTATGTCCTGGCAGATGAACCGTACCCTGATACATATTTCAATTTTTGCATTTCATAACTAACTGAACTGGTATACTGATGATATTCGTCATTTCTAAACGAAAAGCGGAGAGTGATTTTCTCTCCGCTTTTCGTTTCGATTACTTTATTTTGTCACGAGGGGCTTTCCGTCTTTGTCAACTAATGGGCAAATACCCCCGCCCGTTCCAAACTTTGCGACAAGGTAATTAACACCGGTTTCTTTATCTACTACCACATAAAAGCCCTTAACGCTTCCCTCGGTTTCTGTAATTTCAAATCTCTTGCTTTCCATAAAAAATGCCTCCTGTATAGGTTAAAATCAAAGTTCCTGTCTTGAAAAGATATGATAACTGATTTGGTACATTACATAGCACCACGCCAATGCAAGGAGCGGAGAACAGCACAGAAGGATAAACACACGCTGGTCTGTCAATTCAACTCCCAGTATGGTAAGAAACTGGTATATCCCAAAACAAATCCCTGCCGGAATGAGGAATGATACTAACAGCAGCACACGGCCTTTTTCGGCTCCGAATTTGAACACAAGAGGGATTGACATACTTCCAAAGATCAGGGAGATCACCCATGCTGCCAAAGCCAAAAATAACAGCTCTCCAATTCCCGCGAAGTCAAAAGTGATTTTTCTCATAGCAAATCCACTGATGGAACCAATCACCAGACCAAACAGGCTGCCGACAGCACAAAAGATTGCTAATACAACAAATTTCCCGACCACTAATTCCTTCTTTGAAACAGGCATTATCATGGCATATCGCGTCCATTTGGAATTGTCATCAAAAGAAAAGGTTGTTACAATCATCATGCTGCACAAAATTGCACATACAAATATATATCCCTCTACGTCGGAAAATGGGATAAGCGCAACGGCAAAAACCACGAGAATGAACAGCATGGATTTCGCATTGTGGCCGATATTGAATAAATCTTTCAAAATAAGGCTTTTCATCTGGCTTGCTCTCCTTTCACATACAGCAGCAGAATATCGTCGATTGTTGCGTCGTCCACTACTGCATTTTTATATTTTCTTCTGGCTTTTCCTTTATCTGCTACAAGCACATTCCATTGGTAATCATCTTTTCGGTATGCCAAAATCTCATCTTTATCGAGCTGATCTAACATTGCAGCTCCACAACGGATAATACCATAGTGGTAACGAAGTTCGTCTTTTGTTTTACAAAAAAGCACTTTACCCTGATGGATAAAAGTAATGTAATCTGCAACCTTCTCTAAATCGGTTGTGATATGGGACGACATCAAAATGGAGTGGTTTTCGTCCTGCACAAAATCAAGAAATACGTCAAGAATATCATCCCGCATCACAGGGTCAAGACCGCTGGTAGCTTCATCTAAAATCAGCAGCTTTGGCTTATGGGAAAGCGCAACGGCTATACACAATTTCATTTTCATTCCTTTGGAGAGTGTTTTAATCTCTTTATCTGATGGAAGCTGAAAGCGATTCAGAAAACCCTGATATAAATATTCGTCCCACTGTTTATAGGCGGCACTTGAGATTTTTCCGACTTTGGCAGGAGTCAAAGTGTCATAAAAATTGATGCCGTCGAAAACAACACCTATATCCTCTTTAAGCTGACTTGATGAGGATAATTCCTGTCCCCAAAAGGTAACTGTACCATCGTCTTTATGGATAAGGTCAAGAATTGCATTGATCGTTGTACTTTTTCCGGCTCCATTTTCGCCAATAAGCCCCATGATAGTTCCTTTGGGAACAGAGAACGAAACATGGTCTAACATAAAACCGACGTACTGTTTTGTCAGATTTTCAACCTGTAAAATAGCGTCCATAGTCACTCCTCCTCTTGATAAAAAAGCGATAAAAGCTCAATCAGTTTTTTCAACGATATACCGCTTGTTCGTCCAATATCAGCGGCTTCCTGTAAATGTTCCTCTGCTAATCGCTGCTGTTCCTCTTGATAAAAGTCCTTATTCTGTGCCGATACAAAACTTCCTCTGCCGATAGTTGTTTCAATAAATCCGTCCCTTTGTAAATCCTCATACGCTTTTTGAACGGTAATCACGCTTACATGGATAGATTTTGCCAACGCCCGCATAGAGGGAATAGGGTCGCCTGTTTGTAATTCTCCGCTCATAATCAGGGCTTTTATCTGCGAAGTTATCTGCTCATATATCGGCTTGCTCGTATTGCTGCTTATGATAATTTCCACAATGTCCCTCCTATGTCCATTATTGTGCTTATCGTACAAGTACATTATATTCATTTAAAACGGGTTTGTCAAGAGGAGGGGCTGTGTATATATAGAAGATACTAAATCTCCTTACATCGTTGTCCGTGGTTCGGCGAGGCTCACAAAATGCCATGAGTGGGCATTTTGCTGCGGATATGGATTGCACAGTGAGTACACAGTCCCACCGTGAGGATTCGATATTCTCACAGCAATATGGTATGTATTTATAGCTATTGACTTTCTGCTTGCAATAAGCTATAATATGACTATAAATTCAAATTAGTCATATAGAAGGCGTGATGTATGTATAAAGAAGTTGGCATTTCTTCAAATAATGTTCCGATAACACTTTCTATTTGGTATACAGAAAGAAGTAGTCCTACCATTGTTTTTTTGCCGGGTACTATGTCACACCCTCTCATGTATGAGAATTTTCTATGTGGATTGAGCGAAAGAGGGTTTAATATAATAGGTGTTCACTATCTTTCACACGGAAAAAGCCCTAAAATCAAAAAAAATTATATAATGGAAGATATGTTGCATAATGTATATGACGCAACAACTTACGGAATAGAAAATTTCGGTGAAAACATAGCTGTCATGGGTTCCAGTCAAGGCGGGATTTTAGCTGCAATGGCGGCGGGGAGGGACACAAGGTTAAAAGCCGTTTTTCCACATAATATCATGCTGACTACATTAAAAGAAACTATGAGCTTAACAAAATATCCCGCATGGTCGCACCGTTTTACGGGGCTGATACAGTGGGGCTTTCGTGTAGGTGGAAAATTGCTGCCTAACTACAAGGTTCCAGGAGACGCTTATTTAGACTATGACAGAGTATTTTATAGTGAACAGGCAAAACAAGATTGTTTAAATGACCCTATGCTTTTACCCTATTATCCTTTAAGATTTGTCGGCAGCTTATTTAATGCTGACTTATCGTGCCTGGAGAATGGGGCTATACAATGTCCTGTTATTTTAATTACTGCCAAAGGCGACCCACTTTTTAGCTTTGATTATACCAACAAAGTATTTGATTTAATTCATGTACCGCAAAAGGAATTACTTGCTTTAGAGCTTAATCGTCACATGATTTTTAATGAGGATACGGACACTACAATAAACGCATTGGAACCTACATTGCATAAATATCTCGGATAGTATATTGATAATATGAGCAGTGAATGTTATACTTTTCATGACGATACTAACAATTTAGTCATAAGGGGGTTATAAAAATTGCCACGATTTACAGAACAAGAGAAAGAAATCATCAGCAATAAACTTTTGATAGAGGGAGAAAAGCTGTTTGCATTACACGGTTTGAAAAAAGTAACGGTTGATGATCTAGTGGCCTCCGTAAACATATCAAAGGGATCTTTCTATGCTTTTTATCCCAGTAAAGAACACCTATATGTGGAAATCAATTTTCGCTTACAAAAAGAGCTATTTGCAAGTATAGAAGCAACAATTAAAAAGAAAAAATATAAGAACCATAGAGATTTAGCAAAGGACGTTATTATGTTAAGTTTAACGGGTTTGATTACTTCACCTATTCTTTCGCAGATTGACTTATCTATATTGGACTATCTGCAAAGAAAATTATCACCAGATATTTTTGAAAGCCATATGCACAATGATATTCGTATATTGGAGATACTGGAAAGTTTAGGAGTTGTATTTTTGGTCCCGCATACGGTTCTTATAAAATCTTTATATTCTGTTTTATCCTGCATGGAACAATTCAAAGAGGATAAAGAACTTGAAAAGATACAAAATCTTTTAGTAAATGGTATTGTGCAGCAAGTAGTAGCCGATTAAAATTTTTTGTTTGGTTATTTAATAGCAAGATAGCCAAACAAAATTTTTACAATTTATATGACTATATTTTCAAATATGTCATATCGTATAAGGAGGACACCATAATGATTGATGTAAAAAAACTGTATTTCAGCTATACTGAAAAGCCCTTTGTTGAAGATGTGAGTTTCCATGTTGGGAGGGGAGAAATTTTCGGCTTTTTAGGACCCTCTGGAGCCGGGAAGTCAACCATACAAAAAGTATTGACTGGGCTTAATACAAAATATAAAGGCAGCGTAAAAGTTGCAGGTATTGAAATAAAGGAACGTACAAATCGGTTTTATGAGAATATCGGTGTGGACTTTGAATTTTCTACCTGTTATGAGAAATTTACGGCACGACAAAACCTCGCCTATTTCGCTTCGCTGTATGAAAAGCAGCCCCGGTCTATTGACGAATTATTACATATGGTAGGCTTGGAAAATGACGGGGATAAAAAGGTTTCCGACTTTTCCAAAGGTATGCGCTCCCGCTTGAATTTTATCAAAGCGTTAATCCACGACCCAGATATATTATTTCTTGATGAACCGACAAGCGGTCTTGACCCTACGAATAATCGTTTGATGAAAGACATTATTCTTGCAGAGAAAAAGCGCGGAAAAACTGTCATAATCACAACTCACAATATGTTTGACGCAACAGAACTATGTGATCAAGTGGCTTTTATCGTTGCAGGAAAGGTTAGTGCATTGGATAGCCCGCATAATTTAATTATGTCAAGGGGAGCTGCAAAAATTCAATATACCTATTTTGACAATGGAGAAAAAACAGGGGAATGTCTGCTTGACAGAACCGTAGAAGATATGACTTTGAAAAGTTTAATTGCCGAAAACCGTCTGCTTTCTATTCACAGTAGTGAGCCTACACTAAATGATATTTTTGTTGATATTACGGGGAGGACACTTCAATGAGATTAGGACGTTTAATCCGTGGAGATATACATTTCCAATGGAAATATGGTTTCTACTTTATTTACTTTATTTTAACGCTTTTGTATGTATGCGCGATTGCGGCCTTGCCGGAGCATTGGAAAAAAGATATTGCTGCTATCATGATTTACTCTGACCCGGCAGCTATGGGCTTGTTTTTTATGGGGGGCGATTGTACTTTTAGAAAAAAGTCAAAAGGTATTAAATGCTATGGTAGTATCACCTGTAAAGATATCGGAATATATACTTTCAAAAACAATCGCGCTGATTGCTATTTCCACAATTATTGCATTGATATTAGGATTAGTTTCCGGGAGCAATCATTTACTCGGTATCGCCGTTGGAACCGCCTTAACATCGGCAATCTTTACTATGCTCGGCATAATTGCAGCTACAAAAATTTCAAACTTGAACCAATTTCTCATTGTAATTATGCCGATAGAAATTGTTTGTTTTGTTCCACCTATTGTTGGTCTATTTGTGGAATTGCCAAAAATATTTTGCTTTTTCCCGTTTATATCCTGCATGAACCATATAACCGGAACAAGCTCTTTACTATCATTTGATACGATACTTGTATTTTCTACACTGATTATTCTCTATATGGTTGCGCGGCATACGGTTGAGCATATGTGGAGAAGTTTAGGGGGTGTAAAGCTATGAAAAAGATATTATCCAGTACCATACAGGTATTTAGGCAAATCAAGAGTGATCCTATGATGTTTGCAGCCTGTTTCACACCGTTTATTATGGGTGCCTTGATTAAGTTTGGTATTCCATTTCTTGAAAGAATAACAGAGTTTTCTTTGCAAGGGTACTATCCGATTTTTGATTTATTGCTTTCTATCATGGCTCCTGTATTGCTTTGTTTTGCATTTGCCATGATTACGTTAGAGGAAATCGATGATAAAGTATCGCGGTACTTTTCAATTACCCCTCTTGGTAAGGCGGGGTATCTCTTTACAAGGTTGGTAGTACCCGCAATTATTTCAGCGGTCATTGCTTTTATCGTACTGTTGCTTTTTTCATTAGAAAAGTTGTCCATTGGAATGACAATATGTTTGGCGCTTCTCGGCTCAGTACAGGCAATCATTGTTTCACTTATGATTATTACGTTATCAGGTAATAAATTAGAGGGTATGGCTGTAACAAAACTCTCTGCACTTACACTATTAGGTATTCCAGTCCCTTTTTTTGTAAAGGGTATATTTCAATATGTAGTTTGTTTTCTACCCTCATTTTGGGTGGGAAAAGCAATACAGAACAATGGTTATATAAATTTGCTGATTGCTTTACTCGTTGCTTCTATATGGTTCTATGTATTGATAAGCAAGTTATTGAAAAAATTAGCTGGTTAGGAGGTGATATATAATATGGCTTGGTATTGGTGGCTGATACTAATTAGTGTTTTAATTGCTATTGGGCTTCTCAAAATTGTAATTATGAAAAAGTATAATGATAAGAAGAATTCAAACAATCGTTCAAAAGATAGTGAGGACAATTAAGGCTAACTTTTAAAAGGCAGTAAAATTTGGGTATTCGATTGAAACGACGAAATAAATGCCTATACTGGCGGAAGGGATGTGACGATATGGGAAATTAGCTGTATTTGATATATCTGAACCGGGCAGCAGAATTGCGGAAAAGCTGCTCATGTTGTTAAGCGCCCGTCAGCGTCAGGAGTTAGTAAATTATCTTCTCGATTCTCAAAAGCAACAGAACAATCCGGCTGACAGCCCATTCGCCATTTCCGAAACTAATATAGTGCAGACAGTCATTGATAAACCGTTTACAGAGATTCACATGGGTGATTTATACTTCTGCCAGGAACAACGGCTTGTATGTATTGGGGAGCAGGTAATCAAATTAACCGCTAAGGAATTTGACATTCTTGCTTTGTTAATTACTCACTCAAAGCGAGTATTTACTTATGAACTGATTATGGAATTGGTCTGGAACGAGGATTATTCAATCTATTCCCGAAAAGCAGTCAATAACCATGTGAGTAATCTGCGGAGGAAACTGAAAACTACACCTGGTTCCCCAGACTACATTAAAAGTGTTATTGGCGTTGGTTACAAATTTGAAGTATTGTGATAAAGACCATGAGGCAATTTTATTTGTCTTGTGGTCTTTATCATAATATGGGGATCTTTTGTAAAATCCGTTCGAGACCGTGATTACCTCAAAACACACTTTATATAAGCCTTACCAGAACTATGATATTTCAAGGAAAAATATAGAATTTACCCCTATATAATTTCCCCAAAAGGAGGCTGAAAGGATAAGCCTTCTGCGCTTCCTTTTCGGGGAGGGCTGATAAATGCTGCCAAAGGGGAATATTCAACAAAAAGGTTATTTTGCATATAGAGCTTTATGCGCCGTAATCCATGTGGTGTGGATTGCGGCATTTTTTAGTTTAACCATATTTGCGGGAACTTTTTCTTATACCCCTTCCCATGCGCCTAATCTTTTGCGGACGCGCATTTCATATACAAGTGGCAGCGGCAGCAAGAATTATCCACGCTGCCGCTCCCCACCCTCTGATTTCGATTTTGCCTAACAACTTAAAAATCGAAATTGGAGGAATTACACATGAAAGAAATCAATCTGCGGGATTACTACCCGTTTTATACACAGGATGTTATTGTGGAAGTGCCGGATGAGGTGCGCTGCTCCTTCGTGAATATATTCTTTTGGAAGAAGCATACCGGATTCGTACATACCGCTACAAAGCATTTTACTCTCTGGATCGTGATGAAGGTATTGAACGTGAGATAATGCAAAAACCGTTTAACCCGGCAGAAATTTTTGAACAGCGCCAAATGACGGAAGCCCTCTACAAAGGGCTTGCCATGCTGCCAGAGAAACAGCGCCAACGGATTTACGCACATTTCTTCCTTGGTATGAGCAAAGCGGACATTGCCAAAGCAGAGGGGACGCATAAAAGCCGGATCACCCGTTCTATCGAAGCCGGGTTGCGTAGCCTGGAAAAATATTTCAAAGAAATTTTCTGACAGACGGCAACTTTGCCCCGAAAAATGTACGGAATAATAGAGGGACATATTTTTAGGCAGGACAAGCCTGACGGGTGTGGCTGTGCAACATACGCTCCGGCTCGCCCAACTGAAATATTGTCATAACTGCCACACCCCCTCGCTTGCTCCTTGACAACCGAATATACGCTGTTACAGGTACTTCATTCTGTGTTCCGAGCGGCAGATGGGGCGGCGCGGTGACAGACAGCTTAAGGAGGTGATGAATCCAGGCTGTCCGAGCGATAAACGCAACCCACGAAACCGGCTGTGGCAGGCCGGACGCGATAACGACGCAGATCACAATGGTACTTCTTCACGGCTCCCTAAGGACTTGGGGAGAGTTCCTGCGGCGTGCGCCAGCTCTGGCAAAGCGGCGGCGTATGCGGGGCTATGATGCGGTGACGCTATCCGCAGCCTGTAACAGCCCCGCTTTGTGTAAACAGGGCTGCCGGGGGGCGTGGCAAATACGGCAAACAAAATCGAAATCAGATACAATGGGCCGGGTCTGTGGTTCTGGATGCCGCAGGCCCGACCTATTCATGTGGTTTTGATAATTCCACACACAAATTCAAACTATGGATAAATCGTAAATTTTTCTATTAGCAGCAGACAAATGGCAGGCGGCGCGGTAGAATAATAGTAGGAAGTCATATCCCGCACACTGTCTTTGTCGGATGCAGAAAGGAGGGAAAATGAGCCAGACAACAAACAGTGTGCAAAGAAATGTTCCCGAACAGAGAACTTATAAAGTGGAGGATATTGCTGCCATGCTGAATATTGGCCGCACTTCTGCTTATAGTCTGGTAAAAGAGGGCCATTTCAAAATTGTACGGGTTGGTAATGCCATACGAGTTTCCAAAAAATCATTTGACGAATGGTTAGACGCACAGACGTTCTAACTTAGAAAGGAAAAGCGACTATGGCATCTATTATCAAACGTAAAAAATCTTATTCCGTTGTTTATAACTATGTTGATGAAAATGGAGAAACGAAACAGAAATGGGAAACCTGGCATACCCATAAAGAAGCCCTGAAACGGAAAGCAGAAGTTGAGAACCAGCAGAACAACGGCACATTTCTTCCTCCGAACAATCAAAAGGTATCGGATTTTCTGTATGACTTTGTTTCCACCTACGGAGAGAAAAAATGGGGCGTGTCTATGTATGACGGCCAAACAGCCCTGATTGCCAACTATATCAATCCGATTATCGGAGACATGGAGGTTCAGGACATTACGCCCCGTGTGGTGGACAAGTACATTCAGACCCTTCAAAAGACGCCTTCTGTTTCCAGGAAGAACCGGAAAGCCCGGACGGAATTTGTTACCAACCAGACCATTGAAAAGATTATCAAGCTGCTCCGCTGTGCTTTCAAGCAGGCGGTAAGATGGGAACTGATCGGGAAAAACCCTTTTGATAATGCGGTCCTTCCAAAGACCGAGTACAAAAAGCGGGACATCTGGGATGCGGAAACAATTCGTCTGGCGCTGGATCAGTGTACGGACAGTAAGCTGTATATCGCCATGAATCTTGCTTTTGCGTGTTCTCTGCGTATGGGAGAGATTCTTGGACTGACCTGGAAAAATGTTCACATTGAGGATGAAAATATTGCGGCGGACAATGCTTATATTTACATAGAGGCAGAGCTGACAAGAGCCTCCAAGCAGGCCATTGAAATGTTGGGGCAAAAAGATATTTATTATATTTTTACCCCGCTCATGCCGAATACCAGTACCCGCCTGATTCTGAAAAAGCCGAAAACAGATTCCAGTGTCCGTAAGGTATGGCTGCCTAAAACGGTTGCCTATATCCTCCGTGAATGGAAAAAGTCGCAGGAAGAATTAAAGGGATTTCTCGGTGACGAGTACCAGGATTTTGATCTGGTGGTTGCCTTGCCAAATGGCAGACCTTGCGAAAATCGGATTATCGAGAAAGAGTTTTCACTGTTGAAACAAAAGGCAGGGCTCCCTAACGTCGTCTTTCACTCTTTGAGACATTCCAGTACGACTTACAAGCTGAAACTCAACCACGGCGATCTGAAGGCCACACAGGGCGATACAGGACATGCAGAGATAGATATGATTACAAAGGTCTATGCTCACATTCTCGACGAGGACCGCAAGATCAATGCGCAGAAATTTGAGAGTGCCTTCTATGCGAATCCTGATTTGAGGAAGGTAACGCCTCCGCAAGAACAGCCTCAGGCACAGACTGTAGACCTTGCGGCATTGATCGAACAGCTTCAAAAATCACCGGAGCTTGCAAGTACGCTGGCGGCGCTGATTGCAGGCCAAAAAGCGGTCTGAAATCTCAAATTAGCAAAGAGGTAGTTTTTATTAGCAAGGCTCAGATTTTTGTTCGTTTCCA
>Ga0137307_101498_pt1 | contig 20239 bp, 17 predicted proteins | sample NAcewD2O_March_2_FD_97180 | JGI IMG/M metagenome (GOLD analysis project Ga0137307, IMG submission 97180) | Mouse cecal microbial communities from Vienna, Austria - N-Acetylglucosamine amended D2O_March | ecosystem: Host-associated > Mammals > Digestive system > Large intestine > Cecum | place... | reverse complement strand
TAATTTTTTCATAACCATTTTCAAATCAAACTTCATAAAAAAATATTTTAATTATATGATGAAGTTTTCCAAGATGCAGTAATGCGCTTTCTATTTCGGCATAAGAAGCCGATTTCGCATTGTTTCTTCCAATGACTACTATATCTAAACCACTATTAAATATATTTTCATGTAGTCTGTAACTTTCTCTTACCAGCCTTGTCACTCTATGGCGGACAACGCTGTTTCCAACTTTCTTACTTACTGATATTCCAATCCTGTTTACTTCTTTATTATTTTTCAATACATACATTACCAGATACTTATTAGCATAAGACTTGCCTTTTTTATAAACATTCTTGAAATCATCGTTTTTTTTCAAAGAATCTGAGAATCTCATCTTCTATTCCTCAAAGAGAAAAAAGGCCACAAAACTGCGGCCTATGCTGATAATCTCTTTCTTCCTTTTGCTCTTCTGGCAGCTAAGACTTTTCTTCCGCCTTTTGTACTCATTCTAGCCCTGAAACCATGAACTTTTTTCCTTTTCCTCTTGTTCGGCTGAAATGTCATTTTCATAATTGATGCACCTCCTTTTCCAGCCCATATACATAATACCTTCTATATTATTTCAGGCAAATATATTTTAACAAATGTATTGAAAAATATCATTACGATTATAAAGTATAAATGCACATACGTCAAGTAAATAAAGACAAATTCTACAAAATAAAAATACCTAAAAAATGCCGGAAAAATCGTGATTTTTACCAACGCAACATCTTGTTATAAACTTCTTATGAGAACCACAAAATATAGATACAAAAAAGTTATCCACATTAAATCCAATTTTATTTGAGTACAGGCAAAATTATACACATTTTGTGTATAATTTGTGGATAACATCATTATATCATGTGAAAACTTAATGTTAGAATAACATATAACCCCTATTTCTCACCTCTTTTTAGCTGTTTATATTTTTTATTTAATTATGCACATATTTACTATGAGGTTCCTATGGCACATAAGCTTATCCTCCCATTATCCCCAATATGTGTATAACTTTGTTTATAAAATTAATCATTTGAAATTTCATCGTATTTATATTAAGATAGATATACTTGCAGAAAGTTGAGGTATTTGAATGGATTTTATTGAAGAAAATTGGGAACTGATTAAACAAACGATAAAAAAAGAATATGAATTATCAAATATTTCTTATAATACATGGATTTCAAAATTAAGCTTCTATAGTTCCGAAAACGACGTGATAACTATTTCCATACCATCTGAACAGTCTCATGCCCTAAGCTATATCAATAACAAATACAAAAGCTATTTTCAGGTCACCATTTCAGAAATGATGGATCATGATTATGAAATATCTTTTGTATTGGAAAAAGATATCAACAATAATGAAGACTCTATGGCATTAAAACCTTATTATAATATCAATTATGAAAAGGCGAATCTAAACCCGAAATACCGGTTTGATACCTTTGTGGTGGGAAGCAACAACAAATTCGCCCATTCCGCTTCCCTTGCAGTAGCGGAATCCCCCGGCAATACTTATAATCCCCTCTATATATATGGAGGAGCCGGGCTTGGTAAGACACACCTTATGCATTCCATCGGGCATTTTATTTTGAAACAGAATCCAAATAGAAAAATCCTTTACGTCACTTCCGAACAATTCACAAACGAAGTGATTAGTTCCATCCGAAGCGGAAATGCAGCGGATATGACAAAATTAAGGGAAAAATACAGGACAGTCGATGTCCTTTTAATCGATGATATCCAATTTATAATAGGAAAAGAAAGCACACAGGAAGAATTTTTCCATACTTTTAATGTATTACATGCATCGGAAAAACAAATTATCATATCTTCCGATAAACCGCCAAAAGAAATGGAAACTTTGGAAGAAAGGTTCCGTTCCCGGTTTGAATGGGGATTGATTGCAGATATACAGCCGCCCGATTATGAAACAAGGATGGCTATCCTCCAGAAAAATGCGGAAAATTTCAGCAAAAAAATAGAAGACGAAGTTTTTTCTTATGTTGCCACTAATATCAAATCCAATATAAGGGAATTAGAAGGGGCTTTCAATAAAATCATTGCCTTTTCCAAATTAAACAATGTAGAAATCAATCTTGAAATGGCCCAAGAAGCCTTAAAAGACATTATTTACCCGGACAAGCCAAAAGAAGTTAGCCCTTCTCTTATTATCAATATAGTAGCGGAGCATTTTGGTGTAAAGGCGGAAGATATTACTTCTAAAAAGAGAAATTCCGAATTTGTAGAACCAAGGCAAGTGGTCATGTACCTCTGCCGTTCCATGACCGATACTTCTTATCAAAACATTGGGAAAATACTTGGAAAAAAAGATCATACGACAATTATCCACGGAGTTAACAAAATAACCGATGAGTTAAAGACAAATGATGAATTGAAAAATAAAATTGAAATCATAAAGAAAAAAATTAGTCCGTCTTAACGTTTAAATAATAACTTAAAAAAACGCTTATGTGGGTAAATAAGGAAAAAAAACGAAGTTATATGGAGTTTTTCACATAGATATGATTTCTTTTTTCCTTGAAAAATAGTATAATAGTTAATGTTATACACATATCAACAGTTATTAATAAGTATAATAATAAATTCATAATAAATAAATAAGCCTTTTCGGGAAGGGAGTTTTTGCACGATGAAATTAGTGTTATCGAAATCGAACTTGCTAACTGGAGTACAGACAGTATCAAAAGCTGTTCCTAATAAAACGACGATGTCTATTTTAGAATGTATTTTAGTAGATGCCAGAGGAACTGAAATCAAATTAATGGCCAATGACATGGAATTGGGGATAGAAACTATAATTGAAGGAAATATTGTTGAAAAAGGAATTATTGCACTGGATGCAAAAATATTCCTTGAAATCGTACGAAAACTTCCTGACAGCGATATAACGATTGTTACGGACGAGTCCTTTAAGACTACGATTACATGTGAAAAGTCAAAATTCAATATTATAGGCAAATCAGGGGAAGATTTTTCTTATCTGCCGTCTATCGAAAAAATTGATTCTATCATAGTATCTCAGTTTACGCTGAAAGAAGTAGTAAGACAGACAATTTTTTCAATTGCCGACAACGATAACAATAAACTGATGACCGGGGAATTGTTTGAAATCAATGAAGATATTTTAAAAGTGGTTTCCCTGGATGGGCATAGGATTTCCATACGGAAGATTAGGCTTAAAAACTTTTATATGCCGAAAAAAGTAGTAGTTCCCGGAAAAACATTGAATGAAGTGAGTAAAATATTGTCCGGTGATATGGACAGGGAAGTACATATTTTCTTTACGGATAAACATATTGTATTTGAATTTGATAATACAACCGTTGTTTCACGTTTAATAGAAGGCGATTATTTTAAAATAGACCAGATGCTTTCCAGCGATTATGAAACAAAGGTAAGGATTAATAAAAAAGAATTTTTGGATTGTATCGACAGGGCTACTCTTCTTGTTAAAGAAGGGGATAAAAAGCCAATCATTATCAATATTTTAGATGGTGTTATGGAACTTAAGATAAATTCTGCAGTAGGAAGCATGAATGAAGAGATTGACATCAATAAAAAAGGTAAGGATATCATGATTGGATTTAACCCCAAATTCCTTATTGATGCACTTAGAGTAATTGAAGACGAAGAGGTGGATATTTATCTTGTAAATCCCAAGGCTCCCTGTTTTATAAGGGATACGGAAGAAAAATATATTTATTTGATTCTTCCTGTGAATTTTACCACAGTAAACTAACAAAAAAATTAAAAAAAGTCCGGAAAGTTTAAGAAGGGAAAATATGGAAACAATAAAGATAAGAGACGAATTTATAAAGCTTGGCCAGGTATTAAAATTAGCAGGTTGGGTAGAATCCGGAGCGGAAGCAAAGGAAGTCATTTTAGACGGCGAAGTAAAAGTAAACGGGGAATGTGTTCTGCAAAGAGGAAAAAAAATATATGGTGATGATATAGTGGAATTTGACGGCAGGCAAATGAAAATACAAACTTAAATGTTGGCCGATTTTTCAAATAGGGTGTAATATATGATTATAAAATCTTTGGAACTGATGAATTTCAGGAACTATGAGTTCCTGGATTTAAAGTTCAGTGAAGGAACCAATATCCTATATGGTGATAATGCGCAGGGAAAAACCAATGTATTGGAAGCGATTTATCTGTCTGCCACTACGAAATCACATAAAGGAAGCAAGGATAAGGATATTGTAGGCTTTGATAAAGAAGAAGCACATATAAGGACTTATCTTGCAAAAGAAGGAATTGAATATAAAATAGATATGCATCTTCGCAAGAATAAGTCAAAAGGGGTTGCTGTAGATGGGCAGAAATTAAAGAAAGCGGCAGACCTTTTAGGCTTGTTAAATGTCGTCTTTTTTTCCCCTGAAGATTTAAGTATTATTAAAAATGGTCCTGCTGAAAGAAGAAGGTTTGTAGATATGGAACTTTGCCAGTTGGATAATTTTTATCTTTATAATCTGAATCATTATAATAAAATTGTAAATCAAAGAAATAAGCTTTTGAAAGATATGTATTTCAATCCTCAGCTTAAGGATACCCTCAATATATGGGATTCCCAATTGGTTTCTTTTGGAAGTAAAATTATAGAAAGAAGACGTATGTTTGTAGGCCAATTGAATGAAATTATTTATGGGATACATAAAAAACTGTCCGGAGACAGGGAAGAGCTTATTATAAAATATGAACCGGATGTGGAAATTGATGACTTTGAAACTATCCTTAAAAAGAACCAGGAAAAGGATATAAAATTAAAGCAAACAAGTGTAGGTCCCCACAGGGATGATTTTTCTTTTATGACAGGGAATATTGATATTCGTAAATTCGGTTCCCAGGGCCAGCAGAGGACTGCAGCATTATCGTTGAAACTTTCGGAAATAGAAATTGTAAAGAAGATTACGAAGGATACTCCTGTACTTTTATTGGATGATGTTTTATCGGAGCTAGACAGCAACAGGCAGAATTATTTGTTAAATAGCATAGGGAATATCCAGACAATTATTACATGCACCGGATTGGATGAATTTGTAAATAACCGGTTTGAAATTAATAAAGTATTTAAAGTAGTAGAAGGAACCATACAGGAATAGCTTGACTTTTAAGGCAGAAAAAAGCCGCAGCTACGGCAGAATGAGAGGTTAGAATGAGCAATAATAACGAATACGGGGCAGATCAGATACAGATATTGGAAGGTCTTGAGGCAGTAAGGAAAAGGCCCGGTATGTATATAGGGAGTACCTCTTCCAGAGGGCTTCACCACCTGGTATATGAGATAGTTGACAATTCGGTAGACGAAGCCCTTGCCGGTTTCTGCGATACCATTGAAGTGGTCATAAATAAAGACGAATCCATAACAGTTACTGATAATGGAAGGGGCATACCGGTAGGTATCAATCATAAGTCAGGCATTCCTGCCGTAGAGGTAGTTTTTACTATATTACATGCCGGCGGCAAATTTGGCGGCGGAGGGTATAAAGTATCCGGCGGCCTTCATGGAGTAGGTGCTTCTGTTGTAAATGCGCTTTCAGACTGGTTGGAAGTGGAAATTTGCCAGGAAGGGAAAGTATATAAACAAAGATATGAAAAAGGCCATGTTGTTTATTCATTGAAAGTGGTAGGGGAATGCCCGAAAGAGAAGACAGGAACAAAGGTAAGTTTCAAACCGGATAAAACGATTTTTCAGGAAACGACAGTCTATGAATTTGATATTTTGAAACAAAGGCTCAGGGAAATGGCTTTTCTTACAAAAAACCTTAAAATTATATTGAGGGATGAAAGGGTGGAAGAAGGGCAGAATCCGATAGAAAGGCAATTTCATTATGAAGGGGGTATTAAAGAGTTCGTTACTTACCTCAATAAAAGTAAAACCCCCCTTTATGAAAATATTATGTATTTTGAAGGATCAAAGAACAATGTTTATGTTGAAGTAGCAATGCAGCATAACGATTCCTATACGGAAAGTTCTTATAGTTTTGTAAATAATATCAATACCCCTGAAGGCGGAACCCATTTAATAGGTTTTCGGAATGCTTTAACGAAAACTTTTAATGATTATGCCAGGAATAATAAACTTTTAAAAGAAAGTGAAACGAACCTTTCCGGGGAGGATATCAGGGAAGGGCTGACTGTAATTATCAGCGTGAAAATAGAAGACCCTCAATTTGAAGGGCAGACGAAACAGAAGCTTGGTAATTCAGAAGCAAGAGGTGCAGTGGATAGCATTGTCAGTGAGCAGCTTACGTATTTCCTTGAACAAAACCCTGCAATCGCAAAAATTATATGCGAAAAATCAATTTTGGCGCAGCGTGCCAGAGATGCGGCGAGAAAAGCGAGGGAATTGACGAGAAGAAAGACAGCATTGGAAGGAATGAGTCTTCCGGGGAAACTTGCAGACTGTTCTGACAAAGATCCGGCTAATTGTGAGATTTATATTGTGGAAGGAGATTCCGCGGGAGGAAGCGCAAAGACGGCCAGGAGCCGGGCAACGCAGGCTATTCTTCCTCTTAGGGGAAAAATATTAAATGTTGAGAAAGCAAGGTTGGATAAAATATATGCCAATGCGGAAATAAAAGCAATGATTACAGCTTTTGGCACAGGGATTCATGAAGATTTTGATATCAGTAAATTGAGATATCATAAAATTATTATTATGACGGATGCCGATGTGGATGGGTCCCATATTGCTACGCTGCTTCTTACTTTCCTCTATCGTTTTATGCCGGACTTGATTAAGGAAGGATATGTCTATTTGGCCCAGCCGCCCCTTTATAAGTTAGAGAAAAATAAGAAGGTATGGTATGCTTACAGCGATGAAGAGCTTGATAATATATTGAAGGAAGTGGGAAGGGATCAAAATAATAAAATCCAGAGATATAAAGGGCTTGGTGAAATGGATCCGGAACAGCTTTGGGAAACAACGATGGATCCGGAAAGGCGCATCCTTTTACGTGTTACTATGGATGAGGAAGCGGAATCGGAGATTGATTTGACTTTTACTACACTTATGGGGGATAAAGTAGAACCGAGGCGTGAATTTATTGAAGAAAATGCAAAATTTGTGAAAAACCTTGATATTTAGCTAGTGTAGTGTATCATTCATAATTTACAAAATTACTTGGATGAAAATGAATGAGACACTACACTAGTTATTAACAAATTTAATGGAGAAAAAATATATGGAAGATAATATCTTTGATAAAATCCATGATGTGGACTTGAAGAAAACAATGGAAACATCTTATATCGACTATGCAATGAGCGTTATCGCTTCCCGTGCATTACCCGATGTAAGGGATGGATTAAAACCGGTACAGAGAAGAGTCCTGTATTCAATGATAGAATTGAATAATGGCCCTGACAAGCCTCACAGGAAATGTGCCCGTATCGTGGGTGATACCATGGGTAAATACCATCCTCATGGAGATAGTTCCATTTATGGGGCTTTGGTAAATATGGCGCAACCTTGGTCTACCCATTATCCTTTGGTGGACGGACACGGGAATTTCGGTTCGGTGGACGGGGATGGAGCCGCAGCTATGCGTTATACGGAAGCAAGGCTTTCCAAAATTTCTATGGAAATGCTTGCCGATATCAATAAGGATACGGTAGATTTTGTACCGAACTTTGATGAGACGGAAAAGGAGCCTTCTGTCCTTCCCAGCCGTTTCCCAAATCTTCTCGTAAACGGAACTACAGGCATTGCAGTAGGGATGGCTACTAATATACCTCCCCATAATTTAAGGGAAGTAATAAATGCCGTTGTTAAGATTATAGATAACAGGGTGGAAGAAGACCGGGATACGGAGATGGAAGAGATTCTGTCAATTGTGAAAGCGCCCGATTTTCCTACCGGAGGGATTATTCTCGGAACAAGAGGAAGCGAGGAAGCATATAGGACCGGAAGAGGAAAAGTAAGGGTAAGGGCTGTAACGGATATTGAAACCCTTCCTAACGGGAAGAGCCGGATTATTGTGACGGAACTTCCTTATATGGTAAATAAGGCAAATTTAATATTAAAAATAGCGGAATTAGTAAAATTAAAAAAAATCGATGGAATTACTGACCTCAGGGACGAATCTGACAGGGAAGGTATGAGGATTGTCATTGAGCTTAGACGGGATGCCAATGCCAATGTCATTATGAATCAGCTTTATAAACATACCCAAATGCAGGATACTTTCGGTATTATTATGCTCGCTCTTGTCAATAATCAGCCGAAAGTCATGAATATTTTCGATATGCTGACAAATTATCTTGCCCATCAGGAAGAGGTAGTAACAAGAAGGACGAGATATGATTTAAATAAAGCGGAAGAAAGAGACCATATTTTACAGGGGCTTTTAATTGCCCTTGACCACATTGATGAAGTTATCCAGATTATAAGAAGCAGCGAAAATGTACAGAAGGCAAAAGAACGTTTGATAGAACGTTTTGAATTTAGCGAAGTCCAGGCGCAGGCCATTGTAGATATGAGGCTGCGTACCTTGACCGGTTTGGAAAGGGATAAGATTGAAAATGAGCATATGGAATTGCTGGCAAAAATAGCGGAATTAAAAGCAATTCTTGGCGATAGGAAGTTGCTGCTTGGAGTAATCAGGGATGAAATTTCCATTATTGCGGAAAAATACGGGGATGATAGGAAAAGCGCTATCGGTTTTGATGCTTATGATATTTCTATGGAAGATTTAATACCGAAAGATAATACGGTAATCGCCATGACAAGCCTTGGTTATATCAAGAGAATGACGATTGATAATTTTAAAAGCCAAAACAGGGGCGGTAAAGGCATTAAGGGGATGCAGACTATTGATGAAGATTATATCGAAGATTTGCTTATGACCACTACTCATCATTATATTATGTTTTTTACCAACTTCGGAAGAGTATATAGGTTAAAGGCTTATGAAATACCGGAAGCGAGCAGGACTGCGAGAGGAACCGCTATTATTAATTTATTGCAGTTAAATCCGGGGGAAAAGATTTCCGCAATCATTCCGATTAAGGACTATGAAAACCATAAAAATTTATTTATGGCGACAAAAAAAGGGATTGTGAAGAAAACCCATATTATGGAATATTGCAATGTAAGGAAAAACGGCCTTGCAGCGATTAATTTGCGTGAAGATGACGAATTGATAGAAGTAAAGATAACGGATGAAAATACGGAAATATTCCTTGTGACGAAACAAGGTATATGTATCCGGTTTATGGAAACGGATGTAAGAGCTACCGGAAGGATGTCTATGGGTGTTATCGGCATGAATCTCGGGGATAGGGATGAAATTGTCGGTATGCAATTGGATCACCAAGGAGATTCCCTTCTCATTGTATCGGAAAACGGAATGGGGAAAAGGACATACCTGGATGAATTTACTGTCCAAAAGAGAGGCGGAAAAGGTGTCAAGTGTTACAAAATAACAGAAAAAACAGGGTATGTGGTAGGCGTTAAAGCTGTTAATGATGACCATGAAGTGATGATGATTACCACTCTTGGAACCATTATACAGTTGAGGATGGAAGATATATCTACTCTTGGAAGGATTACATCCGGGGTTAGGATGATAAATCTTGATGAAGGGGCCAAAGTTGCCAAGATTGCAAAAGTAAGGGAAAAAGTATCGGACGGGGATCATGAGTTTGAAAATTTTGAAGATGCTTTAGAAGATATACCTGAAAGTGAAAAACATCCCGTTTTGCCGGATGATGAGGAAATAACCCTTCCAAAAGAAGAAGAAAATGAATAATTTTATTTTGAAAGAAAAGGCATGAGTGTATGGAAGTAGTGATTCAATTTGGATTGTTGGCAATAGGTTTCTTGTTGTTAATAAAAGGCGCTGACTGGTTTGTGGGAGGTTCGTCAAAAATTGCGGACAGATTTGGGATTCCTCAGTTGATTATTGGGCTGACAATCGTAGCAATGGGAACCAGTGCGCCGGAGGCTGCTGTCAGTATATCTGCAGCATTGAAAAATACGGCGGAAAATAATAGCGCAGCAATTGCTATTGGTAATATCCTTGGAAGCAATATATTGAATGTGTTGTTGATTTTGGGGATTACTTCTGTCATTGTAACAATACCTGTGCAAGTATCTACCATTAGATATGAAATTCCATTTATGATTGTGATTACCTGCCTTTTAGCCGGAATCGGATATTTTAAAGGGTATCTTGGAAGGGGAGACGGTATTTTATTATGGATTCTTATGGCGGTATTTCTTGTCTATCTTGTTTTAATGGCAAAAAAAGGACAAATTAGTATTGGTGTGGAGGAAGCGGAAGTAAAAGTGAATGAAAATATGTTTATGCTTCTGTTTCTTCTTGGAATCGGAATTGCGGCTATTGTATTGGGAAGTAACATTGCCGTAGATGCGGCGACGGCTCTGGCAAGGATATTTGGAATGAATGAAAGGCTTATTGGGTTGACAATCGTTGCTTTCGGAACATCCCTTCCGGAATTGATTACTTCTATAACGGCTGCCATGAAGAAAAAAGCGGATATTGCGGTAGGGAATATTGTAGGAAGCAATATTTTCAATATTTTATTTGTCATAGGAACTACGTCTTTGATAACGGATGTGCCTTATAATTATTCTTTTAATTTTGACAGCATCGTATGTATCGGCGCTTCTTTGCTCCTCTTCTTATGTGTTATGGGTAAAAAGAAACTTTCACGGATGCATGGGGTATTGCTTCTTTGTGTATTTGTTGTATATTATGGAAAACTGATATTTTTTTAAAAAATAATTTAAATATTTTATATGCCGTTATATAATAAAAGGGATAGGGATGTGATTCCAGAATGGAGGAAGGTATGAAGAAAAAATACGATGTAGTGGCATTGGGTGAATTATTGATTGATTTTACGGATAATGGGGTAAGTAAGCAAGGAAACACAATGTTTGAAGCAAATCCGGGAGGCGCTCCATGCAATGTATTGGCTATGCTTCAGAAATTGGGGGATAAGACAGCTTTCATTGGAAAAGTAGGGGAAGATATCTTTGGTGAGAAGTTAAAAAATGTGTTGAAAGAAGTGGGAATAAATACATCGGGGCTTATTATGGATAAGGAAGTGAGGACTACCCTTGCTTTTGTCCAGACATTAAAGGACGGGGACAGGGATTTTTCCTTTTATCGTAATCCGGGAGCGGATATGATGTTGGAAGAAGGAGACATTAACAATAAATTAATAAAAAATTGTAAAATTTTTCATTTCGGAATTCTTTCCATGACTCATAAAGGAGTCAGGAAGGCAACAAAGAAAGCCATAAAAAAAGCAAAGGAGAATGGGGCTTTGATATCTTTTGACCCCAATCTCAGGCCTCCTCTTTGGAAATCTCTTGAAGATGCGAAAGAACAAGTGGAATATGGCCTTAACCAATGCGATATACTTAAAATATCAGATAATGAAATCCAATGGTTTACCGGAGAAAAAGATTTTGATAAAGGAATAAAAAAATTGCAGGATAAGTATCCGATTAAACTTATTGTATTGTCTATGGGGAAAGACGGGAGCCGTGCCTATTATAAGGATTTAAAAGTGGAAAAATCAGCATTTGTCCAGAAAAAAACAATAGAAACTACGGGAGCGGGGGATACTTTCGGCGGATGCTGCCTTCACTTTATATTAAAGTATGGACTAGACAATCTGGATAAAGAGAAATTAGAAAAAATGCTGACATTTGCCAATGCTGCCGCTTCTATTATTACAACGAAAAAAGGTGCATTAAGGGTTATGCCGACAAAAGATGAAGTAAAAGATTTTATCAAGTCCTATTAAAAATATTATTGTTGAAAGGTAAAAAGCCTATATATGATTATTACAAATTATATATGGGCTTTTTATATATAAATCATTTTAGGATGATTGAAATATCAGGTTTGTGTCTGCGCAGCATCCGCAAATTTGGTATTATGAAAAGGCTGCGCAGAAATGAGGCTAAATATGAATGGGAATATGAGGGATAATTTAACAGAATCACAAGACGACAATAAAGTAATATCGCCTATGAGAAGTATTCATATGGTACCTATGGATAAAGTTTCCGGGTTTGAGGTACGTCCGGGGATGTATGAGGTAAACGGGGCTACGGCGATTCCATGCGGCGTTAATTTTACCGTACATTCTTTCCACGCTACATCTTGTGAGCTTCTTTTGTTTCGCAGGATGGAGGATGAACCATATGCAATCATTCCATTTCCTGAAAATTATAAAATAGGGAAAGTTTATTCCATGATTGTATTTGGTTTAAATATTGAAGATTTTGAATATGCGTACCGTTTGGATGGTCCTTACGATATGAAAAAAGGGCTTATGTTTAATAAAAATAATTATCTTCTCGACATTTATGCAAAAGCAGTAAGTGGGCAAAGGATATGGGGCGTAAGGAATAAAGATGGGGTGAGTTATAAGGCGAGGGTCGTAAAGGAAGATTTCGACTGGATGGACAGCAACCAGCTTTTAATTCCTATGGAAGATTTGATTATCTATGAAATGCATGTAAGAGGATTTACCCAACATGGTTCTTCCCGCGTAGAATATCCGGGAACATTTTTAGGGCTTCAGGAAAAGATAGGATATTTGAAAGATTTAGGCGTGAATGCTGTGGAATTGATGCCAATCTTTGAATTTGATGAAACAAAGGATTATAGGGAAGTGGATGGTAAAAATCTTCTGGATTATTGGGGATATAATACTGTCAGCTTTTTTGCTCCAAATACAAGTTATACGGCAAAAGCAGAATATAATCATGAAGGAACGGAATTAAAAGAGCTGATTATGGAACTCCATAACAATGGAATAGAATGTTTTCTGGATGTTGTGTTTAATCATACGGCAGAAGGGAATGAAATGGGTTCCTGTTTTTCTTTTAAAGGTTTTGACAATAATATCTATTATATGCTTACACCCGACGGGCATTATTATAATTTCAGCGGGTGTGGGAATACGTTGAATTGTAATCATCCGATTGTCCAGCAGATGATTTTGGAATGTTTGAGATATTGGACGACGGTATATCATATTGACGGATTTAGGTTTGATCTCGCCACTATCCTTGGAAGGAATGAGGACGGTTCTCCTATGAATAATCCGCCTTTATTGAAGAGCCTGGCTTTTGACCCGATTTTAGGGAATGTAAAACTGATTGCTGAAGCATGGGATGCCGGTGGATTATATCAGGTAGGGAGTTTTCCTGCTTGGAACAGATGGTCGGAATGGAATGGAAGATATAGGGATGAAATGAGGGATTACCTGAAGGGAGATTATAATCTTTCCGGTCTGGCTGCAAAAAGGATTACGGGGTCTAAGGATTTATACGACCCACAATATCGGGGAAACAATGCATCCGTAAATTTTATTACATGCCATGACGGGTTCACTTTATGGGATTTGTATTCTTATAATTGGAAACACAATGAAGCAAACGGATGGAATAATACGGATGGCAGCGATGATAACCGCAGTTGGAACTGTGGGATAGAAGGGGAAACGGAAAATGAAGAGGTTTTGGCACTTAGGAAAAAACTGGTAAAAAATGCAGCGGCAGTATTGATGATGAGCCGTGGAACGCCTATGTTCCTTGCAGGGGATGAATTTTGCAATACACAGTTTGGAAACAATAATGCATATTGCCAGGACAATGAAATATCATGGCTAAATTGGGATCTGCTTGAAAAAAATAAAGATGTATATGAGTTTTTCCGATATATGATACATCTTAGAAAAGAGCATGATGTAATCAGAAAAGATACCGGTTGCTGTTCTTTGGGGTTCCCTGAAATACAAGTGATAGAAGGGGATAATAACTGTAAAGTCCTTCGGATTATTTATGCAGGAAGAAACAGGAACAATACGAGGGATGATGTAGTCTGCCTGGCAGTCAATGTTTTTTGGGAAGAACAAGAATTTTATCTTCCTTCGTTGATGTACGGCATGGGTTGGTATGTGGCGGTAGATACAGGGAACAGGTATTTTACCAATGCGATTCCGAATCAACGGGAAAGGATGCCTTTATTGGAAGGCGGAAAAATAAGGATGGCCCCGCGCTCGGTATGTGTATTGGTTTTAAAATAAAATTATTCACAAATGGAGGAGAAAGTTATGGCAGAAGAAATGAAACAGGAAACAATGGAGGATTACAGCAAGGAACTGGAAGCATCCTTGAAAAAAATAAGTGAAGGAGATATTGTTTCAGGAACAGTAATTTCCGTTACGGAAGAAGAAGTAATCCTTGATTTTAATTATTATGCCCAAGGGGTAATAAAAGCAGAGGATATGAGCAATGACCCTAAGTATAATTTATTGGATGAAGTGAAAATAGGCGATACGATTGAGGCAACCGTTGTAAAAACGGACGATGGTGCAGGAAACATCCAGTTATCCTGCAAAGAAGCAAAAGATATTCTTTCGTGGGATGTTTTAAAACAATATATGGAAGAAGGAAAAGAAATTGAAGTGAAAGTAAATGAAGTGGTAAATGGAGGCGTAATTGCTTATGCGGAAGGAATCCGCGGTTTTATCCCTGCATCACATCTTTCCATCAATTATGTTGAAAATTTGGAGGAATGGGTAAATAAACAGCTTACCGTTAAAATAATAACCGTAGAGGAAAGTAAAAAGAAATTGGTAATGTCTGCAAAATTGGTGGAAAAGAGAAAGGCAGAAGAAGAGATTAACCATAAAATTTCCATGTTGGTACCCGGAATAATTATGGAAGGAACCGTAGAATCTTTAATGCCTTATGGCGCATTTGTTGCTCTTCCGGAAGGATTGAGTGGATTAGTCCATATATCCCAGATTAGCCAAAGAAGAATTAAAAAACCATCGGAAGTCCTTAATACAGGAGATAAGGTAAAAGTAAAAATATTAAATACCAATGATGGGAAAATAAGCCTTAGCATGAAAGCAGTGGAAGATAATACCCAAGTAGATGAGGTAGAAAAAGTAGAAACGGCAAAATATAGTTCAAAAGAACAGATTGGCACATCTTTAGGGGATTTATTCAAGAAACTGAATTTATAAAAATTTTTTTGAGGAGATATAGGGATTCTTTATATTTTATGAAATTTAAAAATTTTGAGGAGTAATATTATGGAATCATATGTTGTATTTAAAGATTTGGCTATTATTATAATAGCGGCCAAATTCTTTGGGATTTTGGCAAGGAAGTGTAAAGCGCCTCAGGTAGTGGGGGAGATTATTGCAGGGCTTATTATTGGTCCCAGCATCTTAGGGTTAGTAAACCAATCGGATTTTCTGATTGAAATGGCAGAAATCGGTGTTATTATTTTAATGTTTTCCGCAGGATTGGAAACGGATTTAAAAGACCTTATGAAGACGGGACCGATAGCAGCTTTGATTGCCTGTGCAGGCGTATTTATTCCCCTTGTATGCGGAGCATTGCTTTATATGGCTTTTTATGGGGTTTCTCCCTGGGGTTCGGAAGAATTTTATAAAGCGGTATTCGTAGGTACAATTTTAACGGCAACTTCTGTCAGCATCACAGTGGAAGCTTTGAAGGAAATGGGAAAACTAAAAGGGAAAGTAGGAACGACTATTTTAAGTGCGGCGATTATTGATGATGTTATCGGAATTATTGTTCTTACATTTGTTATGGGATTTAAAAGCCCGGATTCCAATCCCTTATCCGTAGTATTCAATACGGTCCTGTTTTTTATATTTGCAATTGTGGTTGGATTTATTTGTTATAAAATCTTTAAAATGGTGGATAACAGATATCCACATACAAGGCGTATCCCGATTGCCGGACTTGCTTTGTGCCTTGCTATGGCCTATATAGCGGAAAAATATTTTGGGATAGCAGATATTACAGGGGCGTATGTAGCCGGAATTATACTTTGTTCCATAAGGGATTCCGAGTACATAGCAAGCAAGATGGACACCAATTCTTACATATTGTTCGGGCCAGTATTTTTTGCCAGTATTGGATTGAAAACAAATTTGGATAGTTTAAATGCAAGTATTTTAATTTTTTCCATTGCGTTTGTAGCAGTGGGATTGGTTTCTAAAATTGTTGGGTGCGGAATAATGGCAAAGATTTGTAAGTTTAATATGTCCGATTCCTTAAAGATTGGCGTTGGTATGATGACGAGGGGTGAAGTTGCCTTAATCGTATCACAGAAAGGATTGTCTGTTGGACTTCTTACTCCTGTATATTTTACTTCAGTAATTTTGCTTATTATTATATCGTCCATTGCCACTCCTATTATTTTAAAGTTATTGTATGCAAAGAATGAAAGAAAAATAAAGGCAGCATAGAATATTGTTTATAGAATACTCCGCAACTGTTTGCGGGGTATTTTTTTACCATATAGGAAAGTTCTCCGAATTTCCCATATGGTAAAAAAATAATTTTCGCACTGCGGCGGAGAGGGAGTATGTTGCTGTCGCGACCCGCCGCAGGCGGAGAATCCTGCAGGCAGGATTCTTTTTTACCATATAGGAAATTCCTTCGCCAGAAGGACGTAACATGAAGTGTCGAATTATAAATAGTATATTTTATTTATTAATTAAAGTAAATTTATATAATTTTCTGAAAAAAAGATTGAGTAATAGAAAAAGAGAATATATAATAAATATATAAGATAGAAGAGAGAAAATTTATAGTTTTAATATGCAATGGATTATAAATAGGTAGTTGTAAAATTATATAATTATAGAAGGGAGGAGTATATATGTATAATATTGTAACAATTGAACGTCAATATGCCAGCGGCGGAAATGAAATAGGGAGAAAATTGGCAGAAGAACTTGGATATAAGTTATATGACAGGAATATCCTAATGGAAGCCGCCAAAAACCTTAAAATACCTTCCGTACAAATAGAAGGGCTGGAAGAAAGCAGTCCGGGCGGATTTCTTTTTAATTTATCCAAGACTCCTTTAGGAGGGATTACCAACAGTAAAGAGCTGTCTTTGGCGGATAAATTATTCCTTGAAGAAAAACGTATTATTGAGGAAATAGCGGAAGAAGGCAAATGTATTATTGTAGGAAGGGCATCCGGTTATATTCTCAGGGATAAATCGGATAGCTTAAGGGTATTTATTCATTCGGATAACGAAACAAGGAAAAGAAGGGCGATTGAGAGGGAAGGGATAAAAGAATCGGAGGCCGAAAATGCCCTTAAGAAAAACGATAAAAGAAGAAGCAGCTTCTATAATTCAGTTACAAATTGGGAATGGGGAAATCCTAAGTTTTATGAATTGTATATGGACAGTGGAAGGCTGGGCATTGATTTATGCGTAAAACTGCTTGCGGAGGCTGTTAAAAGTTAATGTAATTAAGAACAAATGAAAGAATAATAAAGAATAATAAAGAATATTATTTATTATATTTGTGCGGAATATAGCAATCAACGCAGCTATATTCCGCGTAAGTGTTGGTTGAAATAAATATTTTTTACTCTAATCTGTCCACTGTTTCAGCATCGCTTTTGCTGAACGGTTCATTTCCCTTCTGAAATCGACATAAAATTTCCTTTTTGCAAAAGCGGTAATGTATTCTTCAAATTCTTTTCCCGTTTTCCCGGATTGTTTTTCCAACATATTTTTCGTTTCTTCGTAAGCGTCAAATCCGCCGCCTTGGATAGTTAGTGCTTTTATGCCATACTCTAAAGAACACGAAAAAACTAGTAGTTTTTAGAGGAGGTAGAACTATCATGGATCAGACAACTCACAACGTTCGCCGTGCAAACTGGCTGGCCATCATAACCCAGTGTCAGGAAAGAGCGGAAGGTATTTCTGTCAAACAATGGCTTTCCGACAACGGTGTAAAAGAAAAGGCGTATTATTACTGGCTCCAAAAATTTCGTAAAGAAGCCTATGCGCAAATGCAGTCTCCGGGTTCAAAGGAAAATCCGGGTAATGAAATTGCATTTACAGAGATACTTATCCCTGCAAAAACAGCACCATCCTGCATTTCACCACGGGTTGAATCATATGAAAGCCCAGTGGCTGTTATCCAGTATAACAGCGTGTCAATCGGGATTTCCAATGAAATTTCTGACAGCCTGTTGTCAAGAATTCTCAGGGAGGTATCCCATGCTTGAGGATGCTGCAGGCATCCGCCGGGTGGTGCTTGCCTGTGGCACGGTGGACCTTCGCAAAGGCATAGATGGGCTTGCCATGATCATTGGTGACAAATATAAGCAGAATCCCTTTGAAAAAGGCACGCTCTTTTTATTCTGCGGACAACGTTCAGACAGAATAAAAGGATTGTTGTGGCAGGGAACAGGCTTTCTTCTTCTGTACAAACGCCTTGAAGATGGCCGTCTGTCATGGCCGCGGACTACGCAGGAAGCGGCGGAACTTACGGAAGAACAGTTCCATTACCTGATGCTTGGATTAAACCCATTAGAGCCGAAGGTCAAGGGCGTGAAGCCCGGAAAAATTTATTGATGATTGTGCAAAACAGAGAATTTTTCCCCTTTGTTTTTTCCCTTATAACTTATCTGTTTTTCTATATGGCAGATGCCTGCAGCAACATATAAAGCGTCATATATTTTCCCTGAAGGCAAAATCTGAACCTTGAAAACCCTATATTTTCCAAGCGCTTTACTGCCTTGTTAACGCAGTCTGAAAGCATGGCAGAATGACGAAGCTGTTCCCCGGTTCGGTTGGATTATTCTACATATATCTGCTATGATCAGTCTGAAAGGAAAGGCAGTTTCTATGTGTCAGAAATATACACCAGATGAACTAAACCGCATGAATCATGATACCAAGAACAAGGTTATCTGCCAGATGCAGGACCGTCTTGATAAGCTGGAGCGTGATTACGAGAATCTGATAGAACAGATCCGTCTGGCTGATCAGCAGCGTTATGGACGGCATACAGAATCACTGGATGCCATTACAGGACAGCTTTCCTTCTTCAATGAGGCTGAAGCCTGTTATGATGCGCAGCATCCTGAGCCGACCGTTGATGAAGTGATTGAAGATGCCCTTAAGAAACCCCGTAAGCCCAAGAAAAAGGGACAGCGAGAGGAAGATTTAAAGGACTTTCCGCAGGAAGAAATCCCCCACGATGTATCAAAGGAAAAATTGATTAATACATTTGGCGAAGGTAACTATAAAAGCATGCCGGATGAAATCTGCTGGCAGTTACGCTTTGAGCCGGCAAAGTGGATTGCCGAAAAACACATCATCAAAGTATATGTGGGAACAGACGGGCTGCATCAGGATGAATTCCTGCGTGGAGACCATCCGGGCACCCTGTTCCGTGGCAGTATCGCCACCGCATCACTGGAAGCTGCAATCATTAATGCCAAATATGTAAACAGTAATCCACTTGACCGTGTTTCCAGGGACTTTAAAGCAAACGGTCTGAATCTATCAAAGCAGACCATGTCAAACTGGACAGTCTGGTCTTCAGAACGATTTTTTCAACCAGTGTATGACCTTATGAAAAAGTGCCAGCTTAAGGTCCATGTAAACCAGTGTGATGAAACTCCTTTGGAGGTCATCCATGACGGCAGGCCTGCAGGGAGCAAAAGTTACATGTGGGTACACCTGACCGGGGAGCTTTCTGATGTTCCGCCCATTGTGGTGTACGGATATCAGAAGACACGGCACAGTGGCCATCCAAAGGAGTATTACAAAAACTTCAATGGAATACTCATGACGGATGGGCTGGGGCAGTACCACAAGCTTGCCCGGGAACAGGAAGGCATTACGAATGCAAACTGTTTTGCACATGCAAGACGCCACTTTGCCAATGCCATCAAAGCAATGGGGAAAGGGAATGCCGAAGCAGTTAAATCTTCGGCTGCCTACAAGGCGCTGGTGCGGATCGGTGCCATCTATGACCTTGAGAATACTTTGAAAAATCTTTCCCCGCAGGAACGCCTTAAAGAGAGACAGGCTTCAATCAGACCACTGGTTGAAGAATATTTTGCGTGGGTAAAAGATACTTTCCGCCAGGGGCAGATCCTTCCCAAAAGTGAAACGGCAAAAGGTCTTGCATACAGTATAAATCAGGAAGAGTATCTCAAAGTATTTCTGACCGACGGTGAAGTTCCCATAGATGATTCCGCATCGGAACGTGCACTGAGAAATTTCACAATAGGCAGGAAAAACTGGATGACCATCAATACAGTCCGCGGAGCGCAGGCAAGTGCCATCATTTACAGTATTACCGAAACCGCACGTGC
>Ga0137307_101493_pt1 | contig 20309 bp, 19 predicted proteins | sample NAcewD2O_March_2_FD_97180 | JGI IMG/M metagenome (GOLD analysis project Ga0137307, IMG submission 97180) | Mouse cecal microbial communities from Vienna, Austria - N-Acetylglucosamine amended D2O_March | ecosystem: Host-associated > Mammals > Digestive system > Large intestine > Cecum | place... | reverse complement strand
TATCTCGTTTTTTTTAGAATTCCGGTTGTTTACTGTAGGTGTTGATAAACTCAGTGCCTTCAAGAGCCATCTCGCAGACTGCTGTGTCGCTGATGTAATCTCCTTCGGCTTCTGCCTTCTTGAGTGCGTAGGCAATTGCTTTCTCAGCGTCATCACGGTTGGTGAAGATCCTCGTTGAACTGAGATCACCTCGCCATATCTGCGCCATGTAGATCTTAGGGGCAGGGATATTGTTTTTTTTAGTCTTGCTCATAGTCAAAATTTGTTAATCTCTCGGTTTTTTAGTATCTTTGGCCGCTCGTTCCATTTGGAACACGCTGCAAAGTTACAGAATTTCTGTATCACTACCAAATTATTTTCAGAAAATCTGAAATTATTTTCGCTCATGGACAAATCAGAGATTAATCAACGGTTTATCAAAGCCATAAATAGCCTTTTACAGGACAAAGGACTTACAAAATCGGGCATAGCTCAAAGCTTGGGTATCAAACCTGCAAAGTTTTCAGAAATTCTGAATAACAGAATGAATGTAGGTACTGATACTCTCGCCTTGTTGTGCGATCTTTATAGTTTCAATGCTAATTGGCTACTTCTTGGGGAAGGTAACATGTTAAATCCGGGACAGCTAAAAGGACGCTCCAAACCGGCAATGGCAGTTCCTAAACTACCGGATTTTCCTATGACTTCTGAGGGTGTGTGCGAAATGTTCATGGCTATATTGCGAGATAAGGATTTAAGATTTCAAGAACAAGCGGAGGAAATCGGAAGGCTCAAGGAGCGCATAGCGCAGCTTGAGCGAGAAAAAAACGTCTCCGGGGTTTCCTATCAGTCCGTACCCCAAAGAGAGACTGTGGACTCCCTGTAGCATTCATAAAGATGTGGGAGACTCTCGGATTCTGCCCAAACTGAACGAAACGGATACGAAGTGGCACCCCAAAACGCCCCCTGATCGCTCATTTTCCGGGTGTTACCCCCTCAAAACAGGTTAAAATATCGGATAAACAACTGATTTTAGCCTTTTTAATAAGGAGTAAATTTGCAAATAGCTGGTTTTTTCTTAATAGTGAAATGCCAAAATTGGGGGTCTATATTAAAAAATCGGTACTTTACCCCCCCACTATCGCACCCCCTGAATACCCTAAAAGTGTAACCCCAGTTTCGAGAAAGTGTAACCCCACTTTGTAACCCCACCTGTAACCCCACCCTCCAAAAACACCCGTTTGAACACGAAAAAAGGAGAGCCGATTGACTCTCCCTTGCCCGGATAGTTATAAGGCCTTTCTGTGGCCGTTCTAATGCTGTTCTTAGTCCATTCTATCATCTACGCTGTCAGAGCCGCCACGTGGGGCTGTAAGCAGCGTAGTTTGCTGTATTATTGCACGTTTAGTGACAACAGTGCCACCTCCGCTGAGACCTGCTCGACGGAGATAATTATACGTGCAACCCACATCTTCCGGGATCAGATGATGAAATATGGCCGCTATTGAGCCGAAAGCGAGCGATCTGCGCTTCCCGATCAAGTGGACGATGATGCATTTAGTCTTCCTCATACTCTGAAATTTTACGCAAATATACACAAATAACCGCTATTTGCAACCTTTTGAAAAATATAAAAGCAAGAACCGGCAAAAAAAAATCGGCGAAAAACCGACTCCCCTCCCCTATCCTACCATCAAATCGACCCATGTAAATCAGTCTCGCTCCATGATGCGACCAATGTAAGCCTCATGTAAACCTATCGAGCCGAAAATGTAAACCGAAATTAAAGCAATGTAAACGCTTCGTTTTTTTCGACGCACTCCCCTACCCTCTCATAACCTCCGCATTATCAAAGCATTTCATCAAAAACAGCCGACCTCAACATTGAACGCTTCGTTTTATGCCCCATACAAAACGGTGAGATCGTGCGGCAAACAGTCGGCACGGTTTTCGACATGTGGCAGAAACTGGCTTTCACCGGAGTGCTTGTATCCTCTTTTATACTGCTGTTTCAGAATAAAAGATTCAGCAAGGCGGTGGACTCGCTGAGATTTTACGGAAAAATGAGTCTGACCAATTACATCACCCAACCCATTGTCGGCGCCATAATTTATTTCTCGTTCGGATTATATCTCGCGCCATATTGTGGAGCCGCCGCAAGCCTACTGATAGGCTGCGTGGTCTTCCTCATCCAGGCAAAATTATGCAGGTGGTGGCTGTCCGTACACCGCCAAGGGCCCTTAGAGTATATCTGGCACAAATGGACATGGATCAGCACCGACAAATAATCCGGCAGACCAGTTATTTCCGTTTGTGACATTATCGGCTCATTATCTGTTTTTTGTTCTTACAGAGTGCTTATTACCGATATTTTGCTTAACTTTGCGGAAAATTATATAAATCAATATTTTCACTTTTATTTTACTAAATCAAGAATCATGAAAATCAAGCATTTTCTTAGCATTGCCGCTGTCTCGATGCTTTTGGCGGCGTGTGCCCAGACCGCAGCGAAAGACACCGCAGAAATCACCACTGACGTACCCGAGCGTCCCGAAGGACAGACGGATATGGTCGGATACGCCGCTCCGGCCATCGACACAGTGCGCGTTGGCTTCATCGGACTTGGCATGCGCGGTCCCGGTGCGGTGGAACGTTTCACAAAAATTCCCGGCACTAAAATCGTTGCGCTATGCGATCTGGACTCCTCACGTGTGGCCGACGTTCAAAAGATCGTGACAAACGCAGGCATGCCTGCCGCTGCCGAATATTACGGCTCTGAAGATGCCTGGAAACAGCTTGTGGATCGGGACGATCTTGATCTGGTATATGTGGTGACTGACTGGAAAAACCATGCGCCAATGGGCATCTATGCCATGGAAAAAGGCAAGCACGTGGCCATTGAAGTTCCCGCAGCCATGACTCTGGAAGAGATCTGGGACCTGATCAACACGTCCGAGAAAACCCGCAAGCATTGCATGATGCTGGAAAACTGCGTGTACGACTTCTTTGAAATGAACACTCTCAACATGGCACAGCACGGCCTGTTCGGCGATCTGGTCCATGTGGAAGGCGCATATATCCATAATCTGGAGCCGTTCTGGCCGGAATACTGGAACAACTGGCGTCTGGAATACAACCAGGAGAACCGCGGCGACGTGTATGCCACTCACGGCATGGGCCCTGCCTGTCAGTTGCTCGACATTCACCGCGGCGACCGCATGACTACTCTCGTGGCCATGGACACCGAAGCCTTTACCGGAGCCGACATTGTGGAAAAACAGACCGGCACGCGCCCTGCAGAGTTCAAGAACGGCGATCATACCATGACAATGATACGCACCAACAACGGCAAAACCATCCACATCCAGCACGATGTGATGAATCCCCGTCCATACAGCCGCATGTATCAGCTCACCGGCACAAAAGGATTTGCCAACAAATATCCCAACTACGGCTACGCATTCGAACCCGAAGCGCTTGAGTCCGACTCAGTGCCCAATCATGAAAACCTCAACTCCCACAACTTCCTGAATGCCGAACAGCAGGCATCGCTCGAAGCACAGTACACCCATCCCATCGTCAAAGAAATAGGAGAATATGCCAAGACGGTAGGCGGACATGGCGGCATGGACTATATCATGGACTACCGTCTGGTTTACTGCCTGCGCAATGGACTGCCGCTTGACATGGACGTGTACGACCTGGCCGAATGGTGCTCTCTGGCTCCTCTGACCAAGCTCTCCATAGAAAACGGCTCGGCTCCGGTGGCTGTGCCCGACTTCACCCGCGGCGCATGGAACAAGATCAAGGGCTACCGCCACGCTTTTGCCGACAAAAAATAATCCGAACCAACAAAAAACATAACACCATATATCATGCGTTTAGTAATCGAACCTAACTACTCCGATCTTTCACGTTGGGCCGGAAACTATGTGGCCGCCCGCATCAACGCGGCCAATCCCACTGCCAACAAACCCTTTGTGCTCGGCCTTCCCACCGGCAGCTCACCTCTGGGCATGTACCGCCGTCTGGTAGAACTCCACAAGCAGGGCAAAGTATCGTTCAAGAATGTAGTGACATTCAACATGGACGAATATGTAGGCATTCCCCGCGACCATGAGCAGAGCTATCATACCTTCATGCACCAGAATTTCTTTAACCACATCGATATTCCGGCAGAAAACATCAACATTCTCAATGGCAACGCTGAAGACCCCGCTGCAGAATGTGCCCGATATGAAGCAAAAATCGAATCCTATGGCGGCATCGACCTTTTCCTTGGCGGCGTAGGCCCCGACGGCCACATAGCTTTCAATGAGCCGGGCTCATCCCTCAGCTCCAAGACCCGCATGAAGACCCTGACTCAGGACACTATCATAGCCAACTCTCGCTTCTTCGAAGGCAACCTCGACCTTGTGCCCAAGACAGCCCTCACCGTAGGCGTCGGCACTGTAATGGCAGCCCGCTCCGTGATGCTGCTGGTCAACGGACACAACAAAGCCCGCGCACTCCGCCACGGCGTAGAGGGCGGCATCAGCCAGATGTGGACAATTTCCGCATTGCAGCTTCATCCACATGCAATCATCGTGGCCGATGAAGACGCATGCGCAGAACTTAAAGTCGGCACATACCGTTATTTCAAGGATATCGAGTCGGCCAACCTTGATCCCGACACCCAACTCTAATAACAAAAACATAATATAAAAAGCGGACTACCAATAAAGGTAGTCCGCTTTTTATATTGCCACATTTGCATAACTATCTTATGCACATCTGATCCTCCTATTAAATATTTCCAAACATTTGTCAATCCGAAAAGTAAGATCTATCTTTGTGGCTGACAACCATACACACATTTCAATATAATGGTAAAACGTCTTAGCCTACTTTTGCTATGTCTGACATGGCTTTCAATACCATTTTCAACATCCGCTAAAAATCTGGATAAATTCATTGTTCGCACGTACATAGTCGATGCGGAAGGTGATTCATGGAAAACTCTGGATTCCGTCAAAGTTGATCTGGTATTCAACGACTCCATTCACGTGCCGTTCAAACTGCTTACGGGAGACGATAAGACCAAAATGATCAAGAACGGCGAGATGCGGGCTCTGGTCAGCAGCGGTCTTGGAAAATATGAACTGAAATTCGACCGCGACGGCTATGACGTGTATTTCCATGAATTCAAAGTATCGTCCATCAGCCAAGAAATAATATGGATCCCGACTATCAAACTGACCAAAGAGCGAAAATATGAACTCGATGAGATGGAAATAGTCCACACGGCAATCAAGATGGTGATGCACGGCGACACTATCGTCTACGACGCCGCAGCATTCGATCTGGCCGAGGGTTCCATGCTGGATGCTCTGGTCAAACAGTTGCCCGGAGCGGAACTCAGTTCCGACGGACGCATATCGGTCAGCGGACGCTTCATAAGCTCGCTACTGATCAATGGCAAAGACTTCTTTCAAGGCGATGCCAATGTGGCCCTGAACAACCTGCCGTCATATACGGTAAAAAACATAAAAGTTTACGACAAGGAAGCCGACGACGCATATCTCACCCACTCCAACGCCAAACTTTCACGTAACGAAAACGACGAAAATCTGGTTATGGACATAATGCTGAAAAAAGAATACTCGGTAGGATGGATATTCAACGCCGAAGCCGGTTACGGCCTTGGCAACCGATACCAGGGACGACTGTTCGGGCTGGGCTTCACCGACAGCTTCCGCCTGTCGGCCTACGGCAATGCCAACAACATCAAAGACACCGGCACCGCCGACACCTCCGGCGAATGGCGCAATAATTGGAATACAGACGGCGAAATGGATCTGCAGATGGGTGGTCTGGACTATATCTACGACAAAAACAAATGGAAAGTCAACGGCAACCTGCAAATAACCCACGAATCCACCGAAACCAGAAACGAAACAGCATCAACTCAATTTTTTGAAAGCGGCAACATCTATGGAAGACGCCAGTACCTCGGACATCAGACAAAAAAACAACTGGTCACGAGCCACTCTATACAATATTCGGGAGATAACTGCATGATATCTTTCCAACCGTATGTAGACTGGATGCACACAGACAGATGGAATATCCAACGGTCGGCCAATTTCTCCGCCAATCCTGATGAAGCATACAGAATGGAATCGCTCGACTCTTTATTCTTAAATCCACATTCATCTCGCTATAACGATATTCTCATAAACCGTCTCGGCACAACGTCAACCGGAAGGTTAAACGACTATCTGAACGCCAATGTCAATGCGCATGCCACAATCCGTCCAAAACACATGAAAGGACCTATTGTCATTTCAGCCGGCGGACACTACTCACATTCGTCGTCACCACAACGAACTATATATCAACAGACATTCGGCCCAAATAATGATCCGACCCGCGGATCGAGACCTATCCACACCGACCGCTACAGCTCTGACGGACAGACATCCGCCGCAACAAACGGCAGTATAAAATATTCGTACACAAAACGCAACTTCGGCGATGTCAACACGACCGCATGGTCATTTACAGCATCGGCAAAGTATCTTTACTCATACGATGACCGCAATATGCGTCTCGACACTGTTTCCACGTCACTGCCTGGCGGATATATGCCTTTGCCGTCGCTCAACAGTCCGGAAAACGCGATGGTCGACTACATGAACAGCTATTATCAGACAGTCACAACAAACACCGTCGAAACTCGCGGAAGCATTAGCTTCAGCACCGAGCCTACAGCGCCGTCGGATTCCGGTATAAACCCAGCCGCATCAATCTATCTGTCGGTCACCGACAAATTCGTGCATGACCGGTTGATATATAATAAGCCTACAATAATATATGAACGGCACATACGCCGTAACAACCATCTGCACCCCTCGGTCAACATAAATTTCAACTCAGCCAATGACAAACGCAACTTGTATGCATATGTCTACTACCAGTATACGACATACTCTCCGAGCCTTAACTACCTGGTCAACACCAGAAGTGATATTGACCCGATGAACATATATCTCGGAAATACCGACGGGTTGCGAAACAGCGAGAGCCATTACTGTTCATTGAATCTCGGCAGATATGGACGCAGTCTCCATGACAATTTCAACCTGAATTGCGGAATCAACATCAATGACAACAGCATCGCTCAAGCCAGATATTACAATAAAGAGACCGGAGTGAGCATCTACCGCCCGGAGAATATAAACGGCAACTGGAACACATGGGGCAGCATATATTACTACAGGCCGTTCGGATCACGGGAACAATTCTCCATATCCACAGGCACCAACGTATCGTTCACAAACAGTGTGGACTATATCACTTCATCCGAAGTGATGCATAAAAGCACCGTAAAAAACACCAGCCTGTCCGAGGAACTGAGCCTGACTTATAAGTTTAAAAACGGCTCGGTAATCAATGCTTTCGGCAAAGTGTCATGGAACAATGCACGCTCTCTGCGCGAGAACTTCCGGACAATCAACGCCATGGACGCATTTGCCGGCATGTCGGCCACAGTCAATCTGCCTTGGGAGATCATGTTGAGGTCCGACATAACCATGTACTGCCGACGCGGCTATGAAGACCGTCAGATGAACACCACCGAGTTCATCTGGAACGCGTCTATAAGCAAAAGCATTCTCAAAGGCAATCTAACATTCAAGCTGAACGCTGTGGACATTCTTGCCCAACTGTCAAACGTGAGAGTCTACATAAATGCCCAGGCTCGCACCGAGACATGGCGCAACACAGTGCCGCGATATGCGATGCTACACGTGATCTACCGCTTCAACCATTCACCGAAAAAAAACAAGCCATAAAAACAAACACATACGGCTATCTGAGATAGCGGGAAAGCAGACGCGAGTATCCCTCGGTTGCCTTTATGGAGTCAAGCCGTGAGTTGACAGCCGCAGCCTTGGCCGTGTCTGATAAGCGCAATGCCCATGGCTGAAACTGGCTGAACGATATCTGCATGGAATAGTCAAATTCCGGATAGTTATCCGCAAGCACCGATCTGGCCACCTGCTCATTGACCACGGCATGATCTATCTCCCCGATTGTCTGAGTAAGCAGAAGTTTTTCCGAGGTCACAGGCAACTCTTTCACATATATCTCGCCGCCTATCTCACGCGATATGTTGGCTATACGCCCCACCATAGGCGAACCGGCTGTAGTGCATACCGTATCGCCGATCAGTTCAAGCACCGATGTCACCGCCGGCTTGGCTCCGACGCTGTCGGTCTTCTGCACCAATACCTGCCGGTCAAGATAGGCGGGCACAGTAAAAAGGTAGCGGTCCGACAGATCGGCAGACTGCGGCAGATCGGCAATCACCATGTCATAACGCCCCTCGTCAAGCCCCTGCAATCCTTCTGCCGGACTTGTTATAGGATATATTCTGAACGGTATACCAAGCATTTTCAGCAGATCATAATCAAGTCCGGCCAGAGTGTCGCCGTCCATAAAAAACGCCACAGGTGAATATTGGAGCGCTACGGCCAGAGTGTCACCTCCAGGAGCTCCATTACGTCCTGAAGCGATCTTATAGTGTCGCAGACCCGCCATTGCGGCCACAGTGGCCACCAACAGGATTATATACACGGCCACGCGGCCGTAACTTTTCGGTTGCAAAGGTTTCATAACGTCTATATAACGTTCCGGCAATGCCGTTAGTTGGCAAAATCCACGCTCAGCCCGATCTGGAAACGCCGTGGATTAAGCGGATAGTGTGCGGCGGAAAAGTATCCCGATCCTCCGAAAAGTCCCTGATTGACATGAGCAAACAGCACATAAAATCGCACCTTGCTCAGTTTCATGTTGATATAGGCATTACACAGAGGATAATTGCCCACCTTCACAGAGCTCTGGTTATGGAATGTCATCGTGGCAGGCTGATAGGCCATGGCCGTGTATCGGGTCATATAATTACAGTCCACTCCAAGCTGTACTTTCAAAGTGGCTATGCGGAACAGCAGATACAGATTGCTGTACACGCTCAGGTCCGGCATCGGCAAAACATGGGAATCGGAATTTTTCTGATATGTGACCGTATTGTGCCAGTTCAGGATGCCAACGCGCAGATGCTGGTCGAGAGTGGCGCTGAACACCTGTATGTTCGGGCGATGCTGTGTCGGCAGCGACGATTCATCGAAATATATAAGATTCTGTACATTCTCCACACCGGCGCTCAGATGTGTGCCGGTGTGAGGTATGTCTAATTCGCCGCCGAAACGCACACGGCGTGTTTTCCCGAACTCGTTGCTCCATATAAAGTGATTGCTGACATACTGCCTTGTAAACAGCGGGGCCTTGGTATTGAAAAACTGCGCGTAGGCTCTCACCGACATGGAATCGGAGCGTATTCTGAAACGGGTGGATACATCTCCCGTCAGCTTTATCTCTCCAGCAGCCGCACCGATAAGCCCCACTTCAGCCATGGCGTTGTAGCGGATGATCGCACCCTGACTTTTGCTGAGACGTGCCCCTGCATAAAGTCTGTTTTCGGTCACCGACGGGGCGATCTTTTCGGCCAGCGGATATGGTGTCAGCCCCTCTGTCAGGCCAAGAGTGTCAGGCGCCTGAGTATATCGGGCGATCTGATGATGGATGAAAGCCGACAGACCGAATCTGGCATATTTGTGAAAACCCTCCATCAGCGACACGCCGAAAGTATTGTCCACAGCCCAATATTTGGTCTCGTCATGTGTGGTGCCGGGAGTCAGATAGGTATTTTCCCAGAATTTCTCATCGTCGGCGCTATCGTCGCGAAACATGTGATACATATTTCTGAATCGGAACGTCCATGCAAACGAGGTCACCGGCACAAACCGGCGCTCCACCACTGCCGTGTCGGCATCGGTGCCTGCAAGAGCAGTATCATGCGGCAATTCCACCTCCCGATAAAATCCGAGCTTGTAACGGTTGTTAATGAGAAGATCCTCGCCTCTTACACGGGAATGGGCGGCGGTCAGATTTGTAGGAATGTTCTTTGTGTCTACTTTTGTGGACCCGCCCTGTATCTCTGCCGGATCGGTTATATACAGATCATCGACAATGCCGCCGTTTTCTTTATTCAGAGAATTGAATTGGTCGAATGCGGCCTGCATCTCATATCTGTCGCCCATATACGATCCGTTGACTCCCCATGCCAGATTTTTCATGGCCTGGTTGGCATAAGAACCTTTGGAGTATATATAGTCGATATGAGCACCGACCTGTGCCCGTTTATTTATATTACCGGAAAAAATGCCTTTCAGACGGTCCTGTGTCTGTTCCCTGCCGCCACCGGTGCTGTAGCCAAGCAGAGTCATGGGCCTGCGAGTATTATAAAAGATCTGGCTGTCAGCATCAGGGAGATAAGGATACAGCGCATCCCTGAAAAAAAACTCGCTCATCACAGGACGCACAAAATATATCATATCCAGTCCCTCGGCGCCGAAATTTCCGGTTATCGCCGATGCTTTGCCGAACTGCATGCCAGGCACCGCCTGTGTGGCAAAATCAAGCATCAGCGTATCAATTGCGGCGGGGACACGCGTTCCAAGTGGCATTTCCATCCGCCACGCGTATCCTGATTCTATCACCCTTTTGTGCGACGAAACCTGCCGGCTTGTGTTTGATGAAGAAATTGACTGCTGCGCCACCGCCGGCGAATATGCCGCGGCTATCGCCAACAGAATCAGAAATGTCAGTCGGATACGGTTCATCTACGAAATTTTGAACCACAAAATTAGCTATAATAATTTAATTCTGAAAAATAATGATTAACTTTGCATTCCTAATTAAATTAGCAGATGAACCGCATTATATTTATCATAGCTCTGGCGGTAAGTTCGGTCACTGTATCAGCCCGGGAAACTGCCGACAGCATAGTCTCGATCGTCGACCGGCTCTTCCGACGGCCGAATGTGACTGTTGTCCAGCCCGTCGGGCTTGCCGAGCGCCTGCGGCCTGCAGAAGATGTTCCGACACTATCGGAAACCACATCGGCAGGAGGATACCGCATACAGGTGTTCAGCGACAACAATGCCCGCACTGCCGAACGCGAGGCCCACTCAAAAGCCGCGGCAATAAGCGAGTCTTTCCCACAGTGGGGCACATACATCACCTACGACTCCCCCTACTGGCGTTTAAGAGTTGGCGACTTCCAGACATACGAAGACGCGACAGATGCCGTAATGGAACTTAAAAACGCATTTCCCGCATATCGCAGGGAACTAAGAGTGGTGCGCGACCGCATCAGAATCGTCAACAGACCATAAAAATGGAACGCAAGAATTACGACGAGGAACGTATCGGCAAGATTGCCGGACACATGGAAGAAATAATCCGCCTGCTTGGGGAGGATCCCGGACGAGAAGGACTGATAAAGACTCCTGTGCGTGCGGCAAAAGCATTGTACTATGCCACATCCGGCTACCGGATGAACCCTACGGAGCTGATGAGTCAGGCTATTTTCAGCTACAACGGTTCAAAAATGGTAATAGTGAAGGATATTGAATTCTACTCACTGTGCGAGCACCACATTCTGCCATTTTTCGGGCGCATGTCAGTAGGTTACATACCAGACGGAACAATGTTAGGGCTCAGCAAAGTGGCCAGAGTGGTCGACGCATATGCCCGCAGACTTCAGGTACAGGAACACCTGACCGCACAGGTGTGTCGTGAGATCTACGAGACCCTGCCGGCAAAAGGCGTGATGGTGAGTTGCACCGCCCAGCACCTGTGCATGAAAATGCGAGGAGTGGAGAAACAGGACAGCGCCACCACCACAACCGACTATCTGGGAGTATTTGCCGACGACGCCGCATTGCGTACCGAATTTTTCAACGCGCTACAACATTAATCGAATTCATACTCTATACATCCAACAGAAATGCAAATCCAACGATTGCAGACTCTATGGCTGGCCATAGCCGTGATCTGCGGAACAGTATCCTTTTTCACTCCATGGTGGAGCGCAGGCTCAATGACTATGACTCCGGCATCCGACATAATGTTGCTGATACTGTGCTCGCTGGCCACTATCCTGCCGCTGTTAGCCATATTCATGTTCAGAAACATGCACCGTCAAAAACAGGTAGCACTTCTCGGGGCCGCAATGTCAGTGTTGGCCATTGGCTATAGCATTGCCATGACATACATGCCCGACAGCGGCGGAGTAGAGATCACTCAGCATTTCGGAACGATATGGCCAGCCGCAAGCGCATTGGCCGACATAATGGCCCGCCGCTGCATAGTCAGCGATGAAAAACTGCTGCGCAGCGCCGACCGTCTCCGTTAAGACCTGTCCGTTCAGGTATGTTATTCTCCATAATAACCGTCTGCCACAACGCAGCACGCACCATCGCCCCCACCCTGCACAGCATTCAGGAACAGACGTGGACCGATTTCGAATATATCGTAAAAGACGGAGCGTCGTCCGACGGTACGCAACAGGCCGTTATCGACTCCGGAATACCGGGGCTAAGATTTATCAGCGAACCGGACTCGGGAATATACGACGCCATGAACCATGCTATGAGCATGGCCAAAGGCGAATATCTTATATTCCTCAATGCCGGCGACAGTTTTGCATCGCCCGACACCCTGTCACATTTCGCCGAAGCCATCCGCCGACACGATTATCCGGGCATAGTGTACGGTCAGACAAAAACAGTCGATTCCGAACGCACAGTGATCGGCGACAGACACCTGAGAGCTCCCGAACAGTTGTCGCTGAAAAGTTTTGCAGACGGCATGGTCGTTTGCCATCAGGCAATGGCGGTGCTACGAAAAATCAGCGACCGTTACGACACATCCTACCGCTTTTCGGCCGACTATCTATGGAGCATACATTGCCTGCAACATTCACGGCACAATGTGTATCTCGACGAATGCGTCATACATTATCTAAACGAAGGCACTACCACAGCCAACCGCTATAGCTCACTGCTTGAGCGTCTACGGATAATGTGCCGTTATTACGGCGTGTTGCCTACTTTATTACGTCATGTGAAGTTCGCCTACCGCTCGATCCGGCGCGGGAGCATCGGCTGAACCTCAGCATGGAGTCAAGCAGAGGAAACGACATAGACAACAGCGACGGATTTTCCAGCGTGGCATAGTTTTCACGTCCGGCGGGATACCCCTCCGCATCATACCATTCAAGGAGGAAATGGCCGTCAAAAGCTGTCGGCATAAGTCGCCCCTTAAGCATTCCGCACTTCCACTCCGACGCACATGTGCGCGCCCCCTCCATATACAGAATATCATAACCTGAGCCAGACCGCACTATAGCAAGTCTGTATTCCCCACCGGGCAACGCCTTGTCTGTGTCGGTATCGCGATCCAGATAAACCCACTGGCCCTCAAGCGATCCGGGCCATATACCATCCGGTCTGTCAAACTCCGCAACAATTTTTTCTGCAGTCCACTCCGTCTGAAGCATGACATACGGATCCGGCTCGGTTTCTGCCATCATCTCATCAACGTGTACCTTATCCGATGCAGTCACCCCGAAACGCCGGCACCGCGGCTGCGGCATTTCCACCGACAGACATCCCGCAAGCAGCCTGTCGCCGACATATACATTCATCCTGCCGGCCGACCATTCAACACTGACGCTGTTCCAGCGCCCCGAGAAATCAAATCCGGATGACACCACGGCAGACGACAGCATCTCTCCGCCACGCCACAAGCTCACTATGGCCGCAGGCGCATCAACACCCTCAAGCATTTCGCCCATATCGAAATCCACGGTCACGCCGCATTCTCCACCGACGTCATCCCACAGCATGCTCCACCACACATGACGATGACGTCTGATGTCCGCCGACGGCATGGCGCATCGTGTCTCCATTGCAATAAAATCAAGATCTTCCTGTCCGGGCAGAGACACAAACAAAGTATCGCCGGCCGAAAGCAATGAATCCGCCCGCACATATATCTCGGTGGCAACGGCATTCTTCGCCAACACGCACATTGTCAGGACAAACAAAACCCTGATAATTCTCATTCTCCTATTTTATTTTTACATCCGATTTTGAATGACAAGACAAAAATAGTCAATTTTATCAAGCAGTCTGTAAATTACTGCCATTTTTCCATCGCGACAAGCCTGCCGGCAACCATCAGCATATTGATTCACCACTCTTTTTATGCTACATTTTGATATAATTATCGTAACTTTGTACATTGGAAAAAGCAGATAATTTATGACACAATATCATTTGGATGATCTGGACATTGACATTCTTCGGAAACTCAGCGAAAACGCCCGATGCCCTTATCAGGAAATAGCACGCGAATGCGGCGTAAGCGGCGCATCCATACATCAGCGCATACAGCGCCTTACATCACTCGGCATCATACAGGGTTCGGAAACGCATATAGACGCCACCGCACTCGGATATTCCACATGTGCCTATATGGGATTCTTCCTCACTGACCCTGCTCAATTCAATACCGTCATAGAGAAACTCAAAGACATACCTGAGGTGGTCGAATGCCACTTCACCACTGGCAAATATGATATTTTCATCAAAATCCATGCCCGCAACAACGAGCATCTGTTAAATCTCATCCACACCAAGCTTCAGCAGCTTGGCACCGCACGCACAGAAACCCTCATTTCTTTCAGAGAAGTATTCAGACGCCAATTTCCCATTAAAATAGACCACGAGGAGTAAAAATCGTCATTTTTAGGTATTGCGGTTACCGGGATTTAACCTGAAATTTGTTGCCCGATTATGAGACTGAGAGATTTAAAAGTTGGCGAAGACGCCATTATCGTAAAAATATTAGGGCACGGAGCATTTCGCAAGCGACTGATTGAAATGGGGTTTGTGAGAGGCAAACTCATCAAGGCCCTGCTTTCGGCACCGATGCGTGACCCCGTCAAATATTCCCTGATGGGTTATGAAGTGTCGCTCAGACGCAGCGAAGCCGATCTGGTTGAAGTGATTCCGGTAGACGCCGCCGACCTGAACGACATTACAGTACACCATCCGCCGATAACCGAAGACAACGACGGATATACTGCTCCTGCCGCACATGCCGACTTCGACCGCGAGCGGCGCACGATCAACGTGGCCCTTATCGGAAATCCAAACTGCGGCAAGACATCGCTGTTCAACATAGCGTCCGGCAGTCACGAGCATGTGGGCAACTATTCCGGCGTGACCGTAGAAGCAAAAAAAGGTGTGTTCAATTATCGCGGCTACCGGTTCAACATCGTTGATCTGCCCGGCACCTACAGCCTGTCCTGCTATTCTCCTGAAGAATTATATGTTCGCCGTTATCTGCTCGACGAAACCCCTGATGTGATCGTCAACGTAGTGGTGGCATCAAACCTTGAGCGCAACCTGTATCTGACAACAGAGCTGATAGATATGGACCGCAGCATGGTCATAGCTCTCAATATGTATGACGAGCTTGAACAATCAGGAGCAAAACTCGACTACGACCTTCTGGGCGCCATGATAGGAGTGCCGGTCGTGCCCACGGTCAGCAAAACCGGACAAGGTGTCGACACTCTGTTCGACACGATCATAAAAGTATATGACGGACGCCACAACGATGTACGCCATGTCCATGTAAACCTCGGAGATGACATCGAGACCGCTCTCCGCGGCATCAAAGACATCATCAAGGCGGATCACTCGATCTCACAGCAATTCTCGCCAAGATATCTTGCGATAAAATTTCTCGAGCAGGATTCGGAAGTAGAAAGCATGCTTAAACGCTCGGCCGAATATGATAGACTGTGCGAGCTCCGCACAAAAGGCCGAGATGAAGTCAGGCGTCTGCGGGAAGAAGATCTCACTTCGGCCGTGGCAGCCGAAAAATACGGCTACATCGACGGTGCGCTGGCCGAGACCATGAAAGGCGACCGCACATCATCGTCCACCCGGTCCACAGCCATTATCGACGCTTTCGTAACTAACCGGCTTTTCGGCATACCGCTGTTTCTGTCAGTAATGCTGATGATCTTCTGGCTGACTTTTCAAGTCGGCAGCTATCCGATGGAGTGGATCGAGTCGGCAGTAGCCGCATTAGGCGACATAGTGTCGGGCACTCTGCCGGAAGGCCCCGTCAAAGACCTGCTTGTCGACGGAATAATCGGCGGCGTGGGCAGTGTGATCGTATTTCTGCCGAATATACTAATACTCTACTTCTGCATCTCGTTCATGGAAGATTCGGGATACATGGCCCGCGCTGCATTCATCATGGACCGGGCGATGCACAAGATCGGACTACATGGCAAAAGTTTCATTCCGCTGGTGATGGGCTTCGGCTGCAACGTACCGGCCATCATGGCCACACGGGCAATCGAAAGCCGCTCGAGCCGACTGATCACAATTCTGATCAACCCGTTTATGAGTTGCTCGGCAAGACTGCCGATCTACGTGCTGCTAATAGGAACCTTTTTCAGCCAGTATGCCGGATTTGTGTTTCTCGGGCTTTATATGGCCGGAGTATTCGCGGCCGTACTTACAGCAAGACTGCTGCGGCGATTCGTATGGAAAAAGGACGAGACACCTTTTGTCATGGAACTTCCGCCATACCGTGTGCCTACACTGAAAGCAACTCTCAACCACATGTGGAGCAAAGCTCGACAATATCTCAGCAAAATGGGCGGTGTGATTCTGGTGGCATGCGTGATAGTATGGGCGCTGAATTATTTCCCGCGGCACGAGAGCGCGGACAAGACACAGCAAAGCGAACAGATAGACCCGTCGACAGACTCATATCTTGAAATGATCGGCAAAGCCGTCAATCCGGTCATGGAACCTCTCGGTTTCCACTGGCGCGCCACCGTAGCTGCAATCGCAGGTATTCCGGCAAAAGAAATAGTGGTGTCGACCCTCGGCGTGCTCTATACCGGTTCGGAAGACACCGACAGCCGCGATCTCCCGGCTCGTCTGACAGCCGCCGGCCCCGACGGCCGGACCGACTTCACCGGAGCGTCTGCCCTCGCGTTTCTGGTGTTTATCCTTCTGTATTGTCCGTGTATAGCCACAGTGACCGCAATAGGCAAAGAGACCGGATCATGGAAATATGCTGCCATATCCGCAATATACAACACAGCGCTCGCCTGGGCGGCGGCATTCGCTACATATCGTCTGGCATTGTTGTTCTAACCACACGCGCGGCAGACACATATCCTGTAGGTTTTATTTGCAAATTGTCTTGATTTTTCGTTAATTTGCAGACAAACGATGAGCAAAAAGATCTATTACAGATACAATCCGTCAACGGACTCTTATGAGCGTGTGTTTCCCTCACGCCGCAAACGCATATTCACCGCACTCGGACATTTTCTAGTCAGCATCATACTCGGGGGGTCCGTCTTTTTCATGCTTTCGGGAATCATCGACATGCCCAAAGAGAGACTGCTGCGCAACGACAACGAAGAGCTGCGCACACAACTGAAGATAATTGACGCCCGTCTGGAAAACGCACGGGAGGTGATGGAACACCTTGCCGAACGCGACAATAATTTCTACCGGGTAATGATGCAGGCGGATCCGATCACGTCAGCCGAACGGTTTTCAGGCCTTGAACGGCACACAGGCTATGAGGCCTTATCCTCAATGGCCGACAATCAACTCGTGGGCAACCTGCTGGACCGTGTCAACTTACTTGAGCGGGAAATCGTCGTACAGAGCAGGTCGTATGATTCGCTACGCAATATGGCAGTCTCGCGCAAAGACCGTCTGAATCATATTCCGGCCATTCAGCCGGTTTCGGAGAAACACCTCAAACAAATGGCTTCCGGCTACGGCTATCGCGTAGATCCGATATACGGCACTGCCAAGTTCCACGAAGGCATGGACTTCGCATCCAACATAGGCACACCTGTCTACGCCACAGGCAACGGCATCGTAAAATTCGCGAAATGGCATAGCGGATACGGAAACCTCATAGAAATAGACCACGGCTTCAATTACGTCACACGATATGCACATCTGTCGGAAATATCCGTCGCGACAGGCCAACAGGTAAAGCGCGGAGATCTGATAGGAAAAGTCGGCAATACGGGCAAATCGACAGGCCCGCACCTGCACTATGAAGTCAGACTGCGTGGAATTCCGCAAAATCCGGTCAACTACTATTTCTTTGATCTCACCCCGGAAGAATATGCGGCAATGATCGAAAAAGCAGAAAACGCCGGTCATGTGATGGACTGACATGGCCGCAACACCAGCAATCCCATACCGACCGCCTTATGAAATCAGAAATCACAAAAAAATATTATAAGATCCGCGAAGTCAGCGAACTGATCGGGGTAGCGCAATCTACTCTAAGATATTGGGAGAGTGAATTTCCTCAGGTGAAACCTCACCGCAATGAAAAAGGAACCAGATTCTACACCTCGTCCGACATCGAGACCCTGAGACAGATAAAATTCCTGCTCCATGACCGTGGGTTGAAAACAGACGCCGCCCGCGAGCAGCTGCATTATGCGGCCGATACTGTGGCAAGCAGACAGAAAGCGTTGGAGCGATTAAGGCAGATACGCGCCACACTGGTTTCCATGCGCGATGCCTTGCATCGACTACGATAAGTTCTCAACCTCACACATAAATACCTTAAACCATCATATACCATGCTATTTTTTTCGCCTACACAACTGTCAAAAGCCATCACGGCAATCCTGCTGTTGCCTGCGGCATCATTGGCCGCACAGACCACTTGGGGAGACTACTGGGAGGACCAGACCGTCTTTGCCGTCAACAAAGAGGATGCACATGCCACCACCTTGCCATACGCTTCTGTTGCCGAACTTAAAGCCGACAAGGCATTTTTCGACACCCCTTGGACACAAACAGGGTCGTCCAGAGTAAAATACCTTAACGGCACATGGAAATTCAACCTTGTAGACGAGCCGTCAAAGCGTCCGACGGATTTCCACATGGAAAATTTCGACGTAAGCGGCTGGGATGACCTTCCGGTACCATCCAACTGGGAAATGCACGGATATGATACTCCGATGTACGTCAACGTAGCATATCCGTTTGCCACCAACCCTCCTAAAATCGAACGGCATCCCGGCTATTCCGACTATGGACTCAATCCAGTAGGATCGTATGTGACGACATTCGACGTGCCGTCAGACTGGAACGGACACCAGCTGCTGCTGAATTTCGGCGGCATATATTCAGCCGCATACGTGTGGGTCAACGGCAAATTCGTCGGATACACCCAAGCAGCAAACACCGACCATGAATTTGACATAACAGCCCAGACACGCCAAGGCAGCAACAGGCTGGCCGTACAAGTGTTCCGCTGGTGCGACGGCTCATATCTGGAAGATCAGGACATGTTCCGCATGAGCGGCATCTACCGCGATGTCACTCTGACCGCTCAGAGACCGCAACCACCCTGCGGTCATCTTCTGGTTCCTTGGCAATGAAAGCGCCTGCGGAGTGAATCTCAAAGACTGCTATGATGCCGTAAGAGCTCTTGACGACCGTATGATCCACTACGAAGGCATGCAGCAGTGGACATACACCGACATGACCTCATTCATGTATCCCAGCTACAGCCAGGTCGTAGGATTCGACAGCAATAACGACAGCCGCCCTCACTTCCTTTGTGAATATGCACATACCATGGGACAGGCCATAGGCAACCTTTCGGACTACTGGGAATATATCGAGTCAAGCAAACGCACCATAGGCGGATGTATCTGGGACTGGGTGGACCAGGCCATATATCATCCAGAAGAGATAAAATCAGGAAATATCAAAGGATATTACACCGGCTACGACTTCCCCGGCCCGCATCAGGGCAATTTCGAGGCCAACGGCATCGTCGGCCCGATGCGTGAACCGACGGCCACAAACTCTCTGTCCCGGACGACATCACACCATGTACCGCACGCATACGTGTTATATATCAAAACGCATGGAAGCCACTTTCAGGACCAAATGCCAACGATATATATGAAGGCCTTGCCATAGACATTCCAGTAAATATCATAGAAGACCCCGCATCTATCACAGACATAGGTATCACCTCGCCGGCCACAGACTGCGACATCATCTATGACCTTCAGGGACGCCGCATACTCCACCCGACCTCCCCCGGAATTTACATAATCAACGGCTCAAAAACCATCATCCGATAAAAAATGCAAGAAAAATTTGCACAATAAAAAAAATACTCCTACCTTTGCACCTGTCAAACAAAACGACACATCTTGCCTTGTGGTGTAATGGTAGCACGTCGGATTCTGGTTCCGCCTGTGAGGGTTCGAATCCTTCCAAGGCAACACAAAGAAAGAGCTAAGTCACGCTGACTCAGCTCTTTCTTCATTTTCGCCC
>Ga0137307_101489_pt1 | contig 20375 bp, 14 predicted proteins | sample NAcewD2O_March_2_FD_97180 | JGI IMG/M metagenome (GOLD analysis project Ga0137307, IMG submission 97180) | Mouse cecal microbial communities from Vienna, Austria - N-Acetylglucosamine amended D2O_March | ecosystem: Host-associated > Mammals > Digestive system > Large intestine > Cecum | place... | reverse complement strand
CCGGAACGGCCCGTAAAAAGAAGATGCAAATTTCACCGCGTAAGACATAATGGGAGTATTCACATACCCGTTTTCATCCAGCATCTTCCGGATTGCCGCCACACGTCCGTCCATCATATCGGAAGGAGCAACCATATCTGCTCCCGCCTGTACCTGGGAAAGAGCTGTCCGGGCCAGATATTCCAGGGTCCGGTCATTGTCCACTTCCTGTCCCCGGAGAATTCCGCAGTGTCCGTGAGAAGTATATTCGCACATGCATACGTCCCCTATCAGATATAAATCCGGACAGACTTCTTTCGCTTTGCGGAATCCTCTCTGCACAATTCCGTCCGGGTCATAGGCGCCCCTTCCCATCTCGTCTTTTTCTCCGGGAATTCCGAACAGCATGACCCCGGTTACTCCCGCGTCCAGAAGCTCCGTGAGTTTTTCCTCCATTCTGTCCACACTGTAACGGTACTGCCCGGCCATGGAAGGAATTTCTTCTTTCAGATTAGTTCCTTCCATCACAAACATGGGATATATCAGAGATGATTTATCCATTCTGGTTTCACGCACCATTTTCCGCAGCACACTGCTTCCCCGCAGCCGGCGGGGACGATTGACTAATTCCATTTTACTTTCCTCCCGATTTCTCTGAATTTATGTTTTCCCTTTTTCTATCTGCCTGACCGCTTCTTCCGGAATAGAGTCACCCAGATAAGTTCTGCCCGGCTCCTGTTTCCCGGTAAATTCCTGCCGGAGCTGTTCCATGGAAGAATGGATTTCCTCCCACAATTCCCTGGCGGAAATCAGGCCGCAGCCCTGCCCCCGGATGATAATCTGTTCCAGGCCGTCTGAGGTTACCACCGTTACCCGGTATTTTCCCGCATGTTCATGGGCAAATTTCTCAATATACTGGTCTGCTGTTTCCGCTTCCTTCGTAAACACCACATGAATGTTGTGATAGTCCAGAAGTTCCGTCTTATGGCGCTGTACCCGGTAAGCGTCAAACACCACAATCAGGTTACAGTTTCTTATCCCCTGGTAATTGGAAAGGATATCCAGCAGTTTTCCTCTGGCTCCGTCCACATTTTCTTCCGCCAGTTCCCGTAAATCCTCCCAGGCAAAAATCACATTATAACCGTCCACCAGCATGTATTCCTCCCTGGATTCCGGTTTCCGGTACGTGCGGACTCCTGCAGGAATGTGCTGGGAGGACGCGGCTTTTTTCCTGTGAAATCCCTTTCTTCCTGCCTGCTTTTCCCGCTTATTTGCATTCAGCGTATGGGAAAGGATGGCCTTCGCTTCTTCTTCCCCAATCCAGGGTTCCTCCAAGAATTCTTCCGCCTCTGCCGCCCGTTTCGGAAACTCCCCCGGAACTTCTTCATCCTCCTGGCTTTTCCTCAGAAAATCCGGGCTTTCCACATGCATATAATCCTTCACCTGATTCCATTTTACCGGAAATCCTGCGCCGTGGGCACAGAATACGGAATCCGGAGAATGTTCCACATCTGCTTCCGGGTCGTAGGCGGCCTGATCCGCTACTTCCTGCTGATTGTGACAGGGTTCATAGCCTTTCAGGGTACAGGACAGCCTTCCGTTTCCTCTGGTATAGGAAATCACCTCCCGCTGATAATCTCCCATGGCCGCCGCGGGAACACTGCCCGTAATTACCGCCATTCCATCCTGCAGCAAAGGCGCTCCAAAAGCTCCATGCATACGCTCCAGATCCGTCAGAGCCCGCCCCACCGTATCTTCCGGCACTTCCAGACGGAACTGATAATAAGGCTCTAACAGCACCGTTTCCGCCTCCATCAGCCCCTGGCGTACCGCCCGGTATGTGGCCTGACGGAAATCCCCGCCCTCGGTGTGTTTCAGATGTGCCCGACCCGTGATCAGGGTAATTTTCATATCCGTAATGGGTGAGCCAGTCAGCACGCCCCGGTGTTCCCTTTCTTCCAGATGGGTCAGAATCAGCCGCTGCCAGTTCCTGTCCAGCACATCTTCACTGCAGCAGGCATCAAACACCAGCCCGCTGCCCGGCTCGCCGGGTTCTAACAGCAGATGTACTTCCGCATAGTGACGGAGGGGCTCATAATGGCCCACGCCCTCCACCGGCCGGGCAATGGTTTCCTTATACAGAATCTTTCCGGCACCGAAAGAAATATCCGCTCCGAACCGTTCTTTCACCAGGCTCTTTAAGATTTCGAGCTGCACTTCCCCCATAATCTGCACCTGGATTTCCTGCAGCCTCTCATCCCAGACAATATGAAGCTCCGGTTCTTCTTCCTGTAACTGGTACAGTTTGGGCAGCATGGCAGCCGCATCCCATCCCGGCGGCAAAATCATCTGGTACGTCAGCACCGGAGCCAGCAGAGGCAAAGGGGCGTCCGCCTCAATTCCAAGCCCGGTGCCCGGACGTGTATCGCTCAGTCCGGTAACCGCACAGACCATCCCGGCTTCCCCTTCCTGAACAGTCTCATATTTTTCTCCGGAATACAGGCGTATCTGGCTGACTTTCTCCTGTTTATCCGTCAGAGGGGTTCTGACCGGCAGATTTCCCCCTGTGATTTTCAGCCAGGTGAGCCGGTTCCCCTGGCTGTCTCTGGCAATTTTAAATATTTTTGCGCCGAATTCATCCGGATAGTCCGGCTCGCGGGTATATTGCTCCAGTCCTTCCAGAAACTCCCCAATGCCTGTCATTTTCAGGGCGGAACCAAAAAAGCAGGGAAAGATGCTGCGTTCTGCAATCAGTTCTCTGAGCCGGTCTGTCTCCAGCCTGCCATGCTCCAGAAAATATTCCAGGGCATGTTCCTCGCACACGGCGCAGTTTTCATAAAATTCCTCTGTGTCCCGCTCTGTGAAGTCCACACAGTTCCCGTTCAGCTCTGTCTGAATCTCCTTTAACAGCAGCCCTCTGTCCGTTCCCGGCTGGTCCATTTTGTTGACAAACAAAAAGACCGGAATCCGGTACTGCTGCAGCAACCGCCACAAGGTACGGGTGTGGCCCTGAACACCGTCCGCTCCACTGATAACCAGTATGCCATAGTCCAGAACCTGCAGGGTGCGCTCCATTTCCGCCGAGAAATCCACATGGCCCGGCGTATCCAGCAGCGTAAATACCGCCTGTTCTGTCTGCAGCACGGCCTGCTTGGAAAATATGGTAATTCCTCTGGCCCGCTCCAGCTCAAAGGTATCCAGAAAGGCGTCTCCTCTGTCCACCCGGCCCATTTTGCGGATAGCGCCCCCTGTATACAGCAATGCTTCCGACAATGTGGTCTTTCCTGCATCCACGTGGGCCAGAAGGCCGGCGCTGATATATGTTTTATGCTTACTCCGCTTATTTTCAGATGTGTCATCCATCGGAAATACCTCTTTCTTTCATCTGTAGTTTCATTATTATAACACAGGAGCGATGAGAAGTCGAAACATTTTGGCTGACACATCTTCTACTCAGTATAATTCCAGCTCTTTCTGCAAATCATGAAGCAGCTTTCCAAGGGGCTTTTTCTTCCGGTCCTCCGGCGTAATTTCCGTGCCGAATATTACCCGCTTTATTTCATCATCAGAAATGTCTGCTCCTCGCAGAACTTCCCTGATTTCTTCCCGCTGACTCCTGGAATATGCCTGGTGCTTTTCCAGAATCTCCTTCACTTCAAGTTCATGAATCCGGTAAGCCTCCCGGATACGCATAGCTTCCAGATTATTTCTGACTGCCTGATTTTCAGATGTAATATCAATCTCCACATGAGCCAGGCTCTCCATCTGAAACACAAAAGTAAGTTCCTTCTCCCAGTCCAGAGTTTCGTCAAAGGGCGAAGCAAATATATTGTTCCTGCTGCTTTTCACCCGGTTGCAGTTCGCACATACCGGAACCAGATTGTACAGAGATATGGCAAACACCGGATACTCTGATTTACTGAAAAAATGATCCAGCTGGGCCCCTAACACATGGCCTGCCCGGCAGTTGATATAGTCCCGGTTGCAGTAGGGGCATACGGTAAGACCTGCCTGTTTCACAATCCTCACCCGCATGGAGTCTTTGTTTTTCCTGGCGTCTGCCATTTTTGCAAAAGCCTGGGAAAATTCCAGCCAGGGATGTTTCAGTTTCCTGCTTTTTGCCCGAAAACATTCTTTATCCATAATACTTCCGGAAACAGTTCTGATATAATCTTCCGCCTCTTTGAGCTTTGCAAAGGGCGCCAGTACCAGTTCTTTCAAATCGGTACCGCTTTTCTCAAAAAAATCCTCCGGCAGAAATTTTCTGCTGCTTCTGCATATTTGTTCCCGGACGCTGTCATCCAGAACTTTTGCAACGCCTTCCCAGTATTCTTCTTCAAAATCCCCGGAATATCCGTCCAGTTTTATCAATTATTCCATCCCCTTCAGCCTGTCTATCTGCTCCTGCAGCTTTCCTTTTTGTTTTTCCAGTTCACGGATTTTTTCCCCGGTACTTCTCTGTTTTCCATAATCAGATTCCGCCAGCATTTTTTTCAGCTGATAACGGTATACGGGCTCCCCAATCTGTTCTGTCAGCAAATCCAGTAATTCATATTCATCCTCTGTTTCATCAAAATAATTTTCCAGTACATGTTTCGGATTTCCGTTCTTCTGTAAACAGTTCATGATATTTTCTATCAGTTCTCTGGCATATTCCCCTATGGTATAACTCATGAAAAAGTTGTCTTTCAGCAGCTTATGAATATTCTGTCCCAGAGTTTCTTCTCTGCTACGGCTTCCTGTGTCTCCTGCACTTCCTGACAGATATGTAATATCCTCATTTCGGATATCGGAAATCAGAAAGGGAGAATTCGTAGTCACCACAATCTGAACCTTTCGCTCTCTGGAATTCACCAGTTCCAGCAATTCTTTCAGGTAGCCTCGCTGCCACTCCGGATGATAATAGATTTCTCCCTCGTCAATAAAAATAAGGGCCGCCTCTCCCTCCAGCAACACTTCTTCCCTGCTGAATGCGGCTTCCGCTGCCATCCCATTATACCTGTCCATTTCTTCCAAATCCCCCTCCAGAAACCAGTGAAGTCTGGACAGAAAGGACAGCTTTGCATACTGGCCTGCGGAAAAACACCCCATTGTTGCATCCGGCAGCTGCATAAATTCCTTCAGTTCTTCCGTGATATCTGTCTCCTTCTGCAACTCATCCAGCCGGAATTTTTTCCTTTTCTCGCCCTGCAGGCGGCTGAGCAGGCAAAATTCTTTTTCTTCTGTCATATCCAGATATTCGCAGAGTTTTTTTCTGCCGCATTTTTTCAGAAAAGAAATCTGATAGCAGAGTTCCCGGTTAAAGCCCGCTGTAATACTCCACCCATCCTGTACCAGCTCCATTGCTTTCCGTTTCCGGATAAAACTTCCTGTCTCGGAATAATCCACCTGCCGAAATCCGTCATTTATTTTAGATACTCTCCGCTTCGCCCTTTTCTCCTCATCATAAACTGCTTCTTCCGGGCTGTCCTGCAAAAGCTCTCTCTGGTCTCCCCGTAACTGACCGGAGAAATAAGCCGCCTTGCTCAGTTCCCGGATACTTCCATATATTCCCCTGCGAAACGGCGTCGCTCCTTCTCCCTTTATCTCTGGCAGATTGGTGAGGAAATATGGCTTCTCATCCAGTGAAAATACTGCCAGAAATCTGGCACTCTCATCCAGAAGCTGATAATCCTTATATTCTTCCTCTTTCACGCATCCTTCCTCACAGGATAACTTTCCTTCTTCTATCAGTTTCAGCAGTTTGAAAAAGGTTTCCCGCAGAAAATCCATAACACTGGTTTTCCCGGTGGCATTCTTTCCCACCATACAGGACAGAGAATACACCGATTTTCCGTAAATATGGTGAATCCCATACTGCGATTTTCGCTCTGATATAGCGGATTTTCTGTCAAAGGAAAATCTGTGGTCAAAATCAATGACCTGATTTCGCAGTCCTCTGTAATGGTCAAGCCAGACCAGAGAAAATACCATGGAACCGTGAAATTCTTTTCCGCGGTTTTCGGTTCCCAACACAAAATTCTGTATTTCTTCTCTGGTCTGTACGTCAAAATACGTCTCCAGCATCCAGTCGGTATATTGATATGGCAAAAGAACTGGCCGTATTCTTTTTAAATGATATACATTTATCAGTTCATCATAAAGACCAATTCCCATCAAAGGCTTTCCGTCCACATACAAAATCCTGTCTCCCTTAAAATCATTGCTCCAAAGCACCGATGGTTCCCTGCAGGCAACAAACTCCTTATCGGACAATCTATAAATATAATCATGAAAGGGATTTTCAAATTCTTTCCCTTCTTCCATTTCCATCTGCTCCAACAGAAAAGAACTGATCAGGCTCATAATCATCAGGGAGTCCAGATACCAGAACTTGGATTTTAATTTTCTGCTCTTTTCAAATCCGGAATATTCTATCACCGTAAAAATCTGATGTCTGGATATTTTATTATTCAAAATATCATACAATGGATATTCCTGAATTAATGCTTCTACCATGTAATCAGGCAGATTACCGATATATCTGGTTATCAGATGAATCCCCTGATACGCATACCCTGTATCATTGGGAGTGCCTGCATTTGAAACATGACAATATAGTGCAGCAGCTATTTCAGATGCATATTCCTCTAATTCGCGTTCACTGTCCTCCGGATAAAATTCACACAGTAATTCAATGGCTTCCTCATTGTCAGAAAAATCACCATAAAACTTACGATAAAATTCTGCCAGACCCAGATACAGAATCTTCTGGTACTCAGGTTCTGAAATCACCGTCTCATCATATACTCCTGTGTTAATAATATAATAATACCCCCAGGCTACATGCCGGTTCCGGCACAATGCCTTATAATTTTTATTTGCCTTTATCCATTCATGAAAGGATATCAGAAATGACATCAGGTCTGCTGCAAACCGCCGCACGCCATTTTCATAATCATCCGTAACATAAGGCTTCTCATGCTCCGCCTGGATTACCTTTCCTTCTTCCTCAAAAATTTTTACCAGAAATTCCAGAGCTTCGCTTCTGCTTTCCGGCGAATTCTCCTCCAGCAATTGAAAACCTTTTGGAATATCTTCCTTATGAGCAGTTATCAGATTTATGATTCTGTTCGTAAACCATCCCGAACTCCCCTTACCTTCCATAATTTCATCCCCCTGTATCTTCTTCCCTCAATTCCCTCTGCTCAGCGCTCGCACACCATATAGAGCAGTGCATTCACAATAGCCGCCGCCACGTTGCTGCCGCCCTTTCTTCCCCTGGCCACAATATGGGGCACAGGAAGCTCCAGAATCATTTCTTTGGCCTGCACCACATTTACAAATCCCACCGGAGCGCCGATAATCAGTTCCGGCTTTACTTTCCCTTCCTGTATCAGCTCATACATCCGCACCAGTGCAGTGGGGGCGTTTCCCACCGCCAGAATAAAAGGCCGGTTCATGGCCGCAGCTTTGTCCATACTTGCCGCGGCACGGGTAGTTCCCTGGATTCTGGCCTGTTCCGCCACATCCTCATCTGAAATAAAATTATAACATTCCATGCCAAGCTGCTTTAAGGCCTTTTTATTGATACCTGCCCTGGCCATCTGGGTATCGGTGACAATGCAGGCTCTTTTCTGAAAGGCCTCCCTGACAGCGTCCAGCACGTTTTGGGAAAACACCAGGTTATCCGCATAATCGAAATCTGCCGTGGTATGTATCACACGTTTGATAATGGGCGCGTACTTTTCCTCCAGCTTACGTGTTCCAAGTTCTTCCGTAATAATTTCAAAACTGCGCGCCTCAATTTCCTGAGGCAGCACCTGTTCTAACTCTGTCTTCATAAAGATTCTCCTTTCTGCTCTTTCAACAACCTCCGAATATCCGCTGTCACCTGGGCGGCTTTCCTGTGATTGCTTCCTCCGGCAGTCACCCCCACGGTAATATCACCTTCTCTGGCAATGCCGGGAAAATAAAAGTCACATTTTTCCTTATCAGACGCCACGTTCACGGGAATTCCCTTATGACGGCACTCCCGAAAAATCCTGTCATTGACTGTTGTGTCATTGGTGGCAGCCAGCACCATATCCGGCTCCTGCAGCTCTCCCGGCCGGAAGGGTCTGTATTCCAGTGTAAGGTTCGTCTCCCGTTCTGCCCGTTCTTTCAAATCTTCAGAGATTTCCGGGGCTGTGACAGATACCCTGGCCCCGAATTCCAGCAAAACCGAGACCCGTCTTGCGGCAATGAATCCTCCGCCGAATACCTGCACCTGCTTTCCTTCCATATTGATAAATATCGGAAAATAGTTTCCCATATCTGCTCCTTTACCATTCAACCCCGCGTCTTGCACCGATTTCCCGGTCGTAGGGATGTTTTTTCTTCTCCATTACAGTTACATAATCCGCAGATTCCAGAAGTTCCGGAGCGGGATTCCGTCCCGTCATCACAAGTTCCAGATGCTCCGGTTTCTCCTTCAGAAAATCCAGAAGTTCCTGCCGGTTTATCATATTCTGGTTATAAACTGCCAGGATTTCATCCAGTACCAGTAAAGTCCCGGTCGGATACCGGTCTGCCATCTGGCGTGCAGCAGCCAGTACCCGGTGCAGATGGGCGCTGTAACAGACGACCGCTTCCCGCTTTTCTTCCGGCGTCATCCGAAAAGTAAAGCCAAAATTCTTTTCACAGAGCAGAAGCTGTATGGCTTCCACTTTTTCAAAAACCGCCAGTTCTCCGGAGGTATTTTTCTTCAGAAACTGAGTGAACAGAACGTGCCCTCCGGCTCCTGCAAACCGGACAGCCAGCCCCACAGCCGCTGTGGTTTTCCCTTTCCCTTCTCCCTCATATATGTGAATCAGACCTTTTTCTGTCATATGCCTCGCTCCAGAATTTCATATATTTTTTCCATATTCAGATGGCGGCGCAGCGTATCCGCCAGCAAATCGTACTGTTGTTCCTTATACCGGTAACGGTTTGTCTGTCCCGCCATCTCCAGAGATATTCCTTTCCGTTCCGCCAGAATGTTCACCAGAGCAAAAGCTATGCCCTCTCCGTCAAAAATCCCATGAACATAAGTTCCATAAACATGTTCTCTGTAACAGCCGTCCGGCTTCCTGCTGACAGGCTCTTTGTCAGACTGCATACGGAGATACGTCATAGCTCCATCCATGATTTCTTCTGTCCGGTTAATGCTGCTTTTCGTCCTGCCCATATGAATTTCGTAGCCCTCCAGCTCCATGCCGCTCAGCCCTGCCAGGGCTCCCGTCAGCTCCCCAAAGGTTCCCACTACCCTGGTTCTGGTTTTCTCCTGAACGAAAGTGGTTTCCATGGGAAGAAGTCCCATTCCCCGCAGAGCGCCCCCTTCTTCTACCTGTTCCGGGTCAGACAGGAGTTCACCCAGCATCTGATATCCGCCGCAGATACCGAATATCACACATCCCCGTTCTGCCGCCCGCAGAATGGCGCCTTCCATTCCGCTCTGCCGCAGCCATTTCAAATCTCCCATGGTATTTTTCGTCCCCGGAAGGATAATCATATCCGCTCCTTCTAACTGCTCCGCCGCTGTCACATAGGTAAGGGTCACCTGTTCCATACATTCCAGCACTGCAAAATCCGTAAAATTGGAAATCCTCGGCAGCTTCACCACTGCAATATGAACGGGGCCTCCTTCCCTGCGGGAAGAAAAACGTTCCGTCAGACTGTCTTCTTCCTCTACATCCACCTGCATATAAGGAGCCACTCCAACCACCGGAACTCCTGTAATTTCCTCTATCATTTTCACCCCCGGCTCCAGGATACTTTTATCCCCGCGGAATTTGTTGATAACCGTTCCCTTCACATAATTTTTCTCTTCCTCTCCAAACAGGAAAATCGTTCCTGCAAGCTGGGCAAACACACCGCCACGGTCAATATCTCCCACCAGCAGCACCGGAGCCTTTGCCATTTTTGCCATTCCCATATTTACAATATCTTCCTGTTTCAGATTAATTTCCGCCGGAGAACCCGCTCCCTCGATTACAATAATATCATACTCTGCCTCCAGCCCATGGTAAGCCGCCAGAACATCCGGTATCAGCTGCTTTTTATAAGCAAAATATTCTCTGGCGCTCATAGTTCCATGTACTTTACCGTTGACAATCACCTGAGAGCCTGTGTCGCTGGTAGGTTTCAGCAAAATGGGATTCATCCGAACCGAAGGCTCCACTCCGGCAGCCTCCGCCTGCATCACCTGTGCCCGTCCCATTTCCAGTCCTTCTCCTGTAATAAAGGAATTCAATGCCATGTTCTGAGATTTGAAAGGTGCGGTCTTATGGCCGTCCTGTCTGAAAATCCGGCATAAACCTGCCGTTATCAGGCTCTTTCCCACATTTGACATGGTACCCTGTATCATAATTGATTTCGCCATTTCTGTTTTCTCCCTGTCTGTTTACCTGTCTTGTACGATTCTTCTCCGGCCTGCTGTCCAAAATGCAGCTCTGTAAATCTTTTTTATTTTATCACAAACAGAATAAAAAAGGAACCGGCTCTGCACACAATGCAAAACGGTTCCCTTTTCAGTTACTGTTCACTGGTATCCTGCGAACAGTAACCCTTTTATCCTGCTGTCATATTATGTACATAACTTATCAGATATCGGAAGGCAGTACAAACTTGCCAATCAGCTCATCCAGACAGATTGCCTGTGCAGACAACTGTTCACTGGTTGCAGAGGATTCCTCTGCAGTAGCAGAGTTGGACTGAACTACTTCTGAAATCTGGCTGACGCCCTGTTCTGCCTGCTTCATGGCAGTCGCCTGGTCTGCTGCAGTGCTGCTTACAGCTTTGGAGGAAGATGCTATCTTTCCAATTCCTTCCACTACGGTTCGGATAGAAGCAGAAGCCCGTTCTGCTGCTTCATTTCCTTCTTCAACCTCCCGGATGGCACCCTCAATCAGCTCTCTGGTTTCCACTGCTGCTGTGGAACTCTGCTCTGCAAGCTGTCGAATCTGATCTGCCACTACGGAGAAGCCTCTTCCTGCCTCTCCTGCCCTTGCCGCTTCAATCGAAGCATTCAGGGAAAGCAGGTTGGTCTGAGACGCAATATCTTCAATTTCAGAAATAATATTTCCAATCTTCTGAGAAGCCTCGTTAATCCGCTCCATAGCCGCTACCATCATTTCCATTTCGCCCCGGCTGTGGTCTGCCTCATCCGCATACTGCTGTGCCAGACGGTAAGACTCCTCCGCCTTTTCCGCTGCCATCACAATATTGTCCGTAATCGTCATAATCGTAGCCTGCATTTCCTGTACGGCGCCTGCCTGGTCCGTTGCACCCTCTGCAAGGCTCTGGGACGCCTCCGCCAGATTCGTAGCACCTGCGGAAACCTGTGTGGAAGCCTCGTCAATAGACTGAAGCGTGGTAACCATCTGCTTCTTTAATTCACGCAGGGAAAGATAAATCTGTTCAAAATCTCCCGTATACCGCTTCTCATCCTCAGAGTAAACGTCATAATTGGAATTCGCCATCTCACCCAGCAGACGTTCTTCATCTGCAATGACAAAGTTCAGCGTAGCTGCCATATGGCCTGCCACTTCTATCATTTCTGCCACTTCATCCCTGGTATTCACCTCCGGGAACGGAGAAGACAGATCTCCGGCTGCAAAAGTCTCCAGCCGATTCTTTAAATTAATCAGAGGAGTTGCAATACTTTCTGCAATTCTGGTACCCAGATGCACAGCCAGATAAATAGCTCCCACAATTACTGCCACGATTACGACAGGCAGCACAATACTGAGAACGGAAAGCTGACCGGATAAGGATTCTCCTTTGGAAACCTTGATTTCCATGATTTCTGTCAGATCACTGTAAACCTCCTCATACATGGGAGCCAGTTCTCCCATTGCCCTCTCCTGCGCCTTGATGCACTGCTCCCTATCCGTAGTGGCGCCCATGTCCAGAATCTGCTGTTCCACCTTCCAGTATTCTTCCAGTTCTACCTGCAGTTCCGAATAAATCTTCTTATTGGCTTCCGTTACCATGGTTTTTTTCAGTCCGTCAAATTCCTTCTGGAACTCTTCTTTGCACTGGTCATGCTGTGCTACCATGGAATCAATGGCATCCTGTTCTTCATATCCGATGATGCCTCGCAATGCGGATCTTGTGTCTGCAAAAGTTGCCATTGCCCTTCCCACGTCTCCCTGGGCAAACCCGTAATTAACCAGCGCGCCGGAATAAAGCCGGGATACAACAATTAACCCTATCACCCCGATAGCTGCAACAACTGCCATCATTCCTGAAATCAGCGTAAACGATTTCTTCAGTCGTTCCATAATCTGCATGTTATTCAGTTTTTCTAACATTTCTTTCTCCATCCTTCTTCCTAAATTTCCGAATTCTTCCACATGCCTTTTGGGATTACTCAGGCCATATCGGACTTTCGGACAGATGCCATGTGCAGAATGCAAACAAAAGAAACCTGCTGTATGATATTCCCTGTACTCCCATGTTTGTATTTTTCTATAACATCTCTGCTATCATTGTACCCACTTTGTCGGTTTTCGTCAATCATTTCAGGAAAATAAGTTCATATAGTTCACGGAACCAGTATCTTTCTCAATGCTTCTGTCAGAATCCTGTTCTCTTCTCTGCTGCGCACCGCAATCCGGTACCAGCCCTCCTCCAGCCCCGGAAAATTACTGCAGTTACGGATTCGGATACCATGGGCTTCCAGCGCCTGGTCCAGTCCTTTTCTGCTTCGGAAAAAAATAAAATTTGCCTCGTGACCGTATATTTGCAGGAGTTCCGGAGCATATGCGGAAAGCTGTTCCAGCAGAAAGGCTTTTTCCCTCGCCACAGCCTTCCTGGTTTCAGCCAGAAATGCCTGCTCCCCGGCCGCCGCAATACCTGCTTCCTGCGCCGGGACCGACACGTTCCAGGGCTGGGTAACTGCCCGCATCTTTTCCAGTATTCCGGAATTGCCGCAAAGGCCATAGCCCAGGCGCAGCCCAGGCATTCCAAAGGTCTTTGTGAAGGCTTTCACAACAAACAGATGTTCAGATTTATTCAGAAAAGGCTTCATGGAATCCGCCTGACAGCCAGCCCCGTCTTCTCCTGGGAAAAGCCGGGAAGAACCACCGGTCGTTTCCTGCTCCGGCAATACAAAGTCCAGAAAACATTCATCCACCACAAGGACTGCCCCGGCCTGCCGACACCGCTCCAGCAGCCGCTCCAGCATATTCTGCTCCGTCAGCACCCCGGTGGGATTATTGGGATTGCAGACAAACACCATATCCACCGTATCATCTATCGGAGCCAGAGAATGCTCTGTGATTCGGAATCCCTGCTCCGGTTTCAGATACTCCCGGATTACCTGACAGTCCACACTTTTTAAGGCCTGCTCATATTCCTGAAAGGTGGGCGCAAACACCAGCGCTTTCCTGGGTTTTAAGGCCAGCGCAAGGGAAAAAATCACCTCCGCCGCACCATTCCCGCAGATGATTTCCTGAGGTTTCACCTGCTCCAGTCCTGCAATGGCCTGCCGCAGCCTGCCGCACCCCACCTGAGGATAACGGGTAATCCCGTCCAGAGCCTCTCTGGCCCGTTCCACTGCCCGCTGAGGCGCCCCCAGCAGGTTGATGTTCGCAGAAAAATCTGTGAAACCAGGATAGCGATAACTGTCTCCGCCGTGTTCGTACATTGTCTTCCTCCTTAATCTCCTGTCCTTCCTTACTTATCCAAACCCCTGATACGGTCCGGCTATACGGAGCCGAACCTCTCCCGCAGCAGAATCCCTCCCCCTGTCAGAAGCAGCGCCGCCAGAGCCATGGGAAACATAAAATCATATTCCCCTTTCATCATCTGGAACAAAGCCAGCTTTCCCAGGTATTTCGACGCACCGATGTTCACAAAAAAATATACCACCGCTGCCATGTAGCCCAGTACCACCTGGTTGGTAACCCCGCTGACAAAAAATCCAACGGCGCCCAGAAAACAGATTTCACAAAAAGAACCCTGCCACAGCCTGCCCATGGCAAACTGGCTGTTTCCCTCCTTCATCAGCCATAAAAATACCGTCACCACCAGGGCCAGAACCGTAAGGGCTTCCAGTAACCGTACCAGATACAGCTTCCAGAGAGGCGTGGCCCTGGATTTTTCCAGCAGCCAGATTTCCCGGTTCTGCTCCGGCATAAACAGAGGCGTCAGCAGAAGGATACCCGTAAAGGCCGCATACATTTCCATTACCTTTGCCGCCTGCTGTTCATCCAGATTCCGAAAACTCACGAAAAATCCTGACATACAGCAGAACAGCAGGGTAACCAGCAGATGGGGCCCATACTGCCTGCGGATGAAACTATTTCCCGCGCTTAAATATTTTTCCATAAACAGTCTCTCCTTCCCTGCGTTTCTTCTCATAAATTACAAAAGTCAGACACAGCAGCAGTACGGCCAGTATAAAATAATATCCCCGATTCAGGAACAATTCCTGCCGCTGGCTCCAGAATTCACCGGTATCGCCCAGAGCGTTCCAGCGCACAATCAGATGAAAACCGAAATTTCCCGCCAGTGTGGCGGACGCAAACAGACTGCCAATGGCCCAGAATACCTGGACAAAAATGGAAATCACATTTTCCGTAAACTCCGTTATAAGAAAAGATAAAGCCAGCACTGTCATAATTTCCGGCAAAAGCCAGATTACGCTGTATTTCAGAAAGGCCAGTGTGTCCGGCGTAACACCCATGGTTTTTGCATGGTACTGATAGGGCATCTGCATGACGAATATGGTAATCAGCACCGGCAGAAACGCCATGCACACATTGGCCAGATAGCGGCTTCCCACAATCTGAACTACAGAAGCTCTGCGGGCATACACCACCTGATTTACCTGCGCCCGCTTATCCCGGAGACAGCGGGTTACTCCCAAAAAAATGGGCAGAACCGCAAGAATAATCCCCGCATAATCACAGAACAGCCTTGCGGTAGCTCCGGTTACCCTGTCTTTCTCACAGAGGGCTTCAAATTCTTCCACTGCCTGTTCATAGGTCATGGGAACTCCCACGCCTGCTTCCAGCTCCTCTCTGCTGTAAGAACTTCCGGCGCCGATAATCTCACAGACCCGCTCCATATGTTCACAGAATTCTTCATACGTCAGCGACTCCCTGGGTACAACGGAATATCCCGTCTGAGCCTGTATGGCCCCTTCCATGGTGGAGGAATCATATTTTTCATAGTGCTCCTGCTCTTCCCGCTCCAGTTCTTCCAGACTTTTTCCGGTGCACTCTTCAAGAATGGAAATTATCTCATTCCGCTCTGTGTCATTGAGGGTAACGCCCCGGTAAAATCCCATGGGGTAGGTAGCGTAGGTATTGCGCTCTGTCTCCATCATAAGTCCTGCCAGGATTTTTTCCATCACTGCCGATTCTTCATGGCTGTTGACCGTACCGTAACTTTCCTGGCCCGGTTCCGGTCGTTCCAGCCGCTCCGTAATCACTTCGCCCATCTGACTGGAAAGGAACATGACAAAGAGCACCACATAAAGATAGTAGACCATGCTCTTTAATATCTGCCTGCATTCTTTTAAAAATAAAGTTCCGAACATGCTCCCACCTCCTATTCTCTGCCGCGACCGGCAGAAGCATGGTTCATCAGATACATATAGGCGTCCTCCACATCGGGGCTGGCCGCAACAGCTCCTTTCACGGGAGATTCCTCCGCAATGATTTTAACAGTGGCAGCACTTCCGCTGGTGAGAATTCCGGTTACCAGAAACTGCTCCTTTACCAGAGGCAGCTCCATGGTGGACACTTCCATGGTGTAAACTTTGCCCCTCACTCCTTCCAGCAGCCCGGACACAGTTCCACGGAACAGAATTTCCCCATGATTCAGTACTGCAATATTCTCACAGGTAGCCTCAATGTCCCCCACAATATGGGTGGAGAGAATCACAGTTCTGTCTCTTGCAATTTCACAGAGCAGATTCCGAAACCGCACCCGTTCCTCCGGGTCCAGTCCGGCGGTGGGTTCATCCACCACAATGATTTTCGGGTCGTGAATGATTGCCTGGGCAATGCCGAGGCGCCGCTTCATGCCGCCGGACATGGCTCTTATTTTTGTCTTATGCTGGTCTCCCAGATTTACTTTTTCCAGCATTTCCGGCACTTTTTTTGCTCGCTCCTTTTTACTCATGCCCGACAGCACTGCCAGATAGTCCAGCCCTTCGTAAGCTCCCATATTGCCGTACATGGAAAAATCCTGGGGCAGATAACCGATGATTTCCCTCACCCGGCCGCACTGTTCCACGGGAATCCCGCACAGCAATACGTCTCCGCCGCTCTTTCTGGTCAGAGTGGTCAGCACCTTCATCAACGTGGTTTTACCGGCTCCGTTGGGGCCCAGAAGGCCGAACATCCCCGGCCCGATTTCCAGATTCACCTGTTTTAAAGCCTGCTTTCTTCCGAAATTTTTCGATAAATTCCTGATTTCTATTCTGGTATCCATATTCCTTCCTCTCTTTCTGCTTCAAAGCTGTCAGCCTGTGCTCCGAATCTGAAGAACAGTATAAAAAGAATTTATCTACAAATTTCCTATAAAATTATAATTCCAGGCAATGACCTGAATTACGATACGCCATTCCTGGCATCAGCCATGAACTTTTGCCGGAGTTTTACCTGTTTTTCACCCCTGCCGTCAGGGTAGCTGCCGCAATGGCTCCCTGATTTACGCTGTTTTGGAGAGAAAGGCTCCCGCCATGGTTCTCACAGAGCATCCGGCAGATGGACAGGCCGATTCCGAAATGCTCCCGGCTGTTTTCCTCTTCACTGAAATACGTTTCCATTCCTCTTCGCAATGCTTTTTCTGAAAATCCCGGCCCGTCATCCCTTACAAACACCGTAAATTCCTGTTCCTGCATGGCCACTTCCACCTGAACCGCTTTTCCGGCATAGCGCAGCCCATTGCTAAGAAGATTTTCAAACACTTCCATCAGCAGATTTTTATCCAGAAACAGCTCCTGCTCCGGAATACTTACATGCAGGCTGATTTCCTTCCCGGTTTGGCTGCGAAGCCCTTCCAGAGCTGCCTCCATCTGTTCTGTCAGTTCCGAAACATGGTACCAGTGTCCGTCCGGCTCCCATTTTTCCATATTCTGAATGGTAGTCATGGTGGTGGAAAACCGCAGCAGCCGCTCCTGCTGCTCATGCATGGTATTCAGTTTTTCCAGCAGCATCTCCTCCGTAACTCTGCCTTCTGGCACATATTTCTGCAGAAATTCCGTATAGCCCCGAATCACAGTCAGGGGCGTGCGGATATCATGGGCAAAGGCCGCATTGATTTTCCGCTGTTCCTCCTGCTGTTTCCACTGGTTTTTCTTATTCTTAAGCAGTGTTTTCCGAATCTGCTCCACTTCCTGGCAGAGGAGCCCCATCTCGTCCTGGCTACGCCAGGTCATTTCATGGCTGTAATCCCCCAGATTGATGTAATTCAGGCCCTGGGTAATGGCTGTAATTCCCGGTTTGATTTTCGTTTCCAGAAAAAACCTCCCCACAATCACAAAACAGATTACAAGATAGAGATACAGACAGTTGTTGTAAAAAAGCTGTATGGCCGTCTTTAAAAGCGGCCCCCGCATCATAATTTCATGTCCCTGATACTGCTGGCCACCCAGTCCGTCCATCATGCGCCTGCCCAGTACATCCAGCCAGGCCAGGCACAGGTTCCGGGTAATCCAGTACAGGGTTCCAACGCCTGTCATACCGATACAGAGATACCACACCAGAGAGCGAACCAGAGATTTCTCCTGCATAAATTTCAGGAACTGTCCTGTCTTTTCCTCTAACCAATCCATTTATAGCCCACACCCCAGACTGTCTCAATATGCTTCGTGTTCCGGTCTGTTTTCTGACGGATTCTGCGCACATGTTCTGCAATAATAGCGGCGTCCGCCTCTCCGTCAAATCCCCGGACATGCTCATAAATCTGCTCTTTTTCAAATACCTGGCCGCTGTGAGTAAGCAGCAGTTCCACAATGGCAAATTCTGTTTTGGTCAGCCCCGCGTCCGCTCCGTCCACCAGCACCTGACGCCCGGAAAAATCCACCGTAAGGTCTCCCTTCATATAGATATTGCTGTTCTGCTGCCTTCGTTCTTCCCGGCGCAGATGTGCTTCCACTCTGGCCAGCATTTCGTCCATGCCGAAAGGCTTGACAATATAGTCGTCGCCCCCTGCCTTAAATCCGCTGACCCTGTCCTGTTCTTCCGTTCGGGCTGTGAGAAACAGAATGGGACAGTCCACATAATCCCGGATTTTTTCACAGACCGTATAGCCGTCCATATCCGGCATATTTACGTCCATAATAATCAAATCCGGCTGATGTTTCAGTTTTTCCATGGCTTCCATACCGTTTCTGGCCGTGTAAACCAGATACCCTTCCATTTCCAGGTATTCTTTCAGCAGTTTGCGGATGTCCTCTTCATCGTCCACAGCAAGTATTTTCTTCATGTCCCGCTCCTTTCCGCCCTGTGCTGCTTTAAAATCAGGCGGTTATTTTCCAAACAGAATCCCGGCCTGTTTCATATTTTCCATAATGGAAACTTCAAATCTCCTTTGTTTTCGCTATGTACGATTATACCTGTATCCCGGTGAAATGGCAAGTGACTGTTACTTTTCACAGTTACTGTTCATACGGCACCGTGCACCACGCTGCACGGTGTTCGGCGAAAGAAGTAGTGGCTGCCGGGCATCCGGCCCCTCACCGAAGGTGACTTTAAATGGCCGGATGTCGTTACCGGAACACCCGCAGGGTGTGAACAGTAACGGGTATTCCATGGACTTTACCGTCCAAATGTGATATACTCACAGACAGAAAACACAGCGAAAAATTACAGAAAATTTCATGCACCGGCCCTGCCGGACAAGAGGTATCCTATGACACACAAAGAGAAAGCAGAACAGCTTCTGCACCAGCAATATCACTGTTCTCAGGCATTATTCGGAGCATTTGCCGGGGACTTTGGCCTGGATTTAAAAACTGCATTTAAAATCAGCACCTGTTTCGGAGGCGGTATGCGCCAGGGCGGAATCTGCGGCTGTATTACCGCCTCTCTGCTGGTACTGGGCATGGCTCTGGGATTTTACGATTCCCAGGACAGGGAACTGGAACTTTACGGCAATAAAAAAACGGAAGAATTCATACGGCTTTTTACAGAGCGGATGGAGGGCGCTGTAAACTGCCGGGATATTCTGGGCAAAGATATTTCCGTGCCGGAAGAAATGGCAGCCATCCGCAAAGAAGGGCTGATTCTGGCAAAATGCCCCCAGGCTCTTGACGCCAGTATTGAGATTCTGGAAGACATGCTGGAAGATTTTCTGAAAGACGCAACAGAGAGCAGCATCCGTCTGGAAGACATCCCGGAAAACAATGTTATGCGGGGCGTACTGAAAAATATCGGCAAGCTCCAGCGATTCCGCAGAAATGTCAGACAGCTTCTGTTTTCTTCCGCAAAAGACATTGCTTTTATCCAGTTTGATATCCGCAAATTTAAAATTGTCAACGATTTGTACGGCGAAAAATTCGGAGATGAAATGCTGGATTTCATTCGCGAACAGCTCAATAACGTCTGCAGCCAGGAGCAGTTTTTTATTAATCTCCGCAGCGACGTTTTTATGATTGTGACAGAATACGACCGGAAAGAAGAACTGACGTCGCTGATTCACCGGCTCAGCGTGCAGACCGTTGCTTTTAAAGATGTAAAAATCCAGATGTCTTACGGCATATACATGGTGGAAGACCGGAGCATGGAACTGCGGCAGATGGAAGACCGGGCGGCAATGGCCCGGAAGGCTGCAAAACGCAATGTACTGACCAATATTTTATTCTACGAAGAACAGTTTAAGGATTCCCTGTACAACCGGAAATTCATTGAAGAAAACATGCAGAACGCCATTACGGAACATCAGTTTATGATGTATCTCCAGCCCAAATACAGTATAACCCGAAATAAAATTATCGGAGCGGAAGCTCTGGTGAGGTGGCGTCATCCGGAACGGGGCATGATTTATCCGGACCAGTTCATACCTATTATAGAGGAAAATGGTTTTATCCGAAACGTGGATTACTATATCTGGTCCAGGGCATGTCGATTTATCCAAAAATGCGAGCAGCAGGGCCTTACTCCCTGTCCCATTTCCGTCAACGTGTCCCGAGTTCACCTTAAAGACGACGCATGTATTCGTTTTCTGGATGAGCTGATAAGAGACAGCGGCATCTCAAGGAACCTGCTGGAACTGGAAATTACGGAAACTGCCGACGATCAGCAGGTCAGCCTGAAAGCCCTGCAGTTAAAAGAAGAAGGGTTTACGCTGCTGATGGATGATTTCGGCAGCGGTTATTCCTCCCTGAATATCCTGCTGGAAACCCCTTTCGACGTGATTAAACTGGATCGGAAATT
>Ga0137307_101482_pt1 | contig 20460 bp, 24 predicted proteins | sample NAcewD2O_March_2_FD_97180 | JGI IMG/M metagenome (GOLD analysis project Ga0137307, IMG submission 97180) | Mouse cecal microbial communities from Vienna, Austria - N-Acetylglucosamine amended D2O_March | ecosystem: Host-associated > Mammals > Digestive system > Large intestine > Cecum | place... | reverse complement strand
GGGAAATTGAGAAGCATCTTGATTTTTAGTAACACAAAACAAATTTAAATTACAATGAAAGTATTTCAGCTCTCCGCAGAGCCCCGTACCGTTCTCGGAAAGAAAGCCGCAAAGGCACTCCGTGCAGAAAATCGTATTCCCGTAGTTCTCAATGGCGGCGCGTCTGTAGAACTTCCCTACACAGGCACTCTCAAGGAAGGCGAAAAAATTGTTGAGCTCGGTAACGGCAAAGGCCTTATCACTACCGACCTCGTAGTAACCGCCGAATCAGTTCGCAAGCTCATCTACACTCCCGAAATCTTCGCAATCGAACTCGACATACACGGCGTGAAGCGTATGGCTGTTATCAAAGACCTCCAGTTCCACCCCGTGACCGACAGCCTCCTTCACATCGACCTTCTCGAGGTATTCCCCGAAAAGCCCATCGTATTCGAGGTTCCCGTCAAGCTCGAAGGCCACGCCGAAGGTGTTAAGGCCGGTGGTAAGCTCAACCTCTCTATGAAGAAGCTCAAAGTACGTGCCAACTACACCGACATTCCCGAGCGTCTTGTTATCAACGTTGACCATCTCGCACTCGGCAAGAGCATGGCTGTAGGTGATATCCACATCGAAGGCATTGAGCTCGTAAACGCCAAAAACGCTGTTGTTTGCGCCGTTCAGCTCACCCGTGCCGCACGTGGTGCCGCTGCTGCCAACGCCGGAGCATAATTTTCGGCCTGCCGATGAAATATCTTATAGTTGGGCTGGGTAACATAGGCGATGAATATCGCAATACCCGTCACAACATCGGATTTATGATATTGGACGCCTTTGCCGAGGCGTCCAATATTTCTTTTGAAACACAGCGCTACGGCGATGTGGGCTCCGGTAGAGTGAAAAACCAGCAGGCAGTCCTGCTCAAGCCCTCGACGTATATGAACCTCAGCGGCAATGCTGTCCGCTACTGGAAAGAGAAAGAAAACATCGACATCGACCGCATACTGGTGGTTGTCGACGATTTGTCGCTTCCGGTCGGTGCAATCCGTATCCGTCAGCGCGGCAGCGATGCCGGCCACAACGGGCTTAAGAATATTGCCGCTATGCTTGGCACCGAAAAGTATGCCCGGCTTAAGTTTGGCATAGGCAACGATTTTCCGCGCGGCTGTCAAGTCGATTTCGTCCTCGGCAATTTCTCGTCCGACGACCGCACACTGCTTGCCGAGCGTATTCCGCTTGCAGTAGATGCAATACGTGAATATATTCTTGCCGGCATTGGGTCGGCGATGTGCAAATTTAACAATAAGTGAACGGGTGAAAGTCTCACTGATAATATCAACCTATAACCGGCCCGAGGCATTGAAATTGTGTCTCGACTCTGTGCTGATGCAAAAGCAGATGCCATGCGAGGTGATTGTGGGTGATGACGGTTCTGAAGAAGACACACGCTTGCTTGTAGAGGAGTTCGCCGGAAGGAGTCCGGTTCCGGTAAAACATATATGGCATCCCGACGAAGGATTCAGGCTTGCTGCGATAAGGAATAAGAGTGTCGCGGCAGCAGTCGGCGATTATATTGTGCAGATAGACGGCGACATTGTGATGCATCCTGAGTTTATTGCCGACCATATGTCGGTGGCGCGGCGCGGGTTTTATGCCAAGGGTTCGCGAGTGCGTCTTACACCCGAATATACTGAGGAAGCATGCCACAGCGGACATTTTGATGTTCCCTGTGTTTTCTCGCGTGGCATAATGAAAGACCGCGAGAAGGCTATACGGTTGCCGGTGGCAGGCAAATGGCTTTCGCACCATTACAAAATCGACAGCACATCGGGCATAGGGTGCAACATGGCATTCTGGCGCGATGATTTTTTGGCCGTTAACGGCTATGATGAATATTTTGAGGGCTGGGGCGCGGAAGATATCGACTTGTGTAGCCGTCTTTCGCATAGCGGTCTGCATAATTTCAAATTGTTCAGAATAGGTCTGTGCTATCATTTATGGCATCGTGAGTCGACCAATCCGCTCCTCGCCAGGAGCTTAGGGCGTATCCGCGAAAATGAAGCACAGAATAAGACGTGGTGCGACAACGGGGTTTCCAAATATTTAGATAATGATGTAAATAAAGACAACGATGGCCGTACGAATTGACAAATGGCTTTGGGCTGTGCGTATTTTCAAAACGCGCTCTGTGGCAACCGACGCATGCAAGAAAGGACGGGTAACGGTAGGCGACAATGTCGCTCCGGTGAAACCCTCTCGATTGCTCGAAGTGGGCGATGTGGTGCATGTGCGCAAATCGCCGGTGACATATACCTTTCGCGTGAAGGCCTTGACGCAGAATCGTCTCGGTGCAAAGCTTGTGCCCGATTATGCCGAAAACATCACTCCTCAGGAGCAGTACGACCTGCTCGAAGTTGTGAAGATTTCGGGATTTATCGACCGACAGAAAGGTCTCGGACGCCCTACCAAACGCGAGGGTCGCGATTTGGCCCGCTTCACCGAAGAAATTACCGACAACGGCTGGGATTTTGACTTCGATACCGACGATTTCGACGAGGATTAATTTATTCAACGACTTCTAAAAAATAATCACCAATGCGATTTGATGAGTTCGACTTCAGCGACGAGCTGCTTGATGCGCTCGATGCAATGCACTTTCAGGAATGTACTCCTATTCAGGAGCAAAGTATGGGGCTTATTCTCGACGGCTACGACCTCATTGCATGTGCACAGACAGGCACCGGAAAAACTGCCGCCTATCTGTTGCCTGTTATAGATGTTCTGGCCGACACGCCGCGCAACGACCATGCCGTGAGATGCATAGTTATGGTTCCGACTCATGAACTCGCCTTGCAAATCGACCGTCAGATGGAGGGTTTCTCCTATTATCTGCCCGTGAGTAGTCTTGCCATACACGGTGGCAACGACGGAAAAAACTTCGCGCGTCAACAGCACGCGCTCCGCAGTGGCGCCGACCTTGTCATAGCCACTCCCGGCCGTTTGCTCGCGCATATGAAAATGGGATATGTCGACTTTTCGAAAGTCGAAGTTTTCATTCTCGACGAAGCCGACCGAATGCTCGACATGGGTTTTTCGGAAGACATCATGCGCATCGTGTCGGAGTTGCCCAAAGAGCGCCAGACTCTTATGTTTTCCGCCACGATGCCGGCGAACATACAGAAACTCGCGCGCACCATTCTCACCGAGCCCAAAGAAGTCAAAATCGCCGTATCGAAGCCTGCCGAAAAGGTCGACCAGTCGGTATATATCTGCCACGATTATCAGAAGGAAAATCTGCTCAAGCATATTTTCGAGCAGGGGTTCAACAAGCGTGTCATAGTATTTGCATCTTCAAAACTCAAAGTGCGGCAGCTTTCTCAGGAAATGCGCCGCAGTAAATGGAAGACGGCCGAGATGCACTCCGACCTCGACCAGGGGCAGCGCGAGCAGGTGATGCACGATTTCCGTGCCGGCCGCATCGACATTCTCATCGCCACCGACATACTCTCGCGAGGCATCGACATCGATGATATCGCCATGGTAGTGAACTACGACGTACCTCACGAGGCTGAGGACTATGTTCACCGCGTGGGCCGCACCGCACGTGCCAACAGCGACGGCAAGGCGGTAACTTTTGTATCGGAGCGCGACCGCCGCCGCTGGGAGGCTATTGAGAAATTCCTCGACATCAGAATCCGCCGCGAAGAGATTCCGGCAGAGTATGGTGAGGCGCCGAAAGAAAGCGACATCCCGGCGCAGCAAAGACGCAAAAAATTCAACAAAAACCGTTCGGGCCGCAAAACCGATAAAAATAAAGCCAATAAAAGCAATACCGCTCCGGCCGAAGACTCGAAGACTCCTGTGCCCGAAAAGAAAAAGCGTCCTAACAGACGCTGGCGTGGTCATAAAGAGAAGTCTAAACCAAAAAAATCGCCCGAAACCAACGCTTGATAATCAGACGAATAGATGCTCTCAAACTTTTTTTTGTGAAAATTGTTAATTAATTGTAGCTTCATACCGACAAAAAATGTTAAATTTGCAATCGATATAAGGCCAGAATTTTGTTTTATTACAGATTTGCAATTAATGTCTAACTAAATTGATACAAACAATGAACACAGAAATTATCGGTACCAATGCCGGCTCTGTTTGGGTAGCACTTAATACTGCCGATGCCCTTGGTGTTAAACAACTTAAGAAAATTACCAAACTCAAAGACAAAGAACTCTACGCCGCTCTCGGATGGCTCGCCCGCGAGAACAAAATAGCTATTGCGCCCGACCCTGCCGACGAGAAAGAAATCATAGTCACCCTCGTAAACGAATAAAATGATTTTTTTACGAATAAAACGGTATTGTGGATAAATGAAATCCATAATATCGTTTTTTTTTGTGCCCGATGTGCGGCCGTGCACAGAATAAAACGCCGGAAACTTTGCCGGCTCTTTGGGGGTAGAGACAAAAATTTTTCGGGCAGCTGTTGCAAAGTCCGATTTTTCTTCGCAACTTTGTTGAGTTGTCAAGCCCCGTCTGTTTAGTATGAAGAAATAATCGATGCGGGGGTAATATAATCAATACTAATACCTTTATCGAGCCAAAGAAATGAAACCGAGACACAGTAGATTGTCTGCCATATTGCATGGCGGATTTTTGTTGCCTGCAATACTAATGTATTCTTGCGCGGAGAGCTCTATCGACTATGCTTCTTATGTAAATCCGTTTATCGGAACAGATTTTACCGGCAATACATATCCAGGGGCTCAAGTGCCCCACGGGCTTGTGCAGCTCAGTCCCGACAACGGTCTTCCTGGCTGGGACCGCATAGCCGGCTATTTTTATCCCGACAGCACCATCGCCGGCTTCAGTCACACACATCTCAGCGGCACCGGGGCAGGCGATTTATACGATATATCGTTCATGCCCGTGGTAGAGCCTGTGCGAACAGCTCCGGCTCCGCTGGGTCTGCACTCCCGATTCTCGCACGACACAGAGGAGGCCTGGGCAGGATACTACAAGGTGAGCCTCGACGATTATGGCATCGATGTTGAACTCACGGCCACTGAGCACTGCGGCATACAGCAGTATACATGGCCAGGCGATGAAGGCAAGGTGATTCTCAATCTTGCCAAAGCCATGAACTGGGACAGCACTAAAGATGCAAAAATCGAAGTAATCGACTCTGTCACAGTGCGCGGATATCGGTTCAGCAACGGTTGGGCCAGAAATCAGAAAGTGTGGTTCGAAACACGCTTCTCCGAGCCGTTTGTGAGTGTCGATACCGCAGAAGCAGGCGGACGTATCGCCACATTTGCTTTCAAGACGGTTCCCGGAGAGAAGCTGCTTGTGGCAACAGCCATTTCAGGAACCGACAGCGAAGGCGCTCATAAAAACCTCATAACCGAGGCGCCGCACAATGACTTCGGCAAATATCTGGCCGATGCGACCGGCATGTGGAATAAGGCGCTCGGCAAAATTGAAATAGACACCAACAATGCCGACGACAGGGCAGTGTTCTATACGGCGCTGTATCACAGCCTGCTTGCGCCCGTTGTGTTCAGCGACGTCGACGGCCGCTACCTGGGGCCCGACGGCAATATTCACACATGTGAGCCCGGCCACCGCCACTACAGCACTTTCTCGCTGTGGGATACGTACAGAGCCGCTCATCCCTTGTACACAATCATTGAACCCGATGCTGCCGCCGATATGGCGCAGTCGCTTATCGACTTCAGCAAGCAGAACGGCCGTCTTCCAGTGTGGAACATGTGGGCTTCGGAGACCGACATGATGATAGGCTATCATTCGGCACCTGTGATTGTAGACGCTGTTTTCAAAAATCTCCCCGGGGTCGATGCCGAGGCGGCTCTCGAAGAGTGTGTGCGCACTGCGCGAAACGATGACTACCGCTCAATCGGACTGTATCGCGAGCTGGGCTTTGTGCCTTGCGATGTCGACTCTTCGTGGTCTGTGTCGAAGACCCTCGAGTACGCTTTCGACGATTATTGCATTGCAGCGCTTGCCCGTCATCTCGGCAACGACTCGGTTTATGCCGAATTTATGCAGCGTGCGGCCAATTATAAGAATCAGTTCAATCCCGTCACAGGTTTTATGCAGCCTCGCCGTTCGGGAGGCGACTTTGTGGAGAATTTCTCTCCCGAGATTTATACCGAAGACATCTGTGAAAGCAATGCCTGGCAATATCTCTGGTCGGTGCAGCACGATGTCGAAGGGCTCACCGAGCTGCTCGGCGGTAAAAAAGGACTTGAGGAGAGACTCGACCGTTTCTTCACCGAAGAGGCCGATACGGCATCGTTGCCTTTGTTCAGCACCGGCATGCTCGGACAGTATGCCCATGGCAACGAGCCCTCGCATCATGTGGCCTATCTCTACAACTACACCGACAACCCGGAAAAAGGCCGCGATTATCTGCACCGAATAATGACAACGCTCTACAAGAACACACCCGACGGTCTGTGCGGCAACGAAGATTGCGGCCAGATGTCGGCCTGGTACGTGCTGAGCGCTCTCGGATTCTATCCGCTGAATCCGCTCAGCGGTGAGTATGAGACGGGCTGTATGTTGTACGACAAAGCCGCCATACATCTCGACAACGGCAAGACTTTTACCATTGTAAAAAGCGACAAGCCCGGTGAAATACCGGCACGTATATCGCACAACGACATAATGGAAGGAAAAACTGTTGAGCTATGAAAAATAAAGTGACTCCAATCGCCTGGGTGTCGTCGGTCTACTGTGCCGCCGGTCTGCCTTTCGTCGTGCTGAATATGGTAGTGGTGCTCATGTACAAGGGGCTCGGCGTGTCGAACGCCACCATTACCTTCTGGACGTCTCTCATCATGCTTCCGTGGACTCTTAAACCGCTTTGGAGCCCGTTTATGGAGCTTTACAAGACAAAGAAATTCTATGTTGTCACAACCGAGCTTTTCAGCGGCGTGATGTTCGGACTGGTTGCCCTCTCGCTCACCATGTCGGATTTTTTCGCCGCTTCAATCTGCGGTCTGGCGCTGATTGCCTTCAGCGGAGCGACACACGACATTGCCGGCGACGGCGTATATATGAGCGAGCTCACTTACTCGCAGCAGTCGAAATATATAGGCTGGCAGGGAGCTTTCTACAACATCGCAAAGATTATCGGCACCGGCCTGCTCGTGTGGCTTGCCGGTACTATGGACCAGATGGGCATGGGTGTCAAAGGTTCGTGGATGACGGTGCTCGGCATTGTAGCCATAATGATGATTGCCGCGGCTTTCTACAATGCATGGATGATACCGGCGGCCGAAAACACTGCACGGCAGAAGGCCTCGGCACGGCAGGTGGCATCGGAGCTGAAGAGTGTGATTCTCGATTTCTTCACCAAAAAGCATATATGGTATTACATTGCCTTTATAATACTTTATCGCTTCGCCGAAGGCTTTGTCATCAAAATTGTGCCTATATTCCTTAAGACAGATGTCGCCGAAGGCGGTCTCGGCTTGTCGGAGCAGTCAATCGGCTTGTATTACGGAGCTTTCGGAGCCGCAGCTTTCGTCATAGGTTCGATACTCGGCGGCTACTTCATATCGCACTACGGCCTCAAGAAGACTCTTTTCTCGCTGGCATTGATTTTCAATATTCCATTTGCCGTTTACACTCTTTTTGCCATATACCAGCCCTCGGCCGAGCTCTTCATTGCCTCTGGCATAGTGCTTGAGTATTTCGGCTACGGCTTCGGTTTTGTGGGTCTCACACTTTTCATGATGCAGCAGGTGGCTCCGGGCAAGCATCAGATGGCCCACTATGCCTTTGCCTCAGGCATAATGAATCTCGGTGTGATGTTGCCAGGCATGTTCAGCGGCTGGCTGTGCGATGAAGTCGGCGGCTTCCGCAATTTCTTTATCGTGGTGCTTGTCATGATTATTGTTCCGCTTGCAATCACCTGGTTCCTGCCCTTTACCTACGACACCGCTCCGCAAAAAGCCGACGGCGGCGTAAACGCTGCTCTCACCGACGGCGAGGGTGCCGAGTGAGTTATTGTTTAATACAGAGAATTAATTAAAATTAGAATAATATGAAACAGATACCTTGGGAAGACCGTCCCGACGGTTGCAAGGAAGTCATGTGGCGTTTCAGCCGAAATCCTATTATCGGCCGCTATGCTATTCCTACATCAAACAGCATATTCAACAGTGCAGTAGTGCCGTTTGGCGAGGGGTTTGCCGGTGTTTTCCGTTGCGACAACCGTGCCGTGCAGATGAATATTTTCGCCGGCTTCAGCAGCGATGGTGTGAACTGGAACATCGAGCACGAGCCCATTGTGTTCAAGGCCGGAAATACCGGGATGATTGATTCGGCATATAAATACGACCCCCGTGTCACTTTCATCGGCGACCGCTACTGGATAACATGGTGCAACGGTTATCATGGTCCGACGATAGGCATTGGCTATACCTTCGATTTCAAAGAATTCTTTCAGTGCGAGAATGCTTTTCTCCCGTTCAACCGCAACGGAGTTCTCTTCCCCGAAAAAATCAACGGCAAATATGCCATGTTGAGTCGTCCGAGCGACAACGGCCACACCCCCTTCGGAGACATCTGGCTCAGCTATAGCCCCGATATGAAATACTGGGGCGAGCACCGTCATGTGATGAGCCCGTCGCCCTTCGAACAAAGTGCTTGGCAGTGCACAAAAGTAGGTGCCGGTGCTGTGCCAATACTCACCGACGAAGGCTGGCTCATTTTCTATCATGGTGTGATTACCACGTGCAACGGTTTCCGTTATTCGATGGGAGCGGCCTTGCTCGACACCGAGAATCCTTCGCGCGTCCTTTACCGCACGCAGCCATATCTTCTTGCCCCGGCTGCGCCATATGAGCTGGCAGGCGATGTCCCCAATGTAGTATTCCCTTGTGCCGCGCTCACCGACGGCGACAGGGTGGCCGTGTACTACGGCGCAGCCGATACCACGGTCTGCCTCGCCTTCGGCTACATTTCAGAAATAATAGATTTTGTAAAGCAGAACTCGCTCTGAGGCTGCCGCTGAAGTCTCTGTATAAGGGAGGCTGTGACGTAAACGTTGAGATTTACGGCACAGCCTCCTATGTTTAAGTTCTATAGACCAGTTTCGACTCAGAATGACTTGAGCCAGGCCGACAGCTCTTTTACAACTTCGTCGTGGTATTCAAATGATTTGTTGTAGCCCCATCCGTGGTGACCGGTGGGATATATGTGCAGAGATGCCGGTACTCCGGCTTCATTAAGAGCCTGGAAATACTCCACGCCGTTCATTACGGTCACCACGGTGTCGTCGCCGCTGAAAAATATTATGGCACGGGGAGTGGTGGCATTTACCTTACGGTAATTTGTATACTCGGCATCGAGTGCCGCGTTGGAGTCTGCACCGAGGAAATTGTCGTGTGAAACTTTGTGTGTGAGCGGCTGCTCCATGGATATTACCGGATAGAACAGTATCTGGAAAGTGGGAGTGTATTCGGCCGGCGAATGGGTCGCTATGGTCGACGCGAGATGTCCGCCGGCCGACGAGCCCATTATGCCGATATCGTCGGGGTTCACTTTCCAGGCCTCGGCGTTGCTGCGAATTATGTCCATAGCCTTGTAGACATCGGCGATTGGGCGGTTGCGGTCGCCGTTGGGGAGAGTGTAGCGAAGCACAACGGCTGTAATGCCGTGTTCGTTGAAGAGCTCGCTCCACTGAGTGCCTTCGTGCTCGAAGGCGTGGCCGAGATAGCTTCCGCCGGGACATATGATTACTACCCGGCCATTGTTTTTATCGTCATCCGGGAGAAATATCCGCATTTGGGGTGTGTCGATGTCTATCACCTCACCGGCCGACATCCGCAGGCCTGCAATGGCCGCCATGCACAGAATTGCGATTTTGAAGAATGATTTCATGGTCGATACGATGTTTGTATATGAGTTTCAGGCATTTTTCGCTGCCGGCAGTATCTTCTTTACATTCGATGCCGTGCCCACAATATACTTGGCATATGGCAGGTAACTCATAGCTTTGGTGCATAAGTAGCAGGTTGCGAATGTGCAAATGGCAATTGCCGGAATCGCCGCAGGAGTGGCGAGCGGATATATATTTTTGAAAACGTCAACCCACATGCCGAGCCAAAAAATATGCATGAGATACATGCCATAGCTGAGTTTCGACATTTCGGTGACGATTGCCGACTCACGCCAGTTTATGGCTGTGAATACGATGAAAGTTCCGGCGGTAAGCATCACGCAATTGATTGTGCAGAATGCCCAGCCGATTTCTATTTCGGGAGTCTCCAACAGTACTCCGGGCTCTGCCTGTATATAGAACGACCATATGGTGAGAGCTGCACCGACAACAGCCAGCGCCGAGCCGCGGAGCAGACGTTCGTTTCGCGTCCACGACAGGTGCTTGTGAATATAGTGTGCGAGCACCACATATCCGAGATATCCCGAGAAATACCATAGCATGTGGTATTCGTTCCAGAAACATTCGCCCCATAATTCGCCGAACCAGCGGCGCAGGAAGGGCATGCATGTCGATAAAAGGAAAAGGAGAATGAAGAAGAGTTCTTGACGTGCAGTGGCATTGCGAAGCCATGGCGAAATAATGGGCAGGAAGAGATATATGCCAATCAGAGGATACATAAACCAGAAGTGTCCGGCAAGCGATGGGAAGTTGACCAGCAGTCGCGATATGTCGTTAAGAGACATCGACGTGTCGAGCTGTCCCCAAAGTACGGGCAGGGTGCTGTAGAGAACCATAAACACTGCCAGTGGCGGTATTATGCGCATGAATCTGCGGCGGTAGAAAACGTTCATGCTCTCTGTTTCTGGAACAGGAGCGAGCAGAAATGCCGACACAATCATAAACAGCGGCACAGACATGCGTGAGAAGCCGTCGTAGAGCGACACCCACAGACGGTCGGTCTCGTTGTTTAAAAACGACTGGGGGCCGGCCATGTCGGTCATGCCGGGCGCTCCGTAAAAGTTTTCGCTCGCATGTACCAGCATAACAAGAAAGCATGCGAACACGCGTACGTAGTCGAGAAATACGATTCTTTTCATGGTCTTGAGAACGGAAGATTATTAATCGAATTTTAATCTGTTTTTAATTATTTTGCAAAGGTAACCGAAATATACGACATTAAAAAGGAAGTTTTGGAAACTGTGCAAAAGTAGGAGTTTCAACTTGAGCCGTTTTCAGTTGGGAGTTTTTCGGTTTCTCTATCGGAAAAGGCGATGAGTGCTGACGAAAAAATCCTTACAGGATATAGAACCCGATGGTGAGCTCAAATGTAAATTTGCACAGAAATTCAACTTACTAATTCTTAAATGTCATGAATAGTCCAATGTTTATCTGGTATGGCCTTGTAGGCCTTGTTTTGCTGGCATGTTTTATCCAGTTTGTACATTACCTGCTCTCCTCCCGTCTGGCTCATAAGCATCACTGCAACCTGATCGGATCCTATAGAGAGGGGGATATCTTGTTTATTCCTGGAGACAAATTAAATGAGGATGGCGATGATGACGATGACTGATTTCGAGGCGGCATGCGAGGATGTTTCTTTCACCGGAAATGCCCGGGATGCGCTCGGGCGATTTCTGGCGGAATATTCTGCATGGCTGTGGGGGTGCGGTGCGACGTGTGTGCGTATTGATAAAAATGTTGGCAGGATAGCTATGACTTATGGCTATAGGGCAGATGTTGCGGTTATGCCACGTCATGTGACTGTTTGTCTTTCCGATGAAGGCGGTAGCGTGCAGACCTATACCCAACGGGTTGTCAAGGCCGGAATAAATTTTGATATCAATACCGAATTGAGCGCGCTTAGCTGGTCTATTCGTGATGGTAAGCTCTCTCTTGATGATGCGGAAAAACGGTTTCGGACGATTGTCGGACAGCTGTATGTCGACAATTTTCATATACTTTGGCTGACATCGCTGGCGAATGCTTCATTCTGCCGTCTTTTTGGAGGAGATGCCGCTGCAATGGGTGTAGTGTTCATTGCAACCGCGGCCGGCTATTTCTTAAAACAGCGGTTTCTCAGGGGAAAAATGGATATCAGGGTGTTTTTTTTTCTCTGTGCGTTCATCTCGGCTACACTTGCATCCGGATGCGGACTGTTCGGCTGGGGAACAACTCCGGGAGTGGCAGTTGCCACAAGTGTGCTGTATCTTATACCCGGAGTGCCTTATATCAATGCGGCGAGTGATATGCTCGCGTGCCATTATCTGTGTTCTTTCAGCCGGTTTGCCGATGCGCTTGTTCTGACCGCCTCTCTTTCTTTAGGACTATTGACTTCAATCACTGTTATGAATAATTGCTTATGACGGACGACTCGATTATTTCATGGACCGTATTTTTTGATGATGCGCTGTTTTCGGCAATGGCCGCTATCGGATTTTCAAGTATAAGCCACACGCCACGCCGTGCGTATATATTATGTGCGGTAGCGGCCGCTGCCGGTCATTTGTTGCGTTTTCTGCTGACAATGCCGGGCGGAATTGAAATGAATATCATAGCTGCCGCGACGATTGCCGCTTTCATTGTAGGAATCATTGCAGTGTTCGTAGCGAAGGTGATAAAGGTTCCGGCCGAGGCATGCCTGTTTCCGGCGTTACTCCCGATGATACCCGGTCTTTATGCTTGTCGTGCGTTCGAAGGGTTTGTCGGCTGCCTGTCGAATCTTGATGAGACCCTGTTTAGCCATAACCTTTATCTTTTCATGTCAAACGGGATGACATGTGGGGCGATTGTTATCGGCATGACAATCGGTGCTAACATACCTATTTTTCTTATGAAGAAAATATCTTTTCAGGTGACACGATAAATTTTGTAAATTTACAGACAAATAATAGCGAATGGAACTACGACAACTTAAATATTTCATCAAGGCGGCCGAATTGCAGAGTTTTTCGGAGGCTGCCAGAGCACTCAATATCGCCCAAAGCACACTTTCTCAGCAAGTGCGTCAGCTCGAAAACGAGCTTGGCATACGCTTGTTCGATCGTCAGTCGAATGTTATTTTTCTGACAGAAGCGGCTGTGGAGATTCTCCCATTTGCCAGGCGCACTCTTTCTGAGGCTGAAAGCTGTGTGGCAAAGGTCAACGACCTTGCCGCCGTTGCCTCCGGAACACTTAACATAGGAGTGACATATTCCTTCAGCCCTATTCTGACAGAGACGCTCATCGAGTTTACCAAGAAATACCCGCGCGTCAAGCTGAATATATTCTATAAACCGATGGCAGAACTGATGGAAATGCTGCGCAACCGTTCGGTCGATCTTGTGCTGGCGTTCCGGCCATCGGCTCGTTATGAAGATATTGAATCGCATGTTCTTTTCCAAAACCACCTTGCGGTTATAATCAAAGAAGGCCATCCGCTTGCAGGGAATTCCACAATCACTTTTTCAGAATTGTCGAAATGGCCGTTGGCGCTTCCGACACGCGGTCTGCAGGCGCGCAATGCTCTTGACGACTGTCTGTCGACGAAAGAGATAGCTCTTGATATCCGAATCGAACTCAATGAGGTCAATATATTGTTGGAAGTTGTCAAGCACAGTTCGCTCGTTTCGGTGCTTGCCGAGGCAACAGTCTATAATCAGAGCGGAGTGAAAGCGATTCGGCTCCGGCATCCCGACAACGAAATGGAGGGATGTGTCCATGTATTGAAAAACTGCTATCGCAAACGTTCGGCACTTGAACTGATTGGAATGCTTCGCGAATCGTCGGCGGTTCGTGCACGTGTCAACAGCTGGTTGTTTTGAAGGCCTTGGGTAAATTAATGCTTATGAATGTTGCGAAGGGTAAAAATGCGTCCCGAAAGAGGGGAGAGCAGTGCCCGTATGGCCGGAACAGCGCCTTTGTATGCAGTGCGGATAAATGGCCTGAAAAAGATGTCGGCCAAAGAATCGTACCAGCGGTGCATGGTAATCATGCCTGAATTTACAATGCCAGGGTCGCAGCAGTTTACGCGTATGCCGCGACTCTCTGCTTTTCGGGCGAGTTCGAGCGCATATCCGGTGATGAGTTTTTTTGAGAGGGCATATGTTTTGAGCTGTCCGAATGTATGGCGGTTGACCGAGTCGGCATTTATGTGCCGCGGCACAAAGATGCGGGTTATTGAAGTTGTGAACACGAGTGCGCCGCCCTGTGTCACTTGCTGTAGCAATGCGTTGTTGAAGCGCATTGTGTTGTAGTAGTTTACGTTGAGAGTGGTCTCATATCCGTCTGAGCTCAGAGTGTAGTGGCGGCACATTATGCCGGCATTGTTGACCACACCGGCAAGCGTGGTGTCAGACAGAGCTTCGACGGCTGCTTTTACCGATGCCGTGTCATTGAGGTCCATTGCTATATACCTCAGGCTTACTGTGGGAAATTCTTTTTTGATTACGCAGGCAAGCTCATCGAATTTTTTTTGTTACGGCAAGGCAAAATCATCGGATAGCCGAGCCGCGCTATGGCACGCACTATTTCATGGCCTATTTTGCCCGTGGAGCCGGTGACAACAATAGGTCGGCCTGACGGCAATTTTACATATTCGGACTCGTTCATTTCATGCGGTCGAGTATACGGTGTTTTACCGCCATGCGCACCGTGGTAGGCATGGCGGAGACAAAAATAATGGCGAAGCGGTTGAGTAGACCGTTGATATACTGTTTTCTGCCTTTGAGCATCTTGTCGACTGCCTTTTGCGCAAAAGTTTCGGGCCGGGCGAGCACACCTAAGTTTATGGCGAGCTTTTTCAGATTTTCAGGCAACCCGAATAGGTCGGTGGCTATGCCGCCGGGACATGCTACTGTGACAGAGACACCGCTGTCGCGAAGCTCATAGTGGAGCGCTCGGCTGAAAACACGGATATATGCCTTTGTGGCTGAGTATAGTGCAATGCCGGGCATGGGCATCCAGCACGACATCGACGACATATTCAGTATGCGGCCATGTCGCCGCGCGGCAAATCGAGAGGCGAAAGCTTTGCTCAGCTCTGTCACGGCGCGTACATGCAAGTTGATGAAACAGCTCACCGTAGCCGCCCCGGTCGCCGTCACTTCTTTAAAAGAAAATATGCCGGCGTTGTTGATGACATAGTCGGGCTCGAGACCCATACAGTCGATATATCGGAGTATTTTCTCTATGCTGTCGGCGAGTGTGAGGTCGCAGAAAAAAGAATATGTTTTTACGCCATATTCTCCGGCAATGTCATCGGCCCGCTGTTGCAGACATTTCTGGTTGCTAATCATCAACAAATTGCATCCGCGGCGTGCGAGTTCGCGGCAGAAACAGAGTCCTATGCCGCTGCTCGCGCCGGTGACAAGAGCCATACGGCCATTGCATTGTTCCATCGTATCAGCTGTTTCGTTTTTTTATACTGTCGATTTCTTTGAGTATTTTGGGAGGTAAATCCTTACAATGCTGATGACAAGCCATTTCTCGTGAGTACATGCGCGCTATGCAGTAGTTTATGTGCTCGCACGGCGATTGGTGCCTTTCATCGCGGCGCATACGGTTTACGAAGTCGGGTTCGTTGAGCAGGGCCCGGCCGATCTGCACGAAGTCAAATCCTTCGTCGTCAAGAACTGTGTCGGCATTGGCACGCGAGCACACGCCGCCCACGTATATGAGAGGCAATTTGAGCGCGCGGCGAAATTTTATGGCATCTTCGAGAAAATACAGTTCTTTGAAGGGCATCGACGGAATCATCAATTTGCCGCACAGCCGCACGCCATATTTGAGCCACAGTTGCTTCATGTAGTAAGTCATGGAGTAGATGGGCATCTCGCCACGCATCACATACATCGGCGCTTTGCTCACGAAGCCTCCCGAGAGCACAATGCCATGCACGCCATGAGCCTCTATGCGGCGTGCCACTTCGAGGCAGTCGTCGATTTCGAGCCCGCCCTTGAAGCCGTCGCGCATATTGGTCTTGACGAGTACTCCCATGTCGTTGCCGGCCGCTTTCATCACTTCGTTGAGGCACATATCCATAAATTTCATACGGTTAGCCGGCGAGCCTCCGAAGCTGTCGCGCCGACGGTTGGTATACGGCGAGAGGAATTGCGATATGAGGTAGCCGTGTCCGGCATGTACTTCTACACAGTCGAATCCCGCATCACGGGCAATGCCTACGGCCTCGCCGAAATTTTGGGCCATCCTGGTGATTTCGTCGGGTTTCAGTCCTCGGCAGAATGTGGGCGAATACAAGTTGAACCCGGTCGACGCGCCAACGGGCATTCCGCCGGCAGTAGATCTGTGGGTCATGTTGCCGCAGTGGCCAATCTGTATCGACGCCTTCGCTCCCTCGGCGTGTATGCTGTCGGTGATGGCGAGCAGTTGCGGCACTATCTCGCGTCTCAGCCACAGTTGAGATGTGAACGACAGTGCCGAGCGGCACACACCGGCATAAGCCAGAGTTGTCATGCCTACACCGCCCCGGGCCACCGATACATGGTAGTCGCGCAGCATGTCGGTAGGAGAGTAGTCTTTGCCCATTCCCTCGAATGCCGCCGAGCGTATGGTGCGGTTGCGCAACTCTACCGGGCCGATTTTTCCTGGTGTGAATAACTTCATATCATATAGTTTAATATATTCCCGGTATTATATAACGTCGGTGGAGCGATCTGTACTCTTCGCCGAATTCGGTCTCATAGCGCCGGTGGATTGCTTTGGCTCTTGGGGCGAGATTGGCAAATGTCCATATGGCAAAAGCAACGCCTCCGAGGCTCCATGTGAGTATGGCGTAGCCCGACCACTCTACAAATTCACCGAAGTAATTGGCCGATGTCACATAGCGATACATGCCTCCGCGCGGTATGTAGTGGCGTGTGTCTCCGGGCTTGCGTAGTGAGCGCACTATGCTGTCTGACTGTATGTTTATGCCCATTCCGGCGAAAAATATCAGTGTGCCGGCAATGAACTGCGGCGACCACAGCCACGACGTGGTGTAGTACTCTGCCGGAGATGCGTAAAGCAGCCAGCCGCCTATCATATAGGCGTTTATAAGGTTGAATACAACCCCCATCATGATAATGGCAACCGGCATGCGCCCCTTGCCTTTGATTAGCAGCGGAAAAACAAAACTACGCTGAAAGTAGTGCAGCAGAAACAAAACAATCATTACCGACGGTGCAGTCTCGGTGTGCCGGGGGCTGCATAGCCACAGCAGAAGCATAGCCGCGAAAACAGGCGCTTCCATAAGTACCCAGCCGATACGGTTGCCGACTGTAGGGCCCCAACGATGCGAGTACATCATTCCATAGCCTGCCGTAACATATTGAAGAGCTGTGAAGACAACAACAGCAAGTGCGAGCATTGCCCATACAACGGCGTAATAAAAGTCGTGAGAAAAAATGTGTTCCATAACTATTGCAAATGTAAGCAAAAAAAGAATTACTTTTTTATCTTTATGCTGAATAGCACCTAAGTTTTGCCGGATATTGTGTATTCCTCAAAAATAAATTAATTTAGCGCCTGCAAAAGATTTGTGAACCCTGTGGCGCGCGGCGTTGCAGATTATGGTCGCGAAAATTGTTGTATTTATATGGAAATACGAAGAGATCAATTGACTCGGTATATAGCGCCTCTGCGCGAGGGGGGCTCCTTGCCGGCTCTTGCCGAAGCTGCCGACGACATCAAATATGTGGTGAAATTCCGTGGCGCCGGTCATGGAGTGAAAGCACTCATAGCAGAATTTATAGGCAGTGAAGTAGCCCGTGCTCTCGGTTTCAGGGTGCCAGAAGTGGTGTTTCTTGAAATCGACGAAAATTTTGGCCGCACGGAGGGCGACGAAGAGATACAGGACCTTTTGAAAAGCAGCCGCGGCCTGAATCTGGGTCTGCATTTTCTGTCGGGGGCGATGACTCTCGACCCCTGTGTCAACAGCATCGATGCCGACACGGCCTCGCGTCTGGTGTGGCTTGATGCGTTTATCACAAATGTAGACCGCACCGTTCGCAACACCAACATGCTTGTCTGGAATCGCGAGCTGTGGCTCATCGACCACGGTGCTGCCTTTGTCTTTCATCACTCCTGGGGCGACCCGGTCAAGGCAGCAATGTCGCCCTTTGCTTATATCAAAGACCATGCCTTGCTCAGCCGTGCTACTAAGTTGCCTGATGCCGACAAGGCTATGCGCCAGAAAATAACGCCACGCACGCTGTGCCGTATTGTAGATGCCGTGCCCGACGACTGGCTCCAATGGGAAAACACTGATCTGACGCCCTGTGCTATCCGCGATGTTTACAAGACTTTTCTCACCACACGCCTGGCCAATTCCGAAATATTCGTGAACGCTGCCATTGAGGCTCAAAAAGCCAAATAGAAATGGAAGACAACTCTCAGGAAAAATTAGTGTACGAATATGCCGTTATCCGCTACGTGCCACGAGTGGAGAGGGAGGAGTTTGTCAACATCGGGCTTCTTATGGTGTGCAAGCGCCGCAAGTGGATTAAGGCCGAAGTCTATCTCAACCCGGCAAAACTCGGGGTGTTCGATTGCGCGCACAGCATCTGCGAAATCGAGAATCAATTGAGCGGATTTGTGAATGTTGCTTTGGGAGTTGCCTCGGCCGGCCCTATGGCCCAATTGCCGGTAGAAGAGCGGTTTCGGTGGCTTTCGGCAGTGAAGAGTGCATGTCTCTCCACATCGCGACCGCATCCCGGACTTACGTCCGACCCCGACCACACTTTCAGCAGGCTTTTTGAGGAGCTGGTGAAATGACTGCGATTTATTGACCAAGTATTTGATATATACACAGAAACATATGAAAACTTTAAAGCGAATAGGGCTCGGCGCGATTCTTGCTGCCACATTGGGCTCGTGCAGCCAGACTCCGACAGACAATAACGCAGTCTGCGAAAATTCTGTAGTTGAGACAATCATGAGCCGTCGCAGTGTGCGTCACTATCAGGCACGCCCCGTGTCGCGCGACACAATGCAGCTTATAGCCCGTTGTGGCATAAATGCGCCCAACGCCATGAACCGCCAGGAATGGGAGTTGCGCATTGTCGACAATCCCGAGTTTCTCGACGGTGTTACAGCTCTTTTTGTTAAAGAAAATCCCGACGCGACCAAAGACCCGACATTCCGGAATATGTTCCGCAACGCTCCGACTGTTGTGTTTATCGCTGCGCCCGAAGGTGCGTATGCAGGTGTCAACTGCGGTCTGTTGGGCGAGAATATGATTCTCGCCGCATGGTCTATGGGCATCGGTTCATGCTGTCTCGGCGGTCCGGTCGCTTTCATGAAATCTGAAATCGCTGCCGATTATCTTTCGCAGCTGAATTTCTCTGAAGGCTACACGCTGCTTTACGCCATTGGGTTCGGATATCCGGCCGAAGCTCCCGATGCCCGTCCCCGCGACGAATCCAAGATAAGTTTTGTCGATTAAATGAAGCGTTTGATTTCAAGAGTCATGCAAGAACTCCGGGCTCTGTCGTTCAGGACCGGAGTTATTGTCGCTGTCATATGCATAATCTGTTATGTGCTCTCATTTGCTCAGATGCTTTTACCTCTATCCGCGGTAACTAAAGGGGTGCTTTGGACCGTTTTCTTCGGTCTGGCCAAAGCATGCCAGTACGCGGCGCTCGTGATACTCGGCAAAGCCGGCGTCGAGCGTTTGAAAGTGTGGTTGCAGAATTGGTTGGATGTGCGTAATAATATCAAACGATAGGGCTAATTGCGTACGTGCCGATATAATCGATTACCAAAATGTGAGATATTTCACATTTTTTACGAAAAAGATTTGGTTTTATACAATATTTCACTAAATTTGCGGTAAATGTAAAAAAACAATCGCACTCTCTCCTGATTGATTCGTCGGCCATGAAAAATCTTTTACTCTTTTCGTTGCTGTTGTACTTTTCATTTCCTGTCTTGGGACAGGAACGAATCGGTTTTGCCTATGATTCGGCGGGAAACAGGGTGAAGAGGGAAGTTGTGCTGTCGAGAAGCATGTCTGCCGATGTTTCGGATGACAACGGAAGGAATTCATTCTTCGATACACTCGGAGAGAAGACTGTGAAGCTGACGGGCACGTCTGGTTGGATTCTTAAAATCGAGATTTTAGGCTACGAGTCGGATGATGATGCGTGTGTCGAGGTTTTCTCGCTCGACAGCATAAGGATTCTGTCGCGGCCGGTCAAGGATGCCACTGACAAGATTGATATAAGCGGTCATATCGCAGGCATCTATATTCTGAAAGTGCCGGTTAACGGCAGGCAGACAAGTTGGAAAATCGCCAAGCGATGAAAACGGGGCCACGGTACATATTTTCGGTTAATGAAGGCGGTGCGGCGGTTTATGATATTGCCATCCATTGTCCTGACGGCAAAGGAGTGACACCGCAAATCGGGATATCCTACAACAGTCAGAATGCAGGCTACGGCTTGGCCGGCTATGGTTTTTCTCTTTCGGGATTTTCGGCTATAACACGCGGAGGCAAGAAGCCTTTCAACAACGACGGTGTCGCGGCAGGTGTGGGCTATG
>Ga0137307_100382_pt1 | contig 20470 bp, 15 predicted proteins | sample NAcewD2O_March_2_FD_97180 | JGI IMG/M metagenome (GOLD analysis project Ga0137307, IMG submission 97180) | Mouse cecal microbial communities from Vienna, Austria - N-Acetylglucosamine amended D2O_March | ecosystem: Host-associated > Mammals > Digestive system > Large intestine > Cecum | place... | reverse complement strand
CGCATTTTGAGTATTATGTGCATTATTCTAAACGTGTACGGGCAATATACGAACGCTATACCGACAAGGTAGAGGGTTTTGGTTTGGACGAGTGCTGGCTGGATGTTACGCACAGCAAAATATTCGGCACACCGTACGAAATTGCCGAAAAAATCCGCGCCGAAGTTAAGACGGAAACAGGCTTGACAATATCTGTCGGAGTATCTTTTACCAAGACTTTTGCAAAGTTGGGAAGCGACCTTAAAAAGCCCGATGCGACTACCGTTATTTCTCGCGAAAACTACAAGCAGGTAGTGTGGACGTTGCCTGTACGCGAAATGCTGCTAATAGGTAAACACACCGAAGCCAAACTTAACGAGATGGGAATATTTACTTTGGGCGACCTTGCAAACGGCAGTGTTGTTGCCTTAAAAAAGCGCTTTGGAATAGTGGGCGAAAGGCTGTACCGAGCCGCGCGCGGAGAAGACGAGGAAGAAGTGCGCGAAGCCCATTCCGAAAGGGATATAAAGAGCGTAAGCCACGGTACGACAACGCTTAGAGATATGGTAACGTACGAGGACGCGAATAAAGTTATTTTTTATCTTTCGGATATGGTTGCAACCCGACTGCGCCGTTACGGATATGTAGGCGAAGTAGTGCATTTGTATATACGCCGAAACGACCTTACTTACGAAGGAAAACAACGCAAAATAAACGCCACACACATTGCCGACGATATATATCACGCTGCTTTGGAGCTTTTAAAGAGCCTTTGGCGCGGCGAAGCAGACAAACCGTTACGTTCTTTGACCGTTGGTGTTTCGGGCTTGTACGAAGTGTATTTGGGCGCGCAAATGAGCCTTTTTGACGAGCGCAAAGACAAGGACGAGCAGTTAGAATATTACCTTGACCGTATACGCAAAAAGTACGGTTTTAATGCTATTACGCGCGCAGGCATACTGGATAACGACCTGCTTTCTAACAAGCTTTTCAGCGAGGAGGACCTTTTGCCGTTTAAGAGATAGTAAACTGTTTTTTAGGTAAATGGTTGCCGTTTGAGCATATATTTAAAATTTATAAAGTGTGGAAACAGGCTAGTTAGGAAGATGTTTTAATGCACGGAATTTATTTTATTATAACTAAGTTTTATTTGAAAATAAGTTTCAATGTCAGAACTTTGAATTGCAAAAATAGGGTATTTTTTATAAGTTTTGACGCTGATATTAGCCGTTTTTAAGTAACTTTTATAACAAATTTACGGTTTTTTCGCCGTTTTTACCAAAAAATTGCGCAAACTTGCCCGTTTTTGCCCCACAAATGCCACGACCAAAATACCCGCATATTCCCCGTTAATTTCCCGCTTTTTACCCCGTAAAAATGCAGGAAACTTAATCGGCTATTGACACACAATTATAACAAAAATTTCAACCCCAAAAGCGACGAAACTTAACGATTTCGTCGCTTTTTATAATTTGCTAATAATTACCGGCTATTGACTTTATGTGTATTTTTTTGTATACTAAAAAACACAAGTTTTTTTTGATAATGACAATTATACTTGAGAGGAAATATATGAGAGTACTATCTACAAAATTGAATCTTATTGAAAGTGTAACTGATTCGCAGTTTTATGAAACAATTATTAAGTGGCTAAAGTCAGCTGGGCCATATAAAAAAGTTGGAGAAATGTTTGAATCTTGTGAAGATAAAAATAATGTTCATTTTGTGGCAGACTACTGTATGCTTGATACATTAAATATAGAAAATGAAGCTGGCATTTATAACGTTGTTAAACTTGAAAATATTTTTCACTCACAGACTTGGACGACAGAAATTATCTTAGCGGTTACTGCAAACGAAAAAGTTGTGTATTTTCATATCGACTGTTCACGTGATGTAACGCGTTTTGATGAAGTACCTGCAATGCGTAGTGATGTTATAAGAGCATTTGTAAATAGCGGATACATTAGGCAACCAGTCATACCGATTATAGAGAATCCTCTTGATTTGAATGTCGATGTGATGAATTTAATTGTATCAGGGATTCAAGAGAAATATACTGCGGAAATTCCCCTTATTTTAATTACCTCTTATTTCGATTCTTTTGCAGGTGAGATAGACGAAGAAATACTTGCTAGAAAACTCGCAGGATTAGCATATGTAGTAAAATGCAGCAATGAAGATACGCGAGTACTTAAGGATAAGGCACATCGTAAGGCACCATTTAACGGTACGGTCGCGATTTATAGTAAAGGTGGAAAACCGAAGCAGTTTCGAAAGGATGATGTTTTTCATGGTGTGGCACTAGATTCGTTAGTATCGCAGGAGGTACTGCGTTACATTACGGCAAAAGTAGACGCTGAGGCGCCTACGTGGGAATTACTACATACCGAAATAGTTCACGCTCAGGCAAAGCATAATGAAGAAATGTTGGGTTTGGCTTTTGATGAAAATGAAGCACTGGATGAACAATTGAAAAAAGCAAAAGAGCGCATCTCTATGCTAGTTCAGGAAAACCTCCAATTAAAAGCCAAAACTGACAGTTTGGAAGTTGCGTTAAAGTTGAGTGAATCGGGAAAACCGATTTTGAAAAAATCTGATATTCCAGAATTTTTCGAAGGTGAGCAGCATGATTTAGTGGTTTCGATCTTGCAAAGAGCACTTTCTACTAGTGGCACGAGTGAAACAAGAAGATATGAGTTGCTCACAGATTTACTAAAAAAGAATCAAATTTTAGGCAACGGCAAGGAGGTTTTTGAAGTTGTAAAATCAATTTTTTCTAATGGCGAAGAAATGACTTCAAAAGATATTTCCGAACTGAAACGCATTGGGTTTGAAATTGTGAGTGAAACCCCTCATTACAAACTCGTGTACAAGAGAAGCAAATATTGGTTCACGGTATCAAAAACCGCTAGTGATAAAAAGCGAAGTGGAAAGAATCTGATGTCAGATATTACTAGAAGGCTCTCTGTTTATAAGTGATGTTGTTTTAATCCAACACAAAGAACATAACTAACAAAACTAAACTTTTTAACAAAATTATCGTTAAAATCATTGACAAAAATTGAACTAAATGTTAATATAAAATTAGGTGATAAAAATGCTCAATAATTTGAAATTAATTAGAGAAATATATGGAGTTTCTCAAGATACAGTTGCGAAAGTGGCAGGAGTAAGCAGGTCAACGGTGTCTCAATGGGAAACGGGGCTATTGACGGCTTCACAAGTCAAATTGGAGCAGTTATCAATTTTTTTTGGAATAGGACCAGACTTTTTTTATGAAAAAAATTTGGATGATGAGGCTAAAGAGTTAATTCGTGCTACTGCTAAGAGGGAGAAAGTAATTGTTGCTGCTAATGCCGAAAGAGATAAAGCAAATGAACTGGCATATTTTCTTGAAAATACTAGTTTTAGAAAACAGATGGCGAATTTTATGTATGCAATGAAAATGATGCTAGCGTTGTCCGATGAAGCGACGATAAATGATTTAGAAGAGGCATCGATAATTACTAAAAAGATGAGCAAAAGATTAGATGCAATATATGAAATAAGAAAAGGTGAAGAATAATTAATTTGATTATATAATGAATAAGAGAAAACCCTCTTGAGTGCTAGTCAAGAAGGCCTTGTAAGATACATATAAAATATGCTCTAACACAATTATTTTATCATGTTATTTTAGATAAGTCAACGATATGATTTAGAAAATCACTTATAGCTCTTATTCTTGATATAAAATATTATAAGGAGGTAAGAGCTATGTTGTATGCAACTAAAATATCAATGAAGCGAGGCTGCGAAAATTCAGAGAGTGTTCTGGAAATTGATCAAATATATGTTGATGATTTCAATGGTCATGCAAATTGGTATAAAAAGGCAGATCTTTATGATTTAATTCGTTATAAAAATGGTGTAATTAAAGTCTATAGATCTCCATATCCAGTGCTTGAGGCAGTTCTGAGTGTAAATGGTGAGAAATATGTTCGTTCAGAAGCAAATAACTGGAAGCGAGATAATTTACTCGCATTGCCAAGATATTAAACAAAATAGAGTCGAGAAAAATACTCGGCTCTTTTTTTGTTAAAAGAAAACCATTAGATAGTCTGCTACTAATGTTGTTTGTTTTTGCTAGAATCTTTATCATTTTTTTATAAAATGAACATTAGGTGTGAGCTCGCACTCACGTGAGTGAAATATAGTTAAAATATTGACAAAATATTGGCAATAAGTATTGTAAATTCACTCAAATTGTGATAAAATATTAGCACCATGAAAAATCAATACGATATTTCTACATTTGTTAATGTGCTGACCGTACAGGCAGCAGGAAAAAATCTGTGCGAACGCTTCAAAAAAAGGCGCAAGGAAATGGGACTTTCTCAAAGAGAAATGGCAATGCAATCGGGCGTTAATTATTCGTCGTTGCGCCGTTTTGAAAGCACGGGTGAAATTTCTTTTGTTTCTCTTTTGAATCTTGCCAAGGTGTTGGGGTGTTTGGAAGACTTCAACGCCGTTTTTGCAACACCCATTATCAAAGATTTAAAGGACTACAACAATGATTGACAACGTCAAAAAACTAACGGTAAAATACAACGGCAAAACTGTCGGCATTTTGTCGGAAATCGAAACGGGGCAAATCGCGTTTCAGTACGACGAAAAATGGTGCAAAAACGGGTTTTCGGTCTCGCCCATTTCGTTGCCGCTTTCGCGCGAGGTGTATATAAACCGCAAGCCGACGTTCGGCGGATTGTATGGCGTGTTTAACGATTCTTTGCCGGACGGTTGGGGCGAATTGTTGGTTGCGCGGATGCTTTCGCGGCAAGGGTTGGATTACGGGAAATTGTCGCCGTTGACAAAGTTGTCCATTGTTGGCGAAAACGGCTTGGGGGGATTGACATATGAACCGTCGCAGGCGGACAAGGAGCAAATAAGTTTCGATTTGGATACGTTGGCGCAACAGGCGGCGCAGTTGCTTGATGACGGCACCGTTGGCGATGACTTTGACAAAATATACAGGCTAGGCGGTTCAAGCGGCGGAGCGCGTCCTAAGGCACATATTCGCGACGGTGAGGACGAGTGGATTGTAAAATTTCCATGCAGAATCGATCCTGCGAATGTTGGCGAACTTGAATATAATGCGAATATGCTAGCAAAGAAGTGCGGAATAGATGTGAACGAGTGCAAACTGTTTCCGTCGCAAATTTGTAGCGGTTACTTCGGCGCAAAGCGTTTTGACCGAGTGGGCGGAAAGCGTGTGCATATGGTGTCGCTATCGTCTATTTTGGAGACGACGCACCGCATTGCAAACTTGGATTATATGCACTTGTTTCAGGTGATTTCGGTGGTGTGCAAGGATATGGACGATATGAGCGAGGCGTACCGCAGAATGTGCTTTAACGTGTTGTACGGCAACCGCGACGACCATGGCAAAAACTTTGCGTTTATTTATGACGAGAAACTGCAAGGCTACTGCCTGTCGCCGGCGTACGACATAACCCAAACGCCCAACAAACCCGAACACGAAATGACCGTCCTCGGCAACGCCAAACCAACCGAAAAGGATTTGCTTCCAATTGCCAAAGAATTTGATATATCATTAACTATATCAAAGACAATATTTGATCGAATTTCGTTAATTTGCAATAGCATTAAGTAAGCGTATTCATTTTAAAATAAAACTTTGCTTGTACAATGGAAGGTTTAATGGTACAAAGATTGTATATAAGTTATGACTAGTTAATATGGTTGCGTTGCAAATTTTGTGATAGAATTAAAGCTGTAGTTGTTTTTTTGCTTGAGTCTTTAGATGATAGTATAAAATTCAATCTTTAGTTTCTATGTGCAGTGTATTTATATTCAATAATGAAGAAATTTATAAAGGAGTATAATATGTCTTATCATGAAGCGCCACAACAAATGGCTGGTTATCTTTATCAAGTTGTGCAATCATTATTGCTTTTGCTTGATAGTGATGATCCGTCGTATAGTATTTGTATTGAAAAATTTGACGATATTGCTTTTATAGAAAATGGTAGTCCGAAGGATTTAATACAAGTAAAGCATCATAAAAATCGCCAAGGAAATTTGTCTGACTTGAGTGTTGATCTATGGCGAAGTATAAGCAGTTGGTGTGATGCAATTCGCAATTATGATTTAGATATAGTTAGCACTAATTTTATTATTATTACTACTGCATCTGCAACGAATGATTCTATTGCTTGGTATTTATCTCAAAATCAGAAACAGCGTAATGTTGACACAGCAATTAAAAAAATACAAACAATAACAAAAAAGAAGAGCAATGTGGTACAAAAGTTTATTGATAATTTTCAGTCTCTATCGAAAATCCAACAAGAACAATTGATTTCTCAAATATTTATAATAGATAACAGCTGTAAATTGATAGATTATCGCACTGAATTAAAAAAGAGATTGCGATTGGGAACCTTGCCTAAATATTTAGAAAGTATATGTGATGAACTTGAAGGTTGGTGGTTTCAAAAAGCAATAAGTTTTCTCTGCGAAGAAGATGTTAATTGTATTAAACAAAGGGAAGTTCAAGCGAAATTGTATGATATATTTCAATCTTATCAAGACGATAATTTGCCGATAACTATAGATTCGAATATTTCTCCTACTGCAGAAGAAATCCGAGAATTAGGAATGGATACAAGAATTTTTTTAGAACAGCTAAAACTTATATGTTTAACTGACAAGAGAATGCAATTGGCGCTTAAAGATTATTATAATGCATATCGTCAAAAAGCTATGTGGATACGAGAAGAACTATTGTATGTAAATGATTTGGAGAATTATGAAAAAAGATTAATTGACGAGTGGGAGCGCTTATTTGAGATAAGTAAAGAGCATCTTGAGCGTTTTAATAAAGATGAACAAAGGCGCATAGAAGAGGGAAGAGAATTATATAATAAAATTCAAGATTTAGATATTAAAATTAAAGATAGGGTTTCTAGTCCGTTTATAATGAGGGGCTCATATCAACAACTTTCCAATGAATTAAAAGTTGGCTGGCATGTTGATTTTTATAAACGACTATATAATTTGTTGCGCGGAGGAAAAAATGAGAAATTGGGATAAGCGTTGTAGAGAAATAGCATATTTGTTAAATCCTGCATTTTGCGCAGGTATAATCTTTGAGACTATAACGTCTTATTATAATGAAAAGAAACAGCAATTTCCATTCCCATTAGTCTATTTAGTTTTACCAATTGTATTACATAAAAAAACGCGAGAATCAATAAATTCACGAACGCATATGAAAGTTTTTTTACAGCGAAATCCGGAATGCTTAGTAGGATTTGCAGAAAGAGCCAAAGATTTAGTGGTCATTACAAATGAGAGCTTGGAATTCTTGTTGAAGTGTAATATAATTAGATTTAAAAATGGTACATTGGAAGTTCAAGGTCTATTGAAGAAGAAATTGCAAAATACAATGGACGATGAAATAGTGGATTGCTATAAGAAAGCTAATTCCATAGGGAAATGGTTTGCACGAAATGGAATGGTTGAAAATATTTATCAATGTTGGGGAGTAAGGCCGTAATGCAAATTGAAAAATTAATAATATATGGTAAAAATGGAAAAATACGAGTTCTTAAATTTGAAGTTGGAGAACTTAATATAATATCTGGCAGATCAAAAACAGGCAAATCGGTTATTGGAGACATTATAGATTATTGTTTTGGTGGCAATACATGTAATATTGCTGAAAGAGTTGTTAGAAATACTGCTGAATGGTATGCTCTACTATTAAATAATGCAGGTGAACATATATTTATAGGCAGAAAAAATCCAGAACAAGGTCAATCTTCATGCAGTATATGTTGTTATCAATTAGGGATTTCAGATTTTCCTAAAGATATTACTCAAACTGTAAAAGTTGATGTTAATGGACTGGAACAATTTTTATCAAATAAAATTGGCATTATAAACAATATTCATATGCCGATTGAAGGACAAACAAGGCAACCGCTAGTTGCAAATATAAGGCATTCTCTTGCATTTTGTATCCAAAATCAAGATGAAATAGCCGCACAAAAAACATTATTTCATAAACAGAATGATGGGTTTGTTATGCAAGCAATCAAAGATACAATCCCTTATTTTTTAGGAATTATTAATGAAGATACTATTAGGTTGCTTTCAGAAAAATCGCTACTTAAAAGAGAATGTATAAATATTAGAAAATCATTAACTGAGTTGGAACAAATAAAAGGTCCTGGTTTGGAACGCGCAGTGGCATTAGTCGAAGAAGCAAAAGGAGTAGGTTTGCTTTCTGATGTGACTCAAATTGATTTTAGCAACTATTTGTCAGTTAGGGAAGTTTTTACTAATATAGTTAAATGGGAGCCAGAGGAAGTTTTTATTTCTGGGATGGATCGTATCAGCTTCTTGCAAACTGAAGTTCAGGGAATGCAAAAAGAATTAGAAGATTGTGAGTATGCTATTAAAAGCATTAAGGAATTTGTTGGAAGTCATGATGGCTATGAAAGGGAAATCAACCATCAAATCAATAGATTGAAATCAATAGGATTGTTTGAAGAATTAAATTTTGACGAAGGGGTTTGTCCTTTCTGTTCTCAAAAATTAGATGGTGAATCGCCAATAGTTTTGCAAATTAAGGAATCAATTGAACGACTGGCTATTAATCTAGAAACAACGAGTCGTGATACTCCGTATCTTGATAAACAATTGGATGACCTTAAAAGTAAAAAACAAAGTTTAATTGAAAAAATTAAACAAGCAAACATTGAAATAAATGCATTGTATAAAGCAAATTCGAATGCACAAATTTACAAGGATTTAAATGAACGTCGAGCCAAGGTTATTGGGAGGATCAGTTTGTGGCTAGATAGTGTATATTTAATTGATGACTCTACAAAGAAAAAAGAACAACTTATAGCAAAACAAAATAGAATAAACGAAATAGACGAACTATTAAGTCAAGATTTGGTAGAAGATAAAAAACAGTCTATTTTGAATCGTATGTCGGTAGATATGTCTAAATGGGCTAAAGAACTAAAATTAGAACATTCTGAATTTCCGTATCGTTTAGACATAAACAAAATGACCGTTGTTGTTGATAAGGAACGCCCAGTACCATTGCAACAACTAGGTAGCGGTTCAAATTGGCTGGGGTGTCATCTAATTGCGTTCTTTGCACTACACAAGGTGTTCATTAATCGTCGAAGACCTGTGCCACAATTTATATTTATAGATCAGCCCTCGCAAGTATATTTTCCTTCCGAAGACGATGCGAGAAAAGTGGATAGTCAAGAAATAAGGATGATTTATAAATTTATTTATAAAATGGTGATAGAATTAAGTCCAAATTTACAAGTGATAATTGTTGATCATGCTGATATTAAAGAAGATTATTTTAAAAATGCTATTGTAGAAGAGTGGTGGAATGATGGTTGTGCGCTTATACCATCATCGTGGTACAAAGAATAGAATTTATAGGCTGGTTCATTTACTCAAGTGAACCAGTTTTTATTTCGGTGTGTTAGAGCTCTGCATTACTATTAATATGTTAGTGTTAAATAACAAATATTTTGTTTAAAAACTCGTACATTTGTATTGTAAATGATAGTTTTGTGTGTTATAATTTATTTATATTACTAAAAGGTACATTTATATGGCAGTTAGTTATAATAAATTATGGAAATTACTTATTGACAAAGGTATGACAAAGACGGATTTGCGTCAAGCTACTGAAATATCCACATCCACATTAGCTAAAATGGGTCGCAACGAAACGGTGTCTATGGATGTTATGCTACGCATTTGTAAAGTTTGTGACTGCAAATTGGATGACATTGTTGACGTAACAAAAGAAGACTGACCCTAAGGTGGATGAAACGATATGAATTTTATTGATTTATTCGCAGGTGCTGGGGGTTTATCAGAAGGATTTATTCAATCCGGATTTGTCCCAGTAGCACATGTTGAAATGAATGTTGATGCTTCTAATACGCTGAGAACTCGTGCTTGTTATCACTATTTGGACAAAAATGGTCAGTTGGATACTTATTATAAATATGAAAAAGGTCTGATAACCAGAGATTACCTATATAACTTGGTTCCCCCAGCGATATATGAGTCAGTAATCAATGCCGAAATTTCTGAAAAGACGATAAATGATATTTTTAAGCAAGTGGACGAACTGTTGCTGAAAAATGAAAATTGGAAAAAACAAGTCGATGTTATTATTGGAGGTCCTCCCTGTCAGGCGTACTCATTAGTAGGGCGTGCAGTAAAAGATGATAAAATGAGAGGGGATTATCGAAACTTTCTCTATAAGATGTATTGTAGGTTTTTAAGACGGTATCGTCCTAAAATGTTTGTTTTTGAAAATGTTCCTGGCTTGTTAACAGCCAGTGGCGGAGAACATTTTAGAAATCTAAAAAAATATTTACAACATATAGGTTATAGAGTAAAGTGCCAAGAACTTAATGCAAAGGATTTTGGTGTGCTTCAAAGTCGCCGGAGACTTATTATTATTGGTTGGCGAATAGGTGAAGAGCATTTTTATCCTGAGTTCGTCCCGATTAAACATGGTTATCTTGTAAGCGATATTTTGAATGACCTCCCTAAAATGCAAGCAGGAGAAACAAAAAATAGATATCGCAAAGTTGCGCCAAGTATGTATTTAACCGAGTATGGAATTCGAACGGAAAAAGATGTGCTTACATTTCATGTTGCTCGCCCGCATATTGAAAGAGATAGGGAAATTTATAGAAAAGTAATTAGTGCATGGAATGATGGGCATAAAAGGTTAAAATATTCGGATCTCCCTGATGAATTGGCTACTCATAAAAACAAGTCAGCGTTTTTAGATAGATTTAAAATTGTTGAGGGGGATTTGCCGGCTTGTCATACAATGATGGCGCATATTTCTAAGGATGGACATTATTTTATTCATCCTGACATCAAGCAAGCAAGGTCAATTACAGTGCGAGAAGCTGCAAGAATCCAGTCATTTCCAGACAATTATTTCTTTGAAGGAAGTCGTACTGCAGCATTTACACAAATAGGTAATGCCGTGCCTCCTCTAATGGCAAAAGCCATAGCAACTGCACTTTTAGATCAATTGAATAAATAACCACGGAGCATACAAATGAGCAATCTCTTGATACAACAATATGGAATGTTTAAAAAGAAACATTTGGACGAGAATCCATACAGTTGTCTTTTGAATACTTCCATTGAAATAAATCCTCACCAAGTAGATGCTTTTTGTGCGGCAGTAAAAGCGCTAAAAACAGGTGGTATAATTCTAGGTGATGAAGTTGGATTGGGAAAGACAATCGAAGCTGGACTAGTAATAAAGTATGTAATAAAAACTGGCGCAAAAAAGATAATGATAGTTCTACCGTCATCGTTGCGTAAGCAATGGGAAATAGAACTTTTAGAAAAATTTAATTTTAGTAATAAAGAAGTAAAAATAATTGATCGTAACGCCTTAAATTTTGATCCATATGGGCTGTTAGACCTATGGCTAAAAAAGAAAGATCAGTTATGTATAGCACTTACGTCTTACGATTTTTCGGCTAAGTTAATACAAGAATATCCGTCTATTAAGTGGGATTTTATTGTAATAGATGAGGCGCACAATCTTCGCAATGCTTTTCACGGAGCAAAGCGTGCAAAACGATTGTATGATGTTACTAAAAATATTCCCAAAATACTCCTAACTGCAACGCCATTGCAAAATAGACTTAATGATCTACACGGAATCGTATCTTTTATTGATGATCGTATTTTTGGCGGCGAAAAGGCATTCGTAAAGCAATATATTAATGATCAAGATTACGTTACATTAAAGCAAAATCTTGCTCCGGTTTTGTATAGGACTTTAAGAAGGGATGTTGTAAAGTATATGCAATTCCCAAACAGAGAGTGCCGAACATTTGATTTTGAATTGAGTTATCAAGAAATTTTATTATACGAACGTGTAAACGAATTTTTAAAGAGACCAATTTTATATTCGATACCACAGCAAAATCGTAATTTAATTATATTAGTAATTCGCAAACTACTTGCTTCATCAAGTTTTGCTTTGGTAGAGACTTTTGAAGTCTTGCAAGATAGATTGGAGAAGTTGTATCAAGGTTCGCGCTCACAAGAAGCGAAAGAAGGCTTTGATTTATTCTTGCAATATTTGGAAGACGAACTTGACGAAATCGGGCAGGAAGAGGACGAGGATGTCGTCTTTCAAAAGCAACAAATACAAAATGAGTTGGACGAAGTAAATGCAATAATTGAACAGGCAGAAAAAATAAAAATTAATGCAAAAGTTAAGGCTTTGCGACAAGCAATTGATGTTGCATTTGCAATTCAAGATAAAAAGGGGATACCGCAAAAGATAGTTATATTTACAGAGTCTAAGCGAACTCAAAAATACATTGCAAGCGAATTGGTTGCGAATGGTATGGACGATGATGATATTGTCTTGTTTAATGGTGAAAATACCGACGCAAAAACACGAGAGATATATAGAGCATATAGTGCCAAAAATTTTGGAAAGTCAAATTATGGACCTGCGGTAGAACGCAAACATGCAATCGTTGACTACTTTAAAAATAATGCCAAAATCCTTATATTGACGGATGCGGGTAGCGAAGGTTTGAATTTGCAATTTTGCAATACAGTTATAAATTACGATTTGCCTTGGAACCCAATGAAGATTGAACAAAGAATTGGTCGTTGTCATCGTTATGGACAAAAGAACGATGTTGTGGCAATAAACTTGTTGAACTCAACCAATCAAGCGGATAGACGCGTGTACGAAATCTTATCTCAAAAATTCGAGTTGTTTAATGGCGTTTTTGGTGCTTCTGATATAGCGTTGGGAATATTGGAGTCGGGAGTAAACTTTGAACAAGAAGTATTGGCAATTTACCAAAGGTGCAATAGTGTGGTAGAGATCACAAAGGCTTTTGACAAATTGAGTAGACGATTGGATGCTAAGCGAAATAACCGTGCAAGAGAATTGCAAGAAATTCTGTTGTCCCGTTCAAGTGACGAAAAACGCGCCGACCTTGATACAATACAAAAAGATATAAGCAAATATTTGAAACAAGTTGACTATTGGAATGGTGTGGAGATTGAAGACTTAGAATTGCCTCCGCTTAACTACTGGAGAGTAGATTCGTGGGGCGAAGAAACAATCGGTGGTCATGGCTATCTGTTTGTTGGTGCAATGTGCGACAGCACAAAAGTGCTGTTCCCAGTATTGTTGATGTGCGACGAAAACGGCAATTATATAGATTTTGATGAGGACGATTTATTGCCAGAACTGGATAAAATAGACGATACTGATATTTTGAATTTCTCTGCTACATCAAAAGAAACGGAATTGGTCAACAAAATATATTGGCAACTGCACGCCGAAATGGTCAACAAGTACGAATCAATTGTTGCTCCAATAAAGGCGTATCACAAAAAGAAGATGGATAACTGGCTTGCAGTTCAAATCGAGTTGCTAAACATTCGTATGCAGGAATTGGCTGACGAGGCTCAAGAGTTATTGCGTCAAGCTAATGCGGCAACCAATTTTAATGAAAAACTGGATTGGCGTAGACAGTTGGAAAAGAAACGTGACGAAATTAAAAAGTTTCAAGAGAGTTTTCACGAAAGGGTTTCAAAACTAAACGAAGAAGCAGATCTGCAAGTTACCGATTTTAATAAAACTTTGGAAATTCAGCCATTTTTGGTTATTAAAGTTGTATTGAAGTTCTAAGGAGAAAATTTATGAGTTATAGTGTAATATTAAAAAAAGTTAGAATTAAAAATTTTAGATCTATTATTGATGAAACGATAGAATTTGATAGATTTAATATTTTTGTTGGTTTTAATGATAGTGGTAAATCTAATGTGCTAAAAGCATTAAACTTGTTTTTTAATGGAAAAACTGAAAATACACATGAGTTTAATTTTGATAGGGATTATAGTCAAAAGGGTATTACTGGTCAAGGAAAAGCAAAGGAAATAATAATTGAGTTGGATTTATTAGTACCAAATAATTTTAGTGAAAAAGGCGTGAAAACATGGAAAAAAGTTTGGCGTAGAGATGGCTTGTTTTCTGATAATCTTAAAGATTTATTTAAGGAGTATTCGAAATGTGTTACTCTTTTTAATCGAATTATTTTTGAATATATTCCAGCAGTAAAAAGTTCGGATTATTTTCAAGATTTGTTATTGAAATTATATTATTCGATGATTCAATCAGCTAATAATGCACTTGCTACAATGAACAAATCATATTCTTCCACGTTGAAGTCATTAACTATTGGGCTGAGTGATAACATAAAAAAACAGTTAAATATTTTATCTACTGTGCAAATGCCTGATGAATTATCAATCTTATTTCGTAATATGAAAATAAGCACTAAAGATAATTACGTACATAATATTGATTTAGACTATCGTGGCGATGGAATTAAGGCTCGGCACATACCATCGATACTGTTAAGTATTACACGAAATGTAAAAACAAATAGGCAAAAAAATTCAATAGATTATACGTATATATGGGGATATGAGGAACCTGAAAACGGAGTTGAGTTTTCAGCGTGTCAGAAATTGGCGGAAGAATTATATGGATATAATAATGAAATTCAAATACTTCTAACGACTCATTCGCCTGCTATATATGGAATGAGAGATAGGGTAGGTGCTACTTGTTATTATACGTATAAAAATGATAGAGGGGCATCTAAATATGAATCTGATTATAGCGTTGCAGAGTTGCATAATAAAATAGGACTCATGCCATTAATTGCTCCTTATATTGAAGAAAGACAAAGACTGTTGAGAGAAATGCAGGAAGAAAACAATCGTATTGTTAGCGAATTTCAAGCAGTAAAAGAATTGAGTCAAAAAGTTGTTTTGTACACGGAAGGTCAGACCGACGCAATGTATATAGGAAAGGCATTAGAGGGTACTAAATATATTTCTCGCGTGCTTATCAACCCGAACCTTAAAGACGTAGATTATGGAGACAGCAATCTAGAACAAAGATATAAATTATTACAGCAAGTGCCAGGTGTTAAAATATGTATATTTGATAGAGATAATACAAAATATATTATTTCGGAGGAGTATTGCAAAGGAGACAATAATACATTCAAATTTTCGATTCCAATACCTTCTTTTAGACAACAAGGAGATTTAATTTCTATTGAGCATTATTTTAAAGATGATGAAATAATGACATTTGATGAAAATGGAAGGCGATTATTTATGCTTCAAGAATTTGACAAACAAGGCAATACGCGAGATGATGTATATTTTTGTCAGTATCCTATTCGTGTGGGGATAAACACGCCGTTACATATATTAGACGGAAGAGATGAGAACTCGAAAGTTTTTAAGCGAAAGGGAACGGAAAACGTTGCTTTGTCTAAAAAAGCATTTGCTACTAATGTTATTACTCAAAAAGCAAATTTCAATTTTAAATTAGACGAATTCAAATTAATAGTAAATGTGATTGCTAAAATAATTGATTTAGTAGATACGAAGTAAAGAATTTAAACCGATATTGGACGAATCGAATAGAAATGACTGTTATGCTAAAATAAGGTGAGTTATAGTTGACATGATAGAAAATACTAGTTTATAAAAATGGCTAGAACAAGGGGGCATGTGTATCTTTATAGAGAATATGACATGCATACTTTTGTTGAAATCCTTCTATGTTGCTAAGGATATTTACTAAGCTAGATGATTTAGATTTGAATGTGCTTTTCCCAGAAAAGAAAATGGTGATAAGCTTATATATAATTAATATGTGGGGTTTGGAATAACAAAAGGAGCACAATATTATGCAAAAGACAGGAAAATTGGAGCTGACGTGGGTTGGCAAATATGAATCAAAAGTAATTGAGCCCAGGATATTAGTTGAAAATCCTGAGTTGAGTTATGGTGATCCGAATAGTGAAAATATGCTCATTCACGGTGATAATCTTATTGCATTAAAGGCGCTTGAACAGGATTATGCAGGCAGAATTAAGTGCATATATATCGATCCGCCGTATAATACCGGTTATGCATTTACCCATTACGATGACTCTGTTGAGCATAGTATTTGGCTTTCTTTGATGCGTCAGAGATTGGAAATATTATATACTTTGTTGGATGATGACAACGGTTCATTATGGATAAGTATTGATGATGACGAAAGGGATTATCTAAAAGTATTATGTGATGAGATATTGGGGCGTGCTAACTTTGTGTGCTCAGTTATTTGGCAAAAAAAGTATTCGCCACAAAACGATGCAAAGTGGCTATCAGATAATCATGATTATGTTTTGGTTTACGCTAAAAATAAAGCGGTTTGGAGACCAAATTTGTTGCCACGCAGCGAGGAAGCGAATGCTAGATATAAAAATCCTGATAATGATCCGCGCGGTCCGTGGAAATCGGGAGATATTTCTGTTAAAAGAGTAACGCCTAAAGACATTTACGAGGTAATTACTCCTTCTGGGCGGCGGGTATTACCGCCTGCTGGTACTAGCTGGCGACTTTCTAAAGAAACATTTGATGATTATGTTGCAGATAATAGAATTTGGTTTGGACCTGATGGTAATAATGTTCCGTCTATAAAAAGATTTTTGTCTGAAGTAAAGGATGGTATGACATCTTTAACTATTTGGTTGCGTGAAGAGGTGGGAGACAATCAAGAGGCTAAACGCGAGGTAAAAGAGTTAAACAGTGATGATGTCTTTGATACGCCTAAACCAGAAAGACTTATAGAAAAAATACTAAAATTAGCCACTAAAGAAGGAGATTTAGTTCTTGATTCATTTCTTGGCTCCGGTACAACAGCGGCAGTTGCTCATAAAATGGACAGACGGTGGATTGGCATTGAACTTGGCAATCATGCTTATACGCATTGCAAAGTTCGTTTAGATAAAGTAATTGACGGCGAACAGGGTGGTATTTCTAAAGCGGTTGGTTGGAAAGGCGGTGGGGGATATAAGTTTTATGAATTAGCACCCAGTTTGCTTGTGCCTAATCCAATTATTCCCGAAATTAAGCAAATCAATCCAGTATATACATTTGAAATGTTGTGCGAGGCAATTTGTAAATTAGAAGGTTTTAAATATAAGCCTAATGGCAGAATTCATGGACAATCAAGCGAAAAGAGATTTATCCACATTACGAAGGAATTTGTAAACGGTGAGTATGTAAATAGTCTTATTGCTACATTGGGTGAAGGACAGTCGTTGCTTATATATGGAACAAAGATTCAATCGGATTTAAGATTGCCCGATAATATTGTAGTAAAAAAAATACCAAAAGATTTGCTAGACAAGTGTACATTTGAAAGCGAGGTAAGATAATATGGACGAAATAGTAAAAAATATAAGTTATGCTATGAGTTTGAGAGAGCCACAAACGGAAGCTCTCAGTTATCTTGATGCAATAAGTGTTCATTGTGACTATAAACGTGATAATTTAGCAAACGTACAAGATGTTGCAACGGAATATTGCGAAGATAAGCACAAGATTAAGATTGATTTTGAATTTCCATCATTTTGTTTTGACATGGCAACTGGTATAGGCAAAACGCGCTTGATGGGCGCCGCTATTTATTATTTGTACAAGACAAAGGGGTACAAACACTTCTTTATTCTTGCTCCTGGAAACACCATTTACGATAAACTTCGCAAGGAGTCTAATCCGGCGCACCCCAAATACATATTCAAAGGGTTAGAATCTGAGATGGGCAGACCAAAGGTGTATGATGGTGAGAATTATACTACATATCCAGTTAGGTATGTTCAAGGTGAAATTGAAATAGAAAAGTCTTCTGAAATCCAGCTGTTTATTTTTAACATTGGCAAAATTTTTAACAGTAAAACGGATACTACATTTAAGTTTCACAAATTTCAAGAAACATTGGGTTCTTCATTTGCAGATGTTTTGTCACGGTTTAATGATCTTGTTATTTGTATGGACGAGGCACATCGTTACTATGCCCCTGCGTCTATGAACGCGATTAACTACTTAAAACCAGTTCTAGGTTTGGAATTTACTGCAACGCCTAAAAGTCATAGCAATGTAATTTATAGTTATGACTTGGCGAAAGGTGCAGGTAAGTATTTGAAGATACCAACAGTTTTGGGCAGAACTAATATTGGTGGTTATAGTGCGGATGACATAGAAGAAATGAAAATCCGTGATGGCTTGACATTGCATGAAAATCGCAAAAGGGTGGTTTATCAATATTGCAATGAAACAGGGTTGGATTATGTAAAGCCAATCGTTCTTATTGCCTGTAAGGACACAGAACATGCCAAGAAAGTTCGCGCGTTAATTGATAATGACAATTTTGAACGTGGAAAATATTGCGGAAAAGTTATAGAAATCCATTCCAATATGAAAGGTGAAGAGTCTGAAGAAAATATTCGTTTGTTACTTTCCATCGAAAGATCTGATAACCCTGTAGAAATAGTCTTACACGTTTACAAATTGAAAGAGGGCTGGGATGTAAACAATTTGTTCACGATCATTCCTTTGAATGCGGCCAAAAGTGATATTTTGGCTTTGCAAACGATTGGTCGTGGCTTGCGCTTGCCGTTTGGTTTTATTACAGGCAATGACGAAATAGACACACTAGATATAGTTGCACATGAGCATTATCGTCAGATTGTTGACGAAATCAAAGAAAGCAAAGTTTTTAGACAACGCAATTTAGATGAAGAAAAAATTGAAGAGACAGAGACATTTGAATTGAAACCAATAGTCGATGAAGAACAGTTGGATTTATTTGGAGAAATGTTGACTTCGATAGGTGTGAAATCTTTTGAGCAAATTAATAATACTACAACTCAAGAACAACTATATCGAGAGTATACAAAAACATTTGGTAGAGATCCGAGAAAGAATACAACTAGCGGAATGCAGCAAATGTCAATTTTTGATAGTATAGGTTCAAAACAACAACCTGTTGTGGAGTCTGTATCACAAGAAACGCTAACTATGTCTGAAGGAATAGAGCCTAAAACTAATCTGCCATTAAAAAAGGAAGAATTTGTTGCAAAACTAGATGAATATTGTAAGGTCGCGATTTCTGTACCTAAAATTCTTATTCAGCCAAGTTCGGTGGTTACATTAAGACCGTTTGCGGTAAAGTGTAATATTATGGAATTTGAGATTGCTGCAGCTCAAATTGAAAGGTACGATGCGATAAATGCGGAAAAATTGAAGTCGTTTGATGCTCAAATTCTTGAAGTGGAGAACCCGATAAATACCATTGCCTGCATGCTGTTGGACTGTGATGAATTGAGTGAGGTGTCTGTTGATGATGCTGAATACATTTTGGATGTCGTTAAGCAATATTTGGCACAAGTTGAAGGCACAGATGACGACAAGAGAAAAATCGTTCGTCGGTATGCAACGCTTATTCTTAATGACATTATTAAGCAAATACACACCCACATGGACAAGCAGACATATTATACGTCGGTTGTGCAAAAAGATTTAATCATCTTTGGAAAGTCTGTAAAAACAATACGTAAGGATAGCGGAGTAGTGTCTTTTCGCAAAGAAATCGCTGACAAGAAAAACATTCGAAAGTATGTATATACTGGATATAAAAAATCGTATTATTCGCAAAATGGATTTGATAGTGATACAGAAAGGGCATTTTCTGTTATACTTGAGGATGACAAAGAAGTTTTACGTTGGATAAAACCACCTCTAAATCAACTTGGCATTTTTTGGCAAGCTGGTCAGCAGTACAACCCAGACTTTTTAGTGGAAACAAATGACGGTAAGTACATGATTGAAGTAAAAGCACGCAACGAAGTGAGTACAACAGAAGTTCAAATCAAAGCACAAGAAGGTGTAAAGTGGTGCAAATATGCAACACAAGTGGATTTCGATAATAAAAAATGGAAATATAGACTTGTTACAGACGACTGTATAAATATTGGTAATACGTTTAAGTACACAATCGGACTCGCTGTAAATATTAATTCGGAGGAGTAAGCATGGAAGATAATGAAATGTTAAGAAGGGCACAAATGTATATTGAAGCCATGTCTCAAGGCATTAATCCTGTGACTGGAGAGGTTGTTTGTGATAATGACACATTGAATAATATTAAAGTTTCTAGGTGTTTATTTTTTGTTAATGATATTTTGAAGGAACTTATTTGCAATAATGGAAAGCTCCATAGAGAGAAAGTTCCAAGAGTACAAAAACAAAATTTTGTTTACAATGAACATTTAATGCAACAAGTTACTGTTTGTAATACGCCAATATCACTTTCAGAAATTATTAGAAATATTCTAAAAATATATGGTGACGAGACCAAACTAACTTATAAAATGGTGGCTGAGTTGCTGTTAAATAAAGGAATATACATAAAAAATGCAGAAAACAGTCCTAAGTATATTGCAACTCCAGAATCTAAAAAGTATGGAATATATACTGAATTAAGGCACACAATGCAAGG